>Ga0209511_1004042_pt1 | contig 10862 bp, 10 predicted proteins | sample SSSSmetaG_FD_184141 | JGI IMG/M metagenome (GOLD analysis project Ga0209511, IMG submission 184141) | Glacier valley bacterial and archeal communities from Borup Fiord, Nunavut, Canada, to study Microbial Dark Matter (Phase II) - ​SSSS... | ecosystem: Environmental > Aquatic > Freshwater > Ice >... | reverse complement strand
GCCAGCAGCAGTAGCAGAAATGGAGCAATTTTCATGGCGGCAAAGGAAGGCAAAAATAAAATCGAGCGTCATGCTGAGCGCAGCGAAGCATCTGGCCCGCCACCACTGATTCTATAGATTGGAATAGTGGTGGCGGGCCAGATGCTTCGCTGCGCTCAGCATGACGTGCTTGCAGTCAAGGAAACCCTAGCGGCGCACCACCGGGTACTTAATCCGCACTTTCTTCCAGTACACATAGTTGCCGGTTTTAGCCTCAACCAAATAGGTGCCGGCCGGAATCTTGCCCAGGTTGACGGGCGCACCGGTATTGTTGGCGGGGTCCAACTCGGTCTGGTACATCACCTTGTTTTTGTAATCGGTCATCACCAGCGTGCCGGGCTTGGTGAACTGCTGGGTGAAGCTCAGCAGGATATCGGTCGAGTTCGCCTTGGGGAAAACGTCGATGCCCGAAAGCGTTTCCACACGCTTGATGGGGCCGTCGAGTGTCACCGCGCCGGCCGTACCCTTCGATTTAATCTCCATCCCGGTGGCGGCGGACTTGGTTTTGGTCTTGGTTTTGGTCTGGGCCTGGGCAGTGCCGGTGGCCAGAAGAGCGGTAGCCAGAGTGAGCGCGGGGAAGAATTTCATGGGTATTTGAGGAGATTGAGAGAACAAAGGAACGCAGTTGCCAGCGGCCTTTGCATACTCCGTACCAAAGTTTGCGTTTCGCCCCGCTTCCTCAGTGGCTACCTTCGCGGAAGATTCATTTAACAAGATGCTACGTACCCACACCTGCGGCGAGCTCCGCCCCGAACACATCGGCCAAACCGTCACCCTTTGCGGCTGGGTGCAACTCACCCGTGATAAAGGCTCTATCCTTTGGATTGACCTGCGTGACCGGTATGGCCTCACCCAGGTGACCTTGGAAAAAGGTATAGAAGCGGATGACCTGCTTGCAACCGCCCGCCACCTCGGCCGTGAGTTCGTGCTGAGCGTGACCGGAAAAGTGACCGAGCGCTACTCCAAAAACGACAAAATACCGACCGGCGGCATCGAAATTCGCCCCGAGAAGGTCGAGATTCTGAATCCCGCCAAGCTGCCGCCCTTCCTCATCGAAGACGACACCGACGGCGGCGACGACCTGCGGATGAAGTACCGCTACCTCGACCTGCGCCGCACCCCGGTGCGCAACAACCTCATGCTGCGCCACAAAATGGCCCAGGCCGTGCGCCGCTACCTCGACGGCCAGGATTTCATCGAAGTCGAGACGCCCGTTCTCATCAAGAGCACGCCCGAAGGCGCCCGCGACTTCGTGGTGCCTTCGCGCATGAACCCCGGTGAGTTCTACGCCCTTCCGCAAAGCCCCCAGACGTTCAAGCAGCTGCTGATGGTGGCGGGCTTCGACCGCTACTTTCAGATTGTGAAGTGCTTCCGCGACGAAGACCTGCGCGCCGACCGCCAGCCCGAATTTACGCAAATTGACTGCGAAATGGCGTTCGTGACCCAGGAAGACATCCTCGACACCTTCGAGGGCTTGGTGCGCTACCTGTTCAAGGAAATCAAAAACCTCGATTTCCCCACCGTGCCCCGCATGACCTACGCCGACGCCATGCGCGACTACGGCAACGACAAGCCCGACACCCGCTTCGAAATGAAGTTTGTGGACCTTACCGCCACCGCCCAGGGCCACGGCTTCCCGGTGTTCGACGGCGCCGAAATCGTCCTCGGCATCAACGCGGCCACCTGCGCCGCCTACACCCGCAAACAGCTCGACGAATTAACCGACTTTGTGAAGCGCCCGCAAATCGGGGCCACCGGCCTCATTTACGCCCGTGTGGAAGCTGATGGCGTGGTGAAGTCGTCGGTTGACAAGTTTTATGACCAGGAAGCCTTGCAGCAGTGGAAAACCGCCCTCGGCGCCAACCCCGGCGACTTGCTTCTGCTGCTGGCCGGTGCCGAAACCAAAACCCGCAAGGCCCTGAGCGAGCTGCGCCTCGAAATGGGCCAGCGCCTCGGGCTGCGCGGAAAAGACTCGTTTTCGCCGCTCTGGGTGGTCGATTTCCCGCTGCTCGAATTCAGCGAAGAAGAAAACCGCTACTTCGCCATGCACCACCCGTTCACTTCGCCCAAGCCGGAGGATTTGGCCCTGCTCGACTCGCCCGCTACCATCGGCCAGGTGCGCGCCAACGCCTACGACCTCGTGATAAACGGCGTGGAAGTGGGCGGCGGCTCCATCCGCATCCACAACCGGGCGGTGCAGGCCCGCATGTTCGGCCTGCTCGGCTTTTCGGACGAAGAAGCCAAAGCTCAGTTCGGCTTCCTACTCGATGCCTTCGAGTACGGCGCCCCGCCCCACGGCGGCATCGCCTTCGGCTTCGACCGTCTGTGCTCGCTATTCGGCGGCGCCGATTCCATCCGCGACTTCATCGCCTTCCCCAAAAACAACTCGGGCCGCGACGTGATGATAGACTCGCCCTCGCCTATTTCAGGTGCGCAGCTCAAGGAACTGAGCATCGCCACGGCGGTAGTGGGAAAGTAGCAAGATGAAAAAGCCTAAATTCAACAAGAAGCAAATCAATTTCGACCACGAGATTGGGTTTTCACAAAGCGTAATTCTGTTTGACATACTGCTCGGACTGGCATTTCTGTCTGGTGGCGTTGCTTTCGCTTATTGGCTCAAATCGTGGTGGGCCCTATATATTCCTTTGTTGGGCTTGTTTATCACATGGCAGGCCATCAAAAGAGGTTTCAACCAAGGACCACAACTAAAAATTGGGGCCAATGGGGTTTGGACTGTTGAAACTGGTTTTCTTCCCTGGGGAAAAGCTCTGCCAACTATTAAAACAGAAGTAGGTTATCGTTCTGTTTCGACATACTTAGTCTTCTTAAATAGAACATACCCGGAGCGAAAAACAGAAATCGGGAGATTATCAATGCGCGAATTAGAGATTGATGCACGGACACTTCGAGCATATTTGAATAAATGTTCACCGACGCGGACGTGATAATTGAGAAACGGAGGCGGCGACTGGTACTTCAGTCGTCGCTTTTTACATCTTATGATGGTCTAATGGCCACATTTGATGGGTCACTCATCATGCCTAAGCAACGGCAGTTCCTATCTTCCGGGGCATAATAATGCTGCCGCATGACCCCGCCCGCCCCCGGCCTGAAAAAAGCCCTGACGTCGCTGCACCTGTGGGCCATTGCGGTGGGGCTGGTGATTTCGGGCGAGTACTTTGGGTGGAACTACGGCTGGGCGGTGGCCGGGCCGGTGGGTTTCCTGGTGGCCACGCTGCTGGTGACGGTGCTCTACGTCACGTTCATCTTCAGCTTCACCGAGCTCACGACGGCCTTGCCGCAGGCGGGCGGGCCGTTTGCATACTCGTACCGGGCGTTCGGGCCGGTGGGCGGGTTCGTGGCCGGGTACGCCACGTTGGTCGAGTTTCTGTTTGCGCCGCCGGCCATTGCCTTCGCGTTGGGCAGCTACGCGCACTTCCTGCTGCCCACGGTGCCGGTGCTGCCCGTGGCGCTGGGCTGCTACGTGGTGTTCACCCTGATTAACCTGCTGGGCATTAAGGAATCGGCCAACTTCTCGCTGGTTGTGACGGTGCTGGCGGTGGGCGAGCTGCTGCTGTTTATGGGGCTGCTGGCGCCGCATTTTCGGGTGGCGACTTTTTTGGCGCACCCGGTGCCGGTGCGGGCGGCGGGGGTGTTTGCGGCCCTGCCCTTCGCCATCTGGTTCTACCTGGCAATTGAAGGCGTGGCCATGGTGGCCGAGGAAGTGCGCGACCCCCGGCGCACCATCCCGCGCGGCTACGGCTACGGGTTGCTCACGCTGGTGGTGCTGGCCCTGGGCGTGATGGTGCTCACAGGCGGGGCCACCGACTGGCGGGCCCTCAGCCGCCTCGACTACCCGCTGCCCGAGGCCTTGGCCCAGGTGCTGGGCCGCGACAGCCGCTGGACTCGCTTTTTTGCCAGCATCGGCCTGTTTGGGTTGGTGGCCTCGTTTCACGGCACCATCATCGGCTACTCGCGACAGGTGTTTGCGCTGGCCCGCGCCGGCTACTTGCCCGGCGCGCTGGCCCGGCTCAATGGACGCCAAACGCCGCACTGGGCGCTGCTGGCCGGCGGGGCCGTAGGCTGCGCGGCTCTGCTCGCCGGCCGCACCGACCAGGTAATCATCCTCTCGGTGCTGGGCGCGGTGGTCATGTACATCATGAGCCTGCTTAGCCTATTTGCCCTGCGCCGCCGCGAGCCGGCGCTGCTGCGGCCCTTTGCCGTGCCGGGCTACCCGGTTGTGCCCCTGGTGGCGCTGGCCTTGTCGCTGCTGTGTCTGGGGGCGTTAGTGTATTACAACCTGACGTTGAGCGGCATCTTTCTGGGCGGTTTGCTGGTATTACTAGGGCTTTTTAAAGCTGTTGGCCGGGAAAAATAGCGGTTGGCCGATAGCTGTTAGCCGTTGGCTTTTTTGCAAATTGCCTTTTAAATGTTAACAGCTGATAGCCATCAGCTAACAGCTTAAAGGAATGCCCTACCGCCACACCGTTCGCAATCATACCTACGTTTTTTCTGATCTGAAGACGCTGTTGGCGCGGGCCTCGCCGTTGCGCTCAGGCGACGTGCTGGCCGGGGTGGCCGCCGCCACCTACGAGGAACGGGTGGCCGCCCAGTTCGCCCTGGCCGACGTGCCGTTGCGCGCCTTCCTCGCCGAGCCGCTTATTCCCTACGAGCAGGACGAAGTGACCCGACTCATCTGCGACGGCCACGACGCGGCGGCGCTGGCGAGCGTCGGCCATTTCACCGTGGGGCAGTTCCGCGACTGGCTCGTGTCGGACGCTGCCGATGCCGCCACGCTGCAAGCCCTGGCGCCCGGCCTCACGCCCGAGATGGTGGCCGCCGTTTCGAAGCTGCTGCGCAACCAGGAGCTGATTGCCGTGGCCCGGCGCGTCGAAGTCGTCACCCGCTTCCGCAACACGCTGGGCTTGCGCGGGCGCCTGGCTACCCGCCTCCAGCCCAACCACCCCACCGACGACCCGCGCGGCATTGCCGCCAGCCTGCTCGACGGCCTGCTCTACGGCAGCGGCGATGCCGTTATCGGCATTAACCCGGCCACCGATAGCCCAAAATCCGTGGGCCAGCTGCTGCATTTGCTCGACGCTGTGCGCGAGCAGTACGCCATTCCCACGCAGTCCTGCGTGCTTTGCCACGTTACCACGGCCCTGCAGCTCATCGAGCAGCGGGTGCCGGTGGATATCACGTTCCAGTCAATCGCCGGCACCGAGGCGGCCAACGCCAGCTTCGGCATCAATCTGACACTGCTGCAGGAAGCCTGGGAGGCCACCCGCGCCCTGGGCCGCGGCACCGTGGGCCAGCACGTCATGTACTTCGAAACCGGCCAGGGCAGCGCCCTTTCGGCCAACGCTCACCACGGCCTCGACCAGCAAACCTGCGAAGCCCGCGCCTACGCCGTGGCCCGCCGCTTCGAGCCGCTGCTGGTGAATTCGGTGGTCGGCTTCATCGGCCCCGAATACCTCTACGACGGCAAGCAAATCATCCGGGCGGCCCTGGAAGACCATTTCTGCGGCAAGCTGCTGGGCCTGCCCATGGGGGTGGACGTGTGCTACACCAACCACGCCGAGGCCGACCAGGACGACATGGACACCCTGCTCACGCTGCTCGGTGTGGCCGGCTGCAACTTCATCATGGGCATTCCTGGCGCCGACGACATTATGCTCAACTACCAGTCCACCTCCTTCCACGACGCCTTGTACCTGCGGCAGGTGCTGGGCCTGCGCCCGGCCCCCGAATTCGAGGCTTGGTTGATGCAGCAGGGGGTATTTGGTGAAAGTGGCCAGCTGCTGCCGGCTTCGGCCTCATCGACACTGTTGAAACAGCTGCCGCCGGCGTTGCGGTAATCCCTCGCGTATTTGCCCACGCCATGTCCGACTTGCCCACCCCGCCGCCCGCTGCTCCGGAACCCGACCCTTGGGCCTCGCTCCGTGCCTTCACCGCCGCCCGCATTGCCCTGGGCCGCGTCGGCACCAGCGTGCCGCTACGCGAGGCGCTGGCCTTCAAACTGGCCCATGCCCACGCCCGCGACGCCGTCTATTCCACCCTTGCCACCGACGAGCTGCTGGCTGGGCTCTACGACCTGCAACTGCCCGTGTGCCCGGTACGCAGCCAAGCCGCTACCCGCCAGGAGTACCTGCAGCGCCCCGACCGGGGCCGGCGATTGGACCAAGCCTCGACCGCGCTGCTGAGCCAACAAGCTGCTGATGACTGCGACGTTGCCCTCGTTATAGCCGATGGCTTGTCGGCCGCCGCCATCAACGACCATGCCCTGCCGTTGCTGCGCCTGTTGCTGCCCCGGTTGCGGGAAGCTGGCCTGCGCCTGGCCCCCGTGGCCCTGGCCGAGCAGGCCCGCGTGGCCCTGGGCGACGAAATCGGCCACCTGCTGCGGGCCCGGCTGGTGCTCGTGCTCATCGGCGAGCGACCGGGCCTTAGCTCGCCCAATAGCCTGGGCGCCTATTTCACGTACGCGCCCCGGCCCGGCCTCACCGACGAAGCCCGCAACTGCATATCCAACATTCGCCCCGAAGGGTTGGCTTATGCGCCGGCCGCGGCCAAGCTGACTTTTCTGGTTGGCGAAGCCCTGCGGCAGCGGCTGTCGGGGGTAGGGTTGAAAGACCAGTCGGATTTGTTGTCGGCGTAGCCCGGCAGCAGAATGTGGCCATGTGCTATTCCGAGCAATTGTGGCAGCAGCACGGGCGAAGTCGGTTCGGGGTCTTACCGCTGGTCCGGGTCAGAGATATGATTGGGACCGAAAAAGGTGGGGTTCACCGGGGTATTGCATGAATTTAACGAACCATTAAATCCGCCGGGTGCCGAACGCAGTATGTTTGACCAGTTATCCACCTAAGCGCCTGCCCCCGATGTTTAAGTTTTACTCCTTCGCCGCTGTCTTGTTGTTTTGGGTCACGCTGAGTGCCTCGCTGTTCCGCGTTCACGTGGTTTCGTCGCCGGTATATAAAATGCGTGTACCTACCTATCGCTCACTTCCCGTTCGTTCCGTTGCCATCGCGCAAATAGCGCCGGTTATTTCCACCAATAATTAATTTATGGTATTGCCAGAAATAGCATAACCGCTTATTTGATGCACAGTAATTAGATTATAATCAATAAACTATTGAATCCTAAACAAAAAGAGCCCCGCCTATTAGGCGGGGCTCTTTTTGTTTAGGAAGTCGCTATAAACCTATTAAAAGTTGACCTAAAAATTTCGCTCGCCCGTCTCGCGCTTGCCCAGCATGACGGAGCCCACCATAGCGGCCAGCAGCAATATAGAAGCCAGCTCAAACGGCAGCGCGTACTGTTGGAACAGCACCATACCCAGCTTATCCACCATACCGATTTGCGAATCGAATTTAGCGGGGTCGTAACCAGCTAAATTCACGTTGCGCATTGCGGCCACCAGTATCAGCAGCAGAGTACTACCGGCAATAACAGCTGCTACCTTGGCCAATACCGGCTTGTGCGGTTCGGTTTCCTTATTCAAGTTCAGAAACATGATTACGAACAGGAACAATACCATGATTGCTCCAGCATAGACAATTAAATTGACTGCTGCCAAAAATTGCGCGTTCAGCAATACATAGTGAATTGTCAAGCAACCAAAAACGCCAATTAAGCACAAGATGCTGTAGATGGGATTCTTCGCTGTCACCACCACTATTGCCAGGAGCAGGGTTATGAAAGCCAGGAAATAAAAAGGTGAGATGTTGAACATAGCAATTGGGTAACTGGTGTTTTTGCCTATTTATTTCAAGCAACAACGCTCGAAAAGCTGTCGTTAAGCGGATTGAACCTGGGCCCGCAGCTTGTCGGCTTGCTCGGGCGTGAGCTGAATGCCGCGCATCGAGCGGTTATCCGGTGTTACGGGCTCTACCAGCCGGTCTTTGCCGTAAATGAACTCGTCGCGTTCGAAACGGGGCGGGGCCATTTTATCGGCTTGCAGGTACACGGCGGCTTTCGGGCAGGCTTCTTCGCAGAGGCCACAGAAGATGCAGCGCAACATGTTGATTTCGTAGCTGACGGCGTACTTCTCCTCGCGGTAGAGGTTCTCCTCGCCCTTCTTGCGCTCGCCGGCCACCATGGTGATGGCTTCGGCGGGGCAGGCCACGGCGCAAAGGCCGCAGGCCGTGCAGCGCTCGCGGCCGGCTTCGTCGCGCTTCAGCACGTGCAGACCCCGGAATACGGGCGAGAAAGGTCGCGTTTCTTCCGGGTAGCGGATGGTGATTTGCTTCTTGGTAGCAGCCCGGAAAAAGTGCTGCATCGTAATCGAAAGGCCTTGAAAAATAGCCGGCAGGTAGGCCCGCTCGGCCAGGGTCATGGGCTTTTTGGTGAGGACTTTGGCGCGGTTACTTAGGGATTCCATAATTGTAGTGTACTTACGCGGCCTGCTGGGGTGCCTTGGGCAGCACGATGTTTTCCAGCACCCGCACTCGCTTGTCTAATTCGTGAACTTCTTCGATTTTATCCGCGAGCTTCATCACTGATAAACGCAGTTCGCCAACGGCCGCCGTGTTCTTGCTCATCTGAGTTTCTAGGCGGTCGAGGCGGTCGTTAGTCTTGTCAAGCCGCTCATTGTTGTCGGTGCGCATTTGATGCACTTCCGACAACAGGTCAGCCATAATCTCAATCAAACGGTCGTCGGAAGCCATGATATAAAACAGTCAGACACTAAAAAAGGTCGTTATTTAATCACGCCGAACGTAATCAGGCCGCCCGTCAGCATGATGTTGAAAATGGCCAGCGGGATGAGAATGGTCCAGCCCAAGCGCATCAGCTGGTCGTAGCGGAAGCGGGGCAGGGTCCAGCGCACCCACATAAAGAAGAAGATGAAGCCGAAGATTTTGCCGAACAAGCCCACTAGTCCGAGGATGGTGATGATGTTAGAAGCCGTTACCAGCTCCAGGCCCTGCGCCGATACCAGCCAGTCGCGCAGGTCGTACTGAAAGGGGAAGTTGAAACCGCCGAAGTAGATGACGCTCATCACGGCTGACGCTACGAAGACGTTGATGTATTCCGCAAACAGGTACAGGCCCATTTTCATGGAGCTGTACTCGGTGTGGTAGCCGCCAATCAGTTCGGTTTCGCACTCCGGCAAATCGAAGGGCGTGCGGTTGGTTTCGGCAAAAGCGCACACGATGAAGATGATGAAGCCCAGCGGCTGTTTCATCACATTCCAATTAAAGATGTCCTGCCACACGAACGGGGCCGCTGAAGACTGCTGAAAGGTGATTTCGCGCAGCGAGAGTGTGCCCGAAATCATGAGCACCGCAATCAGGGCCAGGCCCATTGCCAGCTCGTAACTGATGTTTTGGGAGGCGGCGCGGATGGCGCCCAGCAGCGAAAACTTGTTGTTCGAAGCCCAGCCGCCAATCATGATGCCGTACACGCCCAGCGACACCATGCCGAACACGTAGAGCATGCCGACGTTGATTTCAATGCCCTGCAGGTGAATGGCGGTTTCGCCAAACTGTAGCACGTTGCCAAACGGAATCACGGCCGACGACATCAGCGCCGTGGTCATGGCCAGGCAAGGCCCAAACACGAACAGTGCGCGGTTGGCACCAGCCGGGAAAAATTCCTCTTTGGTAAAGAGCTTCAAGGCATCGGCCAGCGGCTGCAGCAAACCGAAAGGACCGGCGCGGTCCGGACCCACCCGGTCCTGCAAAAACGCAGCGATAACGCGTTCGGCGTAAGTAGAATACGTGGCAATCAGCAGCGAAACGCCGAAGACAACTAGAACGACGAGGCCTTGCCAGCCCAGAGCGGGGAGAGTCATATGTTTGTGTTACAAGTCGGCGGTCATTCGTTTGTCCGTCATGCTGAGGGTAGTCGAAGCGTGACGTTCTGTTGTGATGACGTGCGATTATTAGTGGTTGATTAGCCGTTCAAGCCACCCAAACGGAGCGGCGGGTTTTGTTCCAGTTCGCGCACCGTGCTTTCCGGCAAGTCGGCAATTATCTGCTGATTCAGCACCGGTAGCTCGTAGTGGTTTTGGGCGATAACCGAGGCGCGGTTGATGTGCGCCGGGCCTTCCAGCGTCCAGTCGGAAGTTTCCTTTTTGTCGAAGCGGCAGGTGTTGCAAATCCACTCTTTTACTTCGCCGTACTCGTCCTTGCGGGCGGTTACGCGCAGCACATCTTTGCCTTTGTACCAAAGGGTTACGTGGCCGTTGCACTTGTCGGTAGCGCAGTCGCGGTGCGCATTCATGGGCTTGGTGAACCACACGCGCTGTTTGAAGCGCCAGGTTTTGTCGGTGAGCGCGCCCACCGGGCACACGTCGATGACGTTGCCGCTGAACTCGTTATCGATGATGTTTTCGATGTAGGTGCCGATTTCCGACGCATCGCCGCGGCCCAACACTCCGTGCACGCGGTCGGGCGTGAGCTGGTCGGCCACGTACACACAACGGTAGCACAGGATGCAGCGCGTCATGTGCAGCTGAATAAGCGGGCCGATGTCGATTTTCTCGAACGTGCGGCGCTCTTCCTCGTAGCGGGTCGTGCTCAGGCCGTGCTCAAAGGCGAAATCCTGCAAGTCGCACTCGCCGGCTTGGTCGCACACCGGGCAGTCGAGCGGGTGGTTGATGAGCAGCATTTCCACAATGCCCTTGCGCACGTCCATCACCTGCTGCGAAGTCGTGTTCTCGACCACCATGCCGTCCTGCACCGTGGTGATGCACGAGGCCACCAGTTTGGGCATCGGCCGCGGGTCTTTGGCCGAGCCGGCCGCCACGCGCACCAGGCAGGCGCGGCACTTGCCGCCCGAGCCCTTCAGCGGGGTGTAGTAGCACATGGCGGGCGGCACGATGC
>Ga0209511_1004041_pt1 | contig 10862 bp, 7 predicted proteins | sample SSSSmetaG_FD_184141 | JGI IMG/M metagenome (GOLD analysis project Ga0209511, IMG submission 184141) | Glacier valley bacterial and archeal communities from Borup Fiord, Nunavut, Canada, to study Microbial Dark Matter (Phase II) - ​SSSS... | ecosystem: Environmental > Aquatic > Freshwater > Ice >... | reverse complement strand
ATCAGCCCCAGGGCCCAGCGCGGCGGCAGCGGCTGCCGGCCGGTGAGCGCCGTGTAGCGGTCCAGGATTTCGCCCTGGTTCCGGCCCGTTATCACGAAGTAACTGAGCGAAGTCAGCCCCTCGCCACCGTACTCGAGCACGTTCTTATCGGCCTTGCCGAGGTCGAGGTAGCCGGCCGTGTGGTGGTCGAAAAACAGCATATAGCCCCGGCTGCTGAGCACCGTGGGCAGGGCGATGTTCAGGTTGGGCTCGCCGTTCTGGGAAGCGTAATGGGCCTGGTTGTAGAGTTCGAGGCGGTAGCCGCGCCGGTCCACCGGCAGCGCGCGCGAGCCCGTGCCGTACAGCCGCTCGCCCGGTGCGAGGCCGAAGCGCACGGCCGTGCCGCCGGGGGCTGAGGTGGTGGCAGAAGTAGCAGCGGCAGCTTCGCGACGGAAGGCTGTTCCCGTCTCGCTCACCCCCGCCGTTCCGGCGGCCCGGCCGTTGTAAAAAGTAGCGGCCAGCGTTTTTTTATCGATACTGATAGCTTGGCAATTGACGCGGAAAATTATTTTATCAGGATATGCATACACGCCGGAACAAACGTTGGGCCCGTATTTTTTCAGTGTCTCGGCGGGTGGCGGGCCGTCGCAGCCGCGGTTGCAAGCCGTCTCATACGCTACTTGCTGCGCCGGTTGCACCACGCTCACCGAGGAATCGGTGGTGGCCGTGCGGCCGGGAGCAAAGTAACTGACTTTGAGGACGCCCGGCGCCCAGGTTTGAAAGCGCCGCACGCTGCCGTCGGTAGCCCGGACGTCAAGCAGAAGTCGGGCAGTGTGGAATTCCTTGTCAAACTCGCGGGTGACTTTGTGCGACCGGTACCGTCCGCCCGGCACCGCCCGCGCCGGCACCACGCGCCGCCCGAACGGGTCGCTGGCCGGCGCGCTGCCGGCCGCGCGTTGGGCCCGCGCCAGAGGCGAAACCCCCAGCAGCAGGACCCCCGAGAGCATGAAAATGGCAAGCGAAGCGGAACAGGACTGTTGATTCATTAAAAATGGGGCAAGGCCAGCGGCAGCAAGTTACAGCCCCGGGCCCTGCTGCCGAATCGGACGGGCTTTGCGTGAGCTTGCTTGTTGCCCGGTGCCGGCCGCAGCACTGCCAACCGGTATATAACATCTTTGCTATGTGTCGCCCAGGTCGCCCGCCCCGCCGCGCCCGACTCCGACGTGGCCCTGCGCGTGGCCCTTGGGGGCCGGTGCCCGCGGGCAGCGCGGCGCGCGCGGGCTTTCAAGCGGGCCGAATTTCAGAAGCTGGAGGCCAAGCAGCAGCGCCGGGTGCCCGAACAGTGGCGGGGCCCGTTCCAGCGCCTGCTCACCTGCGAGCTGCCCGAGCTGCCCGACTACGAGCGGCGCAACCAACTCAACCACCTGCGCGACGCCGGCACCATCCGCATCGAACAGCGCGAGGGGGAGCCGCCCCCGTTTTCGGTCACCGTGGTCAATTACAAGTATTCCGACGTGCAGGCCCTGCACCCCGGCGAGCACTGAAGTCGGCCGCTGCTTAACCCGGTACCTTGGCAAAGGTTTGGGCCGAACAGGTTTAAATTAAAAAGCCAAAATATTGTAAGTCGGTCACTTAACAAGTGGGGTGGGAGCGGGTTAGTAGGGCATCGTTTCACATTTTAACCTTACCAACACCATGGACAACCAATCGCAGAGCACCCAAGGCACCAGCCAGCTCGACGCCACCCTCAACGCCCTGCAGGGCGGCCTCGCCAACGCCGCCGGTGCCGCCGGCCCCAACATCGCCGGCTGGATTAAAACCCTGCAAGGCAACCCGCAACTCTCCGGCATCAGCTCGGAGCTGCAGAACCTGCACGACGCCCTCAGCAGCGGCGCTTCCGACACCGGCGCCCTGGCCCGCAGCCTGAGCACCCTGGGCGAGCACACCACCAGCGCGGCCGCCTCGGCCACGCCCGACGCCCAGGACAAGCTGCGCCAGCTCGGCCAGGCCCTGAGCTCTGCCGCCGGCCAATTGAAAGGCTAAGCACGCGCACTACCCCGCTCGTAGCGACGCAAAGAGGCGGTCGACCCCTGCGGTTGGCCGCCTTTTTTGTGCCAGTTGGGGAGGGGCTGGTTTCGCTGGGCGGGGCACCCGGGTGGGGCGGATGCCTGGCCGGCCGCGTATCTTCGTGCCCGCCGGCCGCGGCCTTGTTTCGCCGGTGCCGGCTTTTGTTCACCTCCTCCTTTAACTTTTCCATGAGCTTTATTTCCGAAGTAGAAGCCAGCATCCGCGTCCTGTTCGACACCATTGCCGCCGGTTTTCAAACCGACCCCGGCAAGGGCTGCGGCGAAATTGACAACTGGCTGCAGCACCTGCGCGCCATCGACCAGCCCGGGCTGCGGCCTATTGTGCACGAGCTGGAAACCCTGCGCGGCCACATCGACGGCAACAACGCCGCCGGCATGGCCGTGGCCTTCCAGAACCTGGGCGAGCTCACGGCGCAGTCGGCCCTGGCGGTGCACAACTTCAGCGGCAACGGCGACAAAGCCCGCGAAATCAGCCAAAAGCTGATTGCCGCCGCCGGCAACCTGCGCCACGTGGCCCAGGCCCCCGTGGCACAGCGGTAGCGAATCTGGCCAAGGGCCCCGGTTGCTCCCCAACAACAGCACGTCCTGCTCCTCCGGCGTCCGCGCAGTCGAAGCATCTCCCCCGCATACCGAATCCAACCAACCGGATTATTATTGCACGCAAGATGCTTCGACTGCGCGGACGCCAGAGGAGCAGGACGTTCGTGTTTACTGCTCTTTAAATCCTGCTTTTTCCACTCAATACCCCAGTGCGGTGTCGTCGCCGCGGGGGTCGGCGCCGCCCTCCAGGGTGCCTTCGGGCCGCACGCGGATGATGTCGAGGCGGCCCCAGGGCTGGCGGGGGTTGAGGCGGTAGCCGCGGGCGCGCAGCGAGTCCTGCGCGGCGGGAATCAGGGCCCCGGCTTCCACGTCGACCAGGTCGGGCAGCCACTGGTGGTGCAGGCGCGGGGCGGCCACGGCCTGCTGGGCGTTCAGGCCGTAGTCGACCACGCCCAGCACGGTCTGCAGCACGCTGGTGATGATGGTGCTGCCGCCGGGCGAGCCCACCACCAGGGCCAGCTTGCCGTTGCGGGTGAGGATGGTGGGCGTCATGCTGCTGAGCATGCGTTTGCCGGGCGCCACGGCGTTGGCGGTGCCGCCCACCAGCCCGTAGGCATTGGGCACGCCGGCTTTGGCGCTGAAATCATCCATCACGTTGTTCAGCAGGAAGCCGGCGCCGGGCACCACCACTTTGCAACCGTAGGCGCCGTTGAGGGTGGTGGTGCAGCTCACGGCGTTGCCGAAGGCGTCCACGATGCTGTAGTGGGTGGTTTCGCTGCTCTCGTAGCCGGGCAGGTTTTTGCCGGCGGCCACGTCGGCGCTGGCCGTGGCCCGGCCCTTGGGGCGCATGGTGGCGGCCCGGCCGTGGTTGTAGTCCAGGTCGAGCAGCTTCTGCACGGGCACGGTGCCAAAATCGGGGTCGCCGAGGTAGGTGGCGCGGTCGGCGTACACGCGCCGCTCGGCTTCGGTGAGGTAGTGCACGGCCAGGGGCGTGTGGTAGCCGGCCTGGGCCAGGTCCACGGGCTCCAGCATTTGCAGCATTTGCAGCAGGGCCACCCCGCCCGAGCTGGGCGGCGGCATGGTGATGATTTCGTAGTCGCGGTAGCGGCCGCGCAGGGGCTCGCGCCACTTGGCCTGGTAGCCGTCGAGGTCCTTCTGGCTGACGAGGCCGCCGCCGCGCTTCATCTCGGCCAGCAGCAGGCGGGCGGTTTCGCCCTGGTAGAAACCGGCGCGGCCCTGGTCGCGCACGCGGCCCAGGGTGCGGGCCAGCTCGGGCAGGCGCAGGGTGTCGCCGGCTGTCCAGGTGCCGCCGCCGGGGCGCAGGTAGGCGGGCGTGCTGCCGGGGTTGTACTTCGCAAAATCGGCCTGGGTGCGGTTCAGCCCCGCCGCCTCTTTTTCCGTCAGGCGGAAGCCCCGGGCCGCCAGCGCCACGGCCGGCTGCACCAGCGAGGGCCACGAGAGCTTGCCCAGCTGCTTGTGCAGCATGGCCATGCCCGCCACGGTGCCGGGCGTGCCCACGGCCAGCGGGCCGGCGGTGCTCAGGCCCTCCACCACGTTGCCTTGGCGGTCGAGGTACATGTCGCGCCGGGCGCCGGCGGGGGCCGTTTCGCGGAAGTCGAGGCTGCCGGCCGAGCCGTTGCGGTCGCGGTAGAGCAGGAAGCCGCCCCCCCCGATGTTGCCGGCCAGGGGCAGCACCACGGCCAGGGCAAACTGCACGGCCACGGCCGCGTCGTAGGCGTTGCCGCCGCGCTGCAGCACCAGGGTGCCGATTCTGGAGGCTTCGGGGTGGGCCGACACCACCATGGCGTAGCGGGCCAGGTACGGCGCCGCCGCCTTGGGCAGGGGCGTGGCCAGCGAGGCCTCGAAGGCGTGGGTGGCCGACGTGACCGGCCGCTCGGCCGAGCACGCCATCAGCAGCGCCAGGGGCAGGGCCAGGAATCGGGGGTTCTTCATTACCATTAAGCAAATAAACGGCACTAATGCCCGCAGGCAATGAGGCATGAGTAACGAAGGACGAGGAATTAACCAAAAAGGCCGGGTTATTCGTTTTTCATTCGTCGTTCCTGATGGAGCGCGGCGTTACTTTTGGCGTAAACCCTCCCCACCATGGCCAAGTCGAACCCCGCCGCCCCCAAAACCCCGCGCCGCGCCCCGCTCGCCCTCGTTAAAAACGACGCCTGGCTGGCGCCCTACGAGCCCGTGCTGCGGCGGCGGCAGGCGCGCCTGCAGGCCCGGCTGGCCGAAATCGAGCAGCACCACGGCTCGCTGCTGCACTACGCCACCGCCCACCGGCAGCTGGGCCTGAACCACGACGCCGCCCGCGGCGGCTACGTGTACCGCGAGTGGGCGCCGGGGGCGGAGGCGCTGTTCCTGGTAGGCGATTTCAACGGCTGGGACCGGCGGGCCAACCCGCTGCAAAAGCTGGATTTTGGGGTGTGGGAAGGTTTTTTCCCGGATGCAGCGTATCGGCAACGCCTCGCCCACGGCAGTCGCTACAAGGTGCACGTGGTGGCCCACGGCCAGGGCAAGGACCGCCTGCCCGCCGCCCTGCGCCGGGCCGTGCAGGACGAGCACACCAAGGATTTTGCCGGCCAAATTTGGCGGCCCGAAGTGGAGTTTGCCTGGACCGACCAGCCGTTCAGGCCCGCGGCTGCCGGGAAGGAACCGCTGATTTATGAGGCCCACGTGGGCATGGCCACTGAAGAAGGCCGGGTGGGCACGTACCGCGAATTCGCCGACCACGTCCTGCCCCGCATCGCGGCGGGCGGCTACAACGTGGTGCAGCTCATGGCCGTCATGGAGCACCCGTACTACGGCTCGTTCGGCTACCACGTGGCCAATTTGTTTGCCGCCAGCTCGCGCTTCGGCACGCCCGAGGACCTCAAGTTCCTCGTTAACGAAGCCCACCGGCGCGGCATCGCCGTGCTGCTCGACATCGTGCACTCGCACGCCGTGAAAAACGAGGCCGAGGGCCTGGCCGATTTCGACGGCTCCGGCAACCTCTACTTCCACCCGGGCGAGCGCGGCAACCACCCGGGCTGGGACAGCAAGCTGTTCGACTACGGCCGGCCCGAAGTGCAGCAGTTCCTGCTCAGCAACCTGCGCTTCTGGCTCGAAGAATTTCACTTCGACGGCTTCCGCTTCGACGGGGTGACGAGCATGCTCTACCACCACCACGGCGAGGGCGTGGCCTTCGTGGGCTACGCCGACTACTTCGGCCCGGCCGCCGACGAGGACGCCATTCTCTACCTGCAGCTGGCCACCACGCTGGCCCACGAATTCAAGAAAGGCAGCATCCTCATCGCCGAGGACATGAGCGGCCTGCCGGGCCTGTGCCGGCCCATCAAGGAGGGCGGCGTGGGCTTCGACTACCGCCTGGCCATGGGCATCCCCGATTTCTGGATTAAGCTCCTCAAGCACACCCCCGACGAAGCCTGGCCCCTCGGCGACCTCTGGCACACCCTCACCAACCGCCGGGCGGGCGAGAAAACCATTGCCTACGCCGAGAGCCACGACCAGGCCCTGGTGGGCGACAAAACCCTGGCTCATTGGCTCTTCGACGCCGCCATTTATGCCCACATGCACGCCGCCGACGCCGACCCCGGCGCGGCGCGCGCCCTGGCCCTGCACAAGCTCATCCGCCTGCTCACGCTGGCGGCCGGCGGCGAGGGCTACCTCACCTTCATCGGCAACGAGTTCGGCCACCCCGAGTGGGTCGATTTCCCCCGCGCCGGCAACGACTGGAGCTACCACTTCGCTCGCCGCCAGTGGAGCCTGGGCGACAACCCCGACCTGAAGTTTCACCAACTGGGAACCTTCGACAAGGCCCTGGTGCACCTGGCCCGCGCGCGCCACCTGCTGGCTGCCGGCCCCGCGGTGTTGCTCAAGCACGACGAGGAAAACCAGGTGCTGGTGTTCGAGCGCGCCGGGCTGGTGTTCATCGTCAACTTCCACGTCGAAAAAAGCCTGGTCGACTACCGCTTCTGGGTGACGGAGGAAGGCCAATACCGCGTCGTATTATCCTCGGATAACAGCCAGTTCGGCGGCTTTGACCGGCCCGACGAAGGCTACGCATACGAGACGTTCGAGCACCAGCTCAGCCTGTACCTGCCGAGCCGGGTGGCGCTGGTGCTGGCGCGGTAATAAGTTTAGTGTTATCACCGTTTTCTTAAACAGGTCTAGGGTGTTTCTTCAGCACAGATAACTCCCAAGGCTTTTGCTTGCGCCAGCACGGCCGCTCCAATTGAAGCGGGCAGTTCGAGCACCACCGGTTCTTCGTTGAGTACTTTGGTTTTGATGCTCCAGGCTTCTTGAAGTCCTAGCCCAGCCACATTGTGCAAAAGTTGCGCAAAACGGAAGAATTCCATTCCCACTTGCCAGCCAGAGAACGTAATTTTTATCTTGGGTTCCAAAGTCAGATTGCTGTGGGAAATGCCGGTAAACGTATGCCTGAGTCAGTTACACTGTGGTTCGTAGTATTGAAACGCTCGTTTTTGTAAACCCGTTTTTACTGAGTCGTGTGGGTCCTTCGAATAAAACCTGTGGTCTGGGTGGAGTTTAATAAACTGGTTCACCTTTCAAAATTTACAAAACTCGCTTTAGAGATGAGTTTCGGGAACTTTGAAAAGCAGGTTTCATCTGCTGCATTGGGTGACTCGTACTCCTCCGGTTGATTGGTCGTGCGGCTGCCGAACAGCTACTTCAGCAGCTCCAGCACCACTGCGGTTTTGGCGGGCAGGGCGAGGGTGGAAATGCTGCCCAGGCTTTCGCCCGTGAGCACGTTGCGGGCTTTTGTGAAGCCGGCCATGCGTTCCGAAAAGCGGGTCGTTGGCAGCGTAATGGGCTTATCGGAGGTGTTCGAGGCCACCATCACGGTGCTGGTGGCATCGTAGCGGAAGTACACGTAGAGGCCGTTTTCGGGCAGGTACTGCATCAGCTTGCCGGTGTGCAGCACCGGGTGGTCGCGGCGGTAAGTGGCCAGTTTTTTCACGAAGTCAAACGCCTCGTTCTCGCGGGCCGAGCGGCCGGCGGCGGTGAATTTGTCCTCCTTGTCGCCCGGCCAGCCGCCGGGAAAGTCCTTGCGCACTTCGGCATCGGTGGGGTCCTTGAAGTTCTTCATCAGGATTTCGGTGCCGTAGTACAGGCTCGGGATGCCGCGGGTGGTGAGCAGCCAGGTCAGGCCCATTTTGTACTTGTCAAGGTCGTCGCCGATTTCGGACAGGAAGCGGTTTTGGTCGTGGTTGTCGAGCAGGGTCACCAGCTTGGTGGGGTCCTGGTACACCGCGTCCTGGGCCAGGGCTTGGTAGAATTTCTGCACGCCGCCGTCGTAGCTCACGCCCTGCTTCAGGGCGTCGAGCATGGCGTATTCGAGCACGAAATCGATGGTGCCGGGCTGGTTGCTTTTGAAGGGAAACGCAATGTTGTTGCGGGTGTAGTGCGACTGGTCCACCACGTTGTTCACCATCGACTCGCCAAAAATGTGGATGCGTGGGTACTCGGCCAGCAGCGCCGCGTTGCAGCGGTTCATAAACGGCTGGTCGTTGTACATGTACGTGTCGATGCGCCAAGCGTCAACACCAAAGTTCTCCACCGACCAGATGGCGTGCTCAATCAGGTAATTTGCTACGTACGGGTTGCTCTGGTTGAGGTCGGGCAGGAAGGGCACAAACCAGCCATCTAGCGTGATTTTACGGTCAGTCTGAGCCGCGTGCGGGTCGGTGATGGGCTGGTAGCGGTAGCTGGTGTTGGTGTAGGTGGGCCACTGGTGCAGCCAGCTTTTCATGGGCAGGTCCTGCAGTATCCAGTGGGTGTTGCCCACGTGGTTGTACACGGCGTCCTGCACCACTTTCAGGCCGGCGGCGTGGGCTTGCTGCACGAAGCTTTTGTAGGCCGCGTTGCCGCCGAAGCGCTTGTCGATGGTGTACTGGTCGGTGAAGCCGTAGCCGTGGTAGGAGGCGCGCATGGTGCCGCCCTCGTTGGTGAGCGGCTGGTTGTTTTCGATGAGCGGGGTGAACCACACGGCCGTCACGCCCAGGTCCTTGAGGTAGGAAAGGTGCTGGGCCGCCCCGGCCAGGTCGCCGCCGTGGCGGAAGAACGGGTTGGTGCGGTCCAGGTTCGGGTCGCGCAGGTCCGCGAACTTGTCGTTGCCGGGGTCGCCGTTGGCAAACCGGTCGGGCATGGCCAGGTAAATGAAATCGGCCGCGGTCACGCCCTGGCCTTTGGGGGCGTGGTCGCGGGCGCGCAGCTCCCAGGCTTGCGTCACGGTCTGGCTCCCTTTTTTGCCGATAATCGACACGCGCCCGGCCTTAGCGGTGGGGGCAATGGTGAGGTCCAGAAAAGCGTAGTTGGGGTTCTCCACGGCGCTGGTTTTCACCAGCTTCACCCCGGGGTAATTGATGCTGTAGGCGAGCGTGCCCGCGCCGGGGCCGTGGATGAGCAGCTGCACGTTGGGGTTCTTCATGCCCACCCACCAGTTGGTGGGGTTCACGCGCTCGATGCTGACGGCTTGGGCCTGGGCCAAGGTTGGGAGCAGCAGGGCTAAGAAAGGCAGCAGATAGCGTTTTCTCATGACAAGAGTCGGTGGGAAACTGATGAAGAGTGGGAGATAACTGAAGAAACGGCTTAAAAGTAGTTGTCATCCTGAGCACCGCGAAGGACCTTGTCACGACAGAACGGCTTGTGGTAGTCAACTGGCGCAAGCGGGATAAGGTCCTTCGCGGTGCTCAGGATGACAACGGAATGGACACTAAAAAGCCTACCCCCGCTTGCGGCCCTGGGCCAGCAAGGCCACGGTTTCTTCCAAGCGCTTGGTCCGGGTTTCGGGCTTTTTGGCGCCTTCGAGCCAGCGCACGTACTCGCGCTGGTGGGTGTAGGCCAGTTGGGCGAAGGCGGCGGCGGCAGCGGGCGCGGCGGCCAGCCGCGCGGCCAGGTCGGCGGGGGCCTCCATCTTGCGCTCGGCCGTGTCGCGCGTCAGGGTGATGCGCACGGTGTCGCCGATGGTTTTGTCGATGGCCCGGCGGATTTGCTTGAGCACGTGCAGGGCGTGGTGGTCGTCGCCGAGCGGCGTGACGCTGCCCTGGTAAGGGTAGCCGTCGAAGGTGGCCTGCACGGGCACCCGGCCGCGCGTGCCGTACGCCTCGGCCACGCCGAAGGGGAGCACCACGAAGACCCCGCCGTCGCCGTCGCCCGCTTCCAATACGGCTTCAAATTCGTGTTCAGGCTGCATCATGTCGGGGCTTGCTAAAAAGAAAAATGGCTTTCTCGCACAAAGAAAGTCCTTGTCGGACGAGCCGTGGGGCCGAACTCAACCCGCGGCCGCTTCGGCCAGCACCTGCTGCACGGCGGCTTCGTCGGCCGCGGCCACCACTTGCACCGCGCCGATGGTGGCCCCGTACTGCGCGTGCAGCCGCTGGCGCAGCGCCTCGGTCGGCACCAGGATGACGCGGGCCCGGCGCAGGGCCATGCGCTCCACTTCCAGCAGCCAGCCCCGCTCGGCGGGCGCCGTGAAGTCGGTGGCCAGGGCCGTGAGGTACAGCACCAGCGGCCGGCCCGAGCGGTTGCGGATTTCGAGGGCCGCCAGCCACGCCGGCCAGTTGGGCGCGTAGATGACGCGGAAGTCCGGGCGTTCGGCGGCCAGTTGGGCGGCGCGGCGGGCGTATTCGATGACGCGAAAATTCAATCCGTCCAGCGTCGGTACCGGCCGGGCCGGCGTAGCGGCCGGGGCGGGCGCGGCGGGGGGCGCCGGCGGCCGGGCCGGCGCGGGGCCGGCCGCCGGCGGGGCCGGGCTAGCGGAGGCAAGGTCGTCCTCGACCGCGGCGAGGTCGGCGGCCTCGGCGGCGCCCATGGCCGGGGTGGCCTCTGCAAAAACCGCGCTTTGGGGCATGCTGGGCAGCTCCGGGTCGGGGTCGAAGTTGAGGTCGCCGGCCTGCGGGTGCCGGGCGGAGTAGGAGGGCCCGGACGCGGGCGCGGGCACGGGCACGGTGGGCACGGGCTCGGGCGCCGCGGTGAGCCCGTTGCGGACGGGCACTGGCTGGAGCAAAACCGCGGCGGTGGTTGCCGCGTCCGCTGCCCCGGCGCTGCCTAGGTAGGGCGCGGCGGGCAGTTGCGGGCGCGGAAACGCTGCCGGGCTGCGGTGGGCGGGCCACTGGCTGCGGGGCGCCGCAAAGGGCCGCGGCGCCGGGCCGTTGGGCGCTGCGGCCGGCCCGGCCAGCAAGGCCGCGGGTGGCCGGGCCGGCGCCAATTCGGCCAGCCCCACTA
>Ga0209511_1004038_pt1 | contig 10865 bp, 7 predicted proteins | sample SSSSmetaG_FD_184141 | JGI IMG/M metagenome (GOLD analysis project Ga0209511, IMG submission 184141) | Glacier valley bacterial and archeal communities from Borup Fiord, Nunavut, Canada, to study Microbial Dark Matter (Phase II) - ​SSSS... | ecosystem: Environmental > Aquatic > Freshwater > Ice >... | reverse complement strand
GACCGGCTTTCACAATTCCTTATTACCATCGTTGAATTGGCAGCATAAATTCCACCACCTACATTATTAGCACCCCCTCCATTAGCGTTACCGCCAGCAATATTAAAACCATCAAGTACAGCCGTTTCATTCGTTTGAATACCTGAAACCACATGGTAGGCATTATCAGCGTAATTCGGGTAGCGTCCGCTGTTACCTATTCCCTCAACTAGACCGTTTTTAAAAAGATCACCACTCAGCCAAGTTGTGTTTAAATTCCAGTTTCGTTGGCTGATGTTTGTTTCGCCACCTGCAAAGCCTCCGTAGATTGCGATGCCATTTTTTATATTGAAAGAAGAATTTCTATTGTTATCCGTAAACCCGTTGCCTTCATCTGGATAATAAACGCCGCTGGCAACCCATATTTCTGTTGCACAATTACCGACAGCAGCTGTAAGGGCATCCTGCAGGCTTTTAAAGGCATTAGTCCAGGATGTGCCGTTATTACTGCCAGTAGCATTATCATTTACAAAAATTCTTGTAGGTGCAAATATCAATGTCCCACTCACTGTTCTTGTAAGAACCGTTCCTCCGGAATTGATGCCGGTAAATGGTACATACACAGAATTCGCTACATTTTGTGCCCCGTTAATAACAAAGGAACCACCCCCGCCACCAGCTCCATAGCCGCTTGCACTGCCACCTCCGCCACCTGAATAACCACCTCCCCCACCACCAGCTATATAAGTACCTCCACCACCACCAAAACCAAATCCACCTGTTGCTCCGGAACCTGCTGATGCACCGCCACTACCGCCTGATGTCCCTCCGGCTTGTCCGGCAAGTGCAGGTAAATTGCCACCATCACCTGAATAAATATAGCCACCTCCCCCGCCGCCATCCCCAGCTATGACGCCACCAGCAAAACCTCCACTACCACCCGATCCGCCTGAACCGCCTTTCGTACCACCGCCATTTCCCCCATTTCCCCCCGTTTGTGCATTACCACCGGCATTTCCTATACAGTTTCCGCTTCCAAGCTCACTCGTGCCATATGCTCCTCCACCTCCACCTGCAACCATCAAAAGAGTCCAGGTGTTTGAGCCTGGTGCCTCATACAAAACCGCTGTGCCTCCGCCCCCTCCGCCATTCACTGACTCACCGTTAAATCTGGCACTTTTGTCCTGCCCGTTTTTACCCAGCACAAACCGAAGTTTACCACCTGGTTTTAGTACAAATACATTACCACTACATTCAAAGTTTCCAATAGTGAAATCAGCTTTTAAAATCACAGCATCTCCCCCCCAATAATTACACGTGCCAATCGCAGCAATGCCTCCTCGGGCCCCGTGGGCTTCGATGTTTAAGCTTTGAATTCCGGTTGGAATAAGATAATCGCCGTTTACATAATCGAAAACAGGCAGCTGGCCCTGGGACCATACTGAACTGTAAGCAAATAAAATTAAAAATGATAGGCAGCATTTTTTCATTCCCTCAAAAAAGGAAGCTTGCAAATACTTGTGGTGCAATTTCTTAGCGTTGTAAAAAACGGACATAGTTTTATGTTTAGATGTGTAAAGAGTAGAATAAGAAGAACTTTATTTTCTTAAGGAGATCCAACTCATATTTGGGAGCTTAAATCTGGTAAAGCGAATTGCATTCTCGGTGGCTGCTTCAATATCATTTGCCCCATCGCCTCAATCTTGCGTTCGTACAGCAGGTAAACCAATAAAATCAGCACTAAGGCAATACCAATTATTACTATAATGTATTTGTATTTTTTTGGCAAAGCAGCAAATGATTGTGGTGAATTTTGATAAGGTTGAAAATACTTTAATGCCCGGGTAGAATGCAAATATCAGACAGGTCAAATACCTGACAGGCACAGGACAAAAAACGGACAAAGTAATTTTTTTATTAAGGTTCAACTGATTATGTAATTTTAGATTACAGATAATAAGTAATATTTATTTGAGCCAAAATCACCAGGGGATATTTTTGATTAATATTCGTTTGTATCTTACGGCCCATAATTTACACCTGCTAAAACCAGAACTAAACTTTGATAAAATTTCTGCTGACAATTGCAATGCTTGTTATATGGTCTACCCATTCTATTGGGCAAATAGCTAATATTCCCGTAAAAGAATGGGTAAAAAAGTTAAGCGACCGGGGGGATAAAAAAAACGAATCTATACAGTTCCTGTTCGACAGCGTGATGTCCAAAACCGACACTCTTAAACTGAATGTATTTTTAAGACAGCTGGAAGCAAACGGTAACAGCAATGATATTTACTTTACTACCAGGCTGAATGCTTTTAGATCAAATTTATTACAATATAAAGATCAGCTGCGTTCTGACATGGCTTCAAAACTTCCCGTGCTTAATTTAATGAAACTGGCCATGCAGCAAGCCAATGAAAGCAACGATGAGTACCTGATTAGTTTTGTCAGTAGCCTTTATTTTTCCTTAGCTAGTATTTACAATGAAACAGAGCTGTCTATTATGTATTGTATATCTAGTATTGAATTGTATGAAAAATTGTTTGGAACCGGTACATATCCTGCTTATCACTTTGCAGGTGAAATGATGTACCGGGTGAAAGAATATGAAAAATGTAAAGACTATAGTTTAAAATGGTTGTCTATGATGGCCAATACACAAACACAATCAAATAAAGATTACCGGATGCCGGTTTATAATACACTTGGATTGGCTTATCACCGCACCGGCCAATACGATACTGCCATGTACTATTACAATAAAGCACTGGCTGAAACCGACAACAACCACCGGGCTGATTGGAAAGGCTTCATCAGCGGCAATATGGGGCAGGTGTATTATTCATTGAAACAATACGACACGGCCATCACCCTGCTGGAAAAAGATTATCACATCAGCATGGGATATAAATATTTTGACAATGCAGCCAACTCCCTGCAATGGGCAGCCCGTGCGAATGCCGCCTTTGGTAACAAGGGCAAAGCACTACAGCAGGTGAGGGAAGCAATTACACTCATTCAACAAATGCCGGATTATGGTTACCGCCAAAATATTTATTATGCGGCGGTTGAGGTATTTAAATTAAACGGATTGGACGATAGTGCGGTTTATTATTCAGGCCTGTATCAACAATTGCATGACAGCATTGAGAAAAAAATAGCCACCAGCAGTCTGGCTATTTCTAATATGCGGCTGAGTGAGGAAAAAAACCGGTATAATATCCGGCGCATGCAGCAGGAAAAAAAAACGCAGATGCAGCAGCGAAATTTTATTATACTGGCTATCGTGCTTTTGTCTGTTATCAGTCTGCTTGTTGTAAACCGGCAGCGGATACAATTAAAATACCGGCAGCAGAATTTGGAAAAGGAGAAAAAAATAATAGAAAATGAAATGGTTGCAGCCAAACAACAGATGGAAATGTTTACCCAAAACATTATTGAAAAAACCAGCCTGATAGAAAAGCTGGAGCAGCAGATGAAAGAAACCAATTCATTTGCCGGTCAGCAGGAAACTATTGCGGCGCTAAGTAATTTAACCATATTAACCGAGCATGACTGGGAGCAGTTTAAAGAGCTGTTTGGGAAAATGTACCCCATGTTCTTCCACCGGTTAAAAACCAGCACTAAAGAAATCACAGTGGCAGAACAGCGCATGGCCGCATTGATGCGTCTGCAGCTTACCACCCGGCAAATGGCTTCCATGCAGGGAATATCTCCTGATAGCGTGCACAAAACAAGGCAGCGACTACGGCAGCGGCTGAGCGTTTCAAATGACACCAACCTGGAGGATTTTCTTGTGACACTGTAGATTCTTGGATGGATTAAACCGAAACTTTTAAACTTGCCGGCTCCTTGCCGCCTGTAATGGAAATGCAAATTCAACTGCAGAAAACAGGTTTTGTCCAATTCCATCACTTGTTGCAGCTTCCGGCCATCCGATTAATTGTATGGTTGCAGCCACTCTATCAGTTGAAGGTTCAATTATTGTCATATTCTTACTCATTCTATTGCAGCTAATAACTTTTTTAGAGAAAGCATCATAAAAAATACATACACTTCCTTGGGAAAGTAATTCAGTTTTAAAACCTTGTCCCAAACCAGGTTGTACTTCTGGCTCCAGGTTCCTTTATCATTAAAAGTTAAAGAATAATGATCGCCATCTGCAGCCATCGCCATCCATCTTGTTGCCATTTCTTTTGTAATGCTGCGATACTTTGCAGCAGTTTGTTGCTCACCGGCTTTTTCAGCCATTTGCACATAACCACCCAACGCAACAATCGCCTTCATAGAAAGATTGGCATTACGTGCCAGGTGACCTGCAAAGTCATCGGTACACAATTGCAGCGCCGGGTCAAGTTATTCTTTGCTTAAATAGTCAGCCCATACAGCCAGTGTTTTCCAATGTTTTTTCGCAAAAGATATATTTCCTTCCGTCTTGCAAATGGCAGCAGTAAGTGCCATCATGTTCCCACATTCCTCAAAACTCTTTGCCGCCTTGATTTTCGGAGAGCTTGTAGTCGACTATTTTAACCATGATTGAAATAATTTAATTGTGATACCCGGTATGTTCCGGACAGGGCTCAGTAGGGGGCTGTTTCACCTAAGTGGTTGCACGAAAGAGAAATAAAATGTTAGCTGTAATAATTTTTACAGATCATTAAAATAACAATAATTCAATCGGGGTTAGGGTGAATAAAATTGACTTTCAAGAAGTGATTTGTTAATTCGTATTTCTAAATTTAAAAAATTGTGAAAATCTGATATTTGGGTATGACATTTCAAGAAATACATCGAAGTATTTGTGGCAAGATGTGATAGAGTTATCATTCAAGTTAAAGTATTAGAGCTGCTTAGTCTGTATAGTGATGTGTTTGTAGAAATCATAGAATAGTGTTATAGATTATTCTTGGGTGTCCCGAGAGTAGGTCGATGGTCATGTGACTCAAGCTCTCATATTAAAGTAGTTACATAAATCAACTAGAAATGGCATATAATAATATAAACTACGAGTATTCTAGTTTTATATCAGTAACGACGGTAAACTTTAAAATTTTCAAAAAACCTTGATATACTTATGTTGTACCTATGTTGTACCATAAAATAAAAGAGTCCTGTAAAATATTGATTTACGAGACTAATATAAATTTTACTGCGGACTGGACGGGACTCGAACCCTTCAATAAATCACGTATAAAATCAATATTATTAATCAGTTTAAAATTTGTACTCACCGAATCACTAACCAGAAATTATTATTGCTATTAGCTGCAAAGCTAGACCTCAAATATAACGAAGAATGAGTCCCTTTACTTAATATTTCAACAAAATAACAGTCCTTATTTAATAACATTATCAAGATAAATAATACTCCTTTTATAATAGCTGTAAGAAGGATTATAAAGAATCACTACTAATCGAGAAAACGTATTGATAAAAATTGTCTAAAAAGGAGTAGGTAGCCTAAACCACCTACTCAAGTTGTATTTTGTGGTTGCAACACCCAAAAACAACATGAGTAAAAATACGGAGATAAAATTAGTCGGTCAGCCGATTTTAAGCCAGTTATTAAAATTGGTTGATAAGTGGTCATTTAATAAATTGGTAAAGGAAAAGAAAAGTGACCATTATTACAAGGCTTTTAAGAGTTGGCCACACTTTGTTACTATGATGTTTGGTATATTCAGTAGTTGCGACTCAATGGCTGAAACCTGCGAGGGTCTTAGAGCAATGAGTGGCAAGCTTAATCATCTGGACTTAGAAAAGTCTCCTGCCAAGAGTTCTGCCGGGGATGGTTTACGCAATCGTAGTAATGAGTTCTTTGAAGCGTTATATTATGAATTAATTAAACGCTACTCTAGTTTTTTGTCGGACAGCCGAACACATGGGCTAACCGTTAAAGAACTTTTTATTGTTGATTCTACCACCATCTGACTCTTTAGCGATATATTAAAGGGTGTGGGAAGAAACCCCATTAATGATGGCAAAAAGAAAGGCGGCCTAAAAGTCCATATGCTTATTGATGCCGTTCAGTGTGTAGGGAAGTTTATGAAAATAACGGCTGCTAAAATGCATGATAAAAATTTCTTGAGTGAAATTCAGGTTCCACAATTCAGTATGTTGGTTTTTGATAAGGCTTACAACTATTACAAACAATTTAATGAGTGGACGGGGAAGAAAATTTATTTTTTTACCCGTCAAAAAAGTAATGCTGTTTACGCCATATTGAAAACTATAAGTGAAACAACGCTGCCCAAAAAGCAGGCTGGGGTGTTAAAAGAAGAAGAAATTGAAGTAACCTATAAAGAAAAGAAAGCGTTGATAACATTACTGCTTCGACGGGTATGTTATCAGGATGAAAAGGGCAGGCTGTATGTATTTATTTGTAACAATTTTATAATTACAGCCGAGGAAATTGCATTGATATATAAACAACGCTGGGTTATAGAATTGTTATTCAAGAAAATGAAACAAAATTTTCAGTTGCACTACTTTTATGGAGAAAATGAAAATGCAATTCGTACACAAGTTTGGTGTACCCTGATAGCACAGTTGCTTTTAACGGTGTTACAAAAGAAAGCGGCTGTAAAAAAAGCATTTTCAACAGTAGCTACTTTAGTTCGAATTCATTTAGTGAGTATGCTGGATGTTTATGAACTATTAAAAAATACCAGTCGAAGCTGGGCTAAAGTAAAGGTTAAAAATGATCGTCAGCCTTCGCTTTTTCCAAAATGAGGTAGGGGTCTATTTTAAAATAAATTTTGTAACACAGTAAAATCAACACATTCAGGCGATAAAAATTACATTTTTAGTTTTAGTCGGTTGATAGTGATAAAAAATATCAATGAAAATTAATTGCCAACTGAATAAAAATACCAGCATTGGTTTTCATGGCAGCACCATACGCCGTGGTGGATACTTTCATTTTAATACCCATGTGAATCTGCCGTTTTCAAATGGAAACATATTCAAATCATTCAAAAAGTTTTGTAATTTATTAGTTGGTATCTGTTGCACTTTGTTACTTTTTTCTTCCTGTTCTATATCAAAACAAATTTCCAAACAGGCTCACAGGCTTTTGTTGAAAGATTCCATCATCAATACCGGGCATATCGGCATCAGCATTTACGAACCTGCCACTGATAAATACTGGTATAATTATGAAGCCGCTAAGTTTTATGTTCCTGCAAGTAATGTAAAATTGTTTTCGTTGTATGCCGGCATGAAATATTTAGGCGATAGTTTAATTGGGCTGCGGTATTTGCAAAAAGGCAAGGAGCTAATAATCTATCCAACCGGCGATCCCACTTTTTTGCACCCGGATTTTAAGCAGCAAGTGGTATTTGATTTGCTAAATAAAAGCAGTAATATAACATACAATACACCTCATTTTACTGACGCGTTGGGATTTGGATGGGCCTGGGATGATTACATGGACGCTTACATGGTACAAAGAAGTGAGTTTCCAATTTACGGCAACCTTGCAAACGTGTTTGCCAGTGGCGATACTTTCAAGGTAATTCCAAAAAACATCCTGCTACATATTCAAAGCAAAATTGGCTCCTATGAAAATGTACTTTCCCGCAAATGGGATAACAATGACCTCACTTTAGCAACAGGTTCAACTCTATCCGGAAACAAAAAGTATGAAATACCTTTCGTTACAGGTTCACAGGAAATAGTTGCTTTTTTAACCGATACGCTGCACAGAAAAATAGCTATTATTGATAGCGGGAATACAGCATTTAGTATGGATAAAAATCTATCCAAAATTTATTCTCAGCCAAGCGACTCCCTTTTTAAACCAATGATGTACAACAGCGATAATTTTTTTGCGGAGCAAACGCTGTTAATGGCAAGTAATGAACACCTCGGATATATGAGTGACGTAACAATGATTGATACATTGCTTAATACAGATTTAAAAGATATCCCTCAAAAGCCACGCTGGGTGGATGGCAGCGGACTTAGCAGGTACAATTTGTTCAGCCCTCAATCATTTGTTTATTTGCTGAACAAAATGAAAAACGAGTTTGGTATGGAAAGGCTAAAAGCAATTTTGCCAACCGGCGGATCGGGCACTTTTAAAAATTATTATCAAAAAGACAGCGGCTACATTTATGCCAAGACCGGCAGCCTCAGCAACCACATTGCCATCAGTGGTTATCTACAAACAAAAAAAGGCAGGTGGATTATCTTCTCCATTTTAACCAATCAATTTCAGGGCAGCGCTACCAAAGTACGACGGGCTGAAGAAAAATTTTTACAAGGCATCAGAGAAAAGTATTAACCTTCATTTATAGCACGAATTATAAAACACGAATTCCACGAATTAAAAGCCAGGCTTTGTATTAATTCGTGGAATTCGTGAAAAAGATTCGTGTGTCTAAAAAATTCGTGTGTCTACATAAAACTATCTGCCTCACGGTAAGCTTTTATCAACGCCAGTTCTCCTTCTTTGCCTTTGCCGGCATTACCATGTTCCATCCCCAACACGCCTCTATAGCCTTTATTATAAATGTGTTTAAATATGTTTTTGTAATTCATCTCGCCTGTGCCGGGTTCGTTACGGCCGGGGTTATCGCCAATCTGATAATAACCAATTTCATCAAACACCAGGTCGAGCGTAGGGATAATGTGGCCCTGGTTACGCTGCACATGGTACATATCATATAATAATTTGCAGGATGGACTACCCACCGCTTTGCAAATAGCATAAGCCTGGTCGGGTGTGCGCAGAAACAGGTCGGGATTGTCACTCAGTGGCTCCAGCACCATGATGATACCATGGGGCTCTAAAATGGCAGTTCCTTTTTTTACCGCTTCAATTACATTGCCTGTTTGTACGCCAATAGGCAGGTTGCGTGCAAAATCTCCGGGCACCACTGTTACCAGTTTACTATTGAGACGTTTGGCCACTTCAACAGCTTGCTTGCAGGATGCTATGAATTTTTCAACCTGGTCGGCTTTGCCCGAAGCAAGCATATTACTGTCATTGCCTAAGCCAGGCTGCACAAATACACCCATTGCCATACCGAGTTTGGCTAGCGTGTCACCAATTTTTTTCTGCTGGTCTTCCGGGCGGCCACTCATCCCATTATCCTCAATACTTCTGAAACCATTGTCATACGCAAATTTTATCTGATCAATAAAATCATCGCCGGCATGGTTTTGAAACATCCCATGATGTATACCATAATTAAGACGAAAGGGTTTTTCACCCGGACTACTATTTTCAACATGGGCTTTTGCAAATACAGTAGCGGATGATGTTAATAAAGCACCACTTGCTATTAAAGATTGCTGCATAAATTTTCTTCGTTGCATCGTTTATATTTTTTGTGGCTTAAATTTACCAATATTCATTTATAAAAAATTAAATATTGTTTAGCCGTATTATTGTTGTAGTCGTTTTTATAGGTATTTCCATCTCCTTAGCTGCACAGCAAAAAAGATTTTCGTTTACCCAACCCAAAATGGGCTCTCCGTTTTCAATTGTTTTTTTTGCGAACGACAGCGTGCAGGCAAACCTGCTTGCAAAGCAATGTTTTAACCTTGTAGATTCTTTCATACTTATTTTTAGTGATTATATAGATAGCAGTGAGCTATCAAAATTAAGCCTCTCAGCAGGCCGTAAAGATTTAGCAGTTAGTGTTTCTCCTGCAATGTTCGATATCCTTTTAAAGGCAAAAAATGCATTTGAAAAAAGCGATGGTACTTTTGACATTACCATTGGACCTCTGTCAAAATTTTGGCGAAAATGTAGAAAGGCAAAAGAGTTTCCCACAGATGATGCAGTTCAGTCTGCCAAAAAATTAATTGGGTTTAACAAACTAATTCTTGATACAGTCAATAGGAAAATAACACTTACACAACCCGGCATGCAACTGGATTTAGGTGGAATTGCACAAGGGTACATTGCACAAAAAGTAATTGATTATTTACTTAGCCGACAAATTAACCAGGCATTGGTAAACGCCAGCGGAGATATTGTAATTAGTGGTGCACCGCCCGGCTTAAAAGGTTGGACTGTTGGGGTAAATGTTCCGGAAACTATGGATGAATTATTACCCCGTACATTAATGCTGCAACACAAAGCAATCACCACTTCCGGCGATGCATACCAGTTTATTGAACACGGCGGAAAAAGATATTCACATATCATTGACCCAGGATCGGGTTACGGGGTTACTTATCAGCGCAATGTAACAGTCATTGCCAATGATGGTACCACGGCCGACTGGCTGGCAACTGCGGGAAGTATATTATCTATCAAAAAAGCAAAAAAATTAGCGGCTCAATTGGGTGCCGAAATACTAATTGCCGAAATTAAAAATGGCAAACCCGTTTTTTATTCAACAAAAGAGTTTAAAAAATATTGGAAACAAACGGTTGACTAATATTTGTTTCAGTTTATTTCTTATCTTCAAAATTAAAATATTGATTACCATCGTGAAGAATTTATTTGTTCTATTGTTAGCTACCGGCAGTAGTCAATTTACTAATGCACAAGACTCAGTTAAAATATTTGCCGCATACAAATTTACATTGCCCGGTTCTGCGGTTCAAAGTAAAATGGTACCCATCAATGCAGGTACCTTTTTAATGGGTAGCAATAATGCTGAGAAGAATCGTAAGCCCGACGAAGGTCCGCAACGTACCGTTTCCGTATCAGCCTTTTGGATGGGTACCTTCGAAGTTACAAGAGACGAATTTGATATTTTTTACAATGATGAAACCACCAGCGAAAGCACCAAGATTGACGCCATTACCAGGCCCAGTCCGCAATACATAGATTTTAGTTTGGGCATGGGTAAAGAAGGCGGTTTCCCCGTAAACAGTTTATCGCAATATGCAGCCATTATGTATTGCAGGTGGTTGTATGC
>Ga0209511_1004037_pt1 | contig 10867 bp, 7 predicted proteins | sample SSSSmetaG_FD_184141 | JGI IMG/M metagenome (GOLD analysis project Ga0209511, IMG submission 184141) | Glacier valley bacterial and archeal communities from Borup Fiord, Nunavut, Canada, to study Microbial Dark Matter (Phase II) - ​SSSS... | ecosystem: Environmental > Aquatic > Freshwater > Ice >... | reverse complement strand
AAATGGAGCTCAGATCCAGACTGAGTCATTGTTTTTTCGGGGGATGATACGTGAGCGTATAATATTTGCAGTACCTTGGTGCGGATAATCCTTCGACTAATCATGTTTTATACAGAACTGGTTTCTAATAAATTTCAGGGAGCAAAAGTACAACAAATATCTGAGTTGCTCAATTGTTTTCTCTGGTCGGTTCATCGTCCGGTTCAATCTCGTTTTCCGGCACAAACTCCTCATTCTCTTCATCTTCATCAATTTCTTCCTCTGGCGGATCAGCAGGAACAGAATTTCGATAGAAAAATGCCAATCCCAGCCCCGAAATTCCTCCCCATAAATGAGATTCCCACGAAATTTCGGGTTTAAATGGGAAAATGCCCCAAAATAATCCACCATATATGAGTGCAACGATCAACGATATTGTCAATAACCTGACATTGAAGCTTATAATCCCGCTCATAAACAGAAAGGCGGCAAGTCCATAAATGAGGCCGCTTGCCCCAATATGTATCGCCTCGCGTGCTGCCAGCCAGACAAAAATACCCGATAACAGGTAAAGTAAAACGAAAATAGTGTAGGAGGATTTTCGGTAAAAAAAGAACAACGAAAAAGTGAGAATAAATAATGGGATTGAATTAGCTATAAGATGTTTGAAATCAGCATGTATTAGAGGGGAGAATAGTATTCCGCGCAGTCCGGTTAAGTCATGCGGAAGTACACCCCAGGTTGAAAAATCAAGATCAAATTCAAACTCAAAAAGTTTAACCAGCCACAAAACAATAAGCAAGCTGCAGGAGACGAAAAGCGAATGCCTTACAATACGTTTTTCGAGATTGTATTGTTCTTCGGAATAGCCCACTGAATGATATCGCGAAAGTAGTGGCATTTTCATCAATGAGAATTAGTTTAATGCGTATTTAAAGTGGGTAATTTAAAGAGGAGGCTACTGGCAGCTTGCTTGGCGGCTGGCTCCTGACACCTGATAATTCCCGCTTCAAATCCATTGTACATATTGCTACTATTCATTCAGCAACTTTTTAAGCAGTTTTGCAAAGTTCAGAATATCCTCCTCCGTGGTATCAAAAGAGGTCATCCAACGGACTTCTCCACGTTGATCGTCCCAGGTATAAAAGAAATACTCATTCTGCAATTTGGTTATCAGTTCTTTAGGGATAATTGCAAATACTCCGTTGCCCTCCACAAGTTGCGTGATTTCAACTCCTTTCAGCTTCCTGATCTCCGTTTCAAGTATTTTGGCCATACGGTTCGAATGTGTGGCGTTCGCTTTCCAGATCCCATCGCGCAAATATGGAACAAATTGAGCACCAACAAATCGCATTTTTGAATAAAGCTGAGCGGCCTGTTTTCTGTAATATTTACTGTGCGATGCTAACGCAGGATTGAAAAAAAGTACAGCCTCGCCAATCATCATCCCATTTTTTGTCCCGCCGAATGAAAGAATATCAACTCCTGCATCTTTTGTGAATGCTCTGAATGGAAGATCAAGCGCGACCGCAGCATTCGAAATTCTGGCGCCATCCATATGTAAAAACATGCCATGACGGTGGGCCAGATCTGCCAACGCTTTAACTTCATCAACTGAATAAATGGTTCCCAGCTCAGAAACTTGAGTAATACTTATCAATCCTGGCTGTGAATGATGCTCGAAACCAAATCCATGCAAATGTTTTTCAACTTGTTCAGGGGTTATCTTCCCGTTTTGTGTAGCGATGGGGATTAATTTGCTCCCCGTAAATTTTTCGGGAGCCCCGCATTCATCGACCTGAATATGTGCTGTTTCAGCACAGTAAATGGCATGAAAAGAATGTACTGCCGACTGTATTCCAAGGATATTTGCCCCCGTTCCGGTCAATACAATAAACACTTCAGTATCGTCGCCAAACTCCTTTTTAAACAATCCGACGGCTTCATTTGTCCATTTGTCCTCACCATATCCTGTTGAATGACCGTTATTTGCAGCTTCAATTGCTTTTAAAATTTCAGGATGAATACCTGAATTGTTGTCACTTGCAAAACCTCTTTGATGCATATTTGTTGATTGAGATGTAGATTTTATATTAAAATATTTTGATGTAAAAATATGTTTTGTTTTCGGCTTTTTAGTATATTACCTGCCTTGTAATTGGGTTTGTATTTTGTAATTGTATTAACTAATTCATTTTCGGATGATAAAAAAGGATAAAACGGTCGTTAATATTGTATGGATGCGACGCGATTTAAGATTGGATGATAATACTGCACTTTTTCATGCTTTAAAAACGCGTGAGAATGTGTTGCTACTGTTTATTTTTAATCCCGATATTTTGGAACGGCTTGAAGTTCGCCCCGATTTCAGGGTGAATTTTATTTACAAAACGCTGATTGGAATTAAGGATTCCCTTGAAAAAATCGGATCAAGCATTTACATTGCACACGGGAAACCCCAGGATGTTTTCAAAAAAATGGCTGAAGAGTTTCACATTTGCAGTGTTTATACAAACCGCGATTACGAACCATATTCGGTTTTACGAGATCTTGATGTTGAAAGGTTCCTTAAAATCAATAAAATAGAATATCTTTCCTATAAAGATCATGTCCTTTTCGAAAAAGATGAACTCGTGAAAGATGATGGAAAGCCATACACTGTTTTCACACCTTACAAGAACAAGTTTCTCGAGAAGTTTAACAAGGCGATGGTTCGTCCGTTAAATACAACACAGTATTTTCATAATTTCATCCGGATCAAACCACTGCCGATGATGAGCATCGAAATGTTAGGTTTCGAACCTGTCAAAGTGGTTTTTCCTTCCAAGTCGCTGCCGCAGACTTTATTGGAAGGATATGCCGCCAACAGGGATTTTCCTGCCCGAAATGGCACCTCTAAGCTGAGTGTTCATCTACGATTTGGTACAATCAGCATACGCAAGGTTACGGCGCTGGCACTATTACACTCCGAGACTTTCCTTTCAGAACTGATCTGGCGTAATTTTTATAGCCAGATACTTTGGTATTTCCCGCATGTTGCAACCAGGGCATTTAAACCGGTCTACGATAATATACGATGGGAAAATAACCTCGATCATTTTAATGCCTGGTGTCAGGGAAAAACCGGTTATCCGATGGTCGATGCCGGAATGCGCGAACTTAACCAGACCGGGTTTATGCACAACCGATTAAGAATGGTGACTGCCAGTTTTTTGTGTAAACATCTGTTGATTGATTGGCGGTGGGGTGAAGCCTATTTTGCCGGTAAACTGAACGATTATGAGCTTGCTTCGAATAACGGAGGGTGGCAATGGGCAGCTGGATCTGGCTGTGATGCAGTTCCTTATTTCCGTATTTTCAATCCAGAATTACAGGCCAAAAAATTTGATCCTGACGGTGAATATATCCTTAAGTGGGTTCCTGAATATGGTACAGTCGCGTATCCTCAGCCAATTATCGAACATCGTTTTGCTCGTGAAAGGGCGTTGAAAAGATATGTCCAGGGAATGAATTTCGGCGATGAGTAAGTATGCTTAATGAAATTATATTTGGTAAGTTGCTAATTATTTGTTATATGCTGCGTGTTGCCAGTTGCCGGAAGCATTACAACTTAAGCTGCCCTGTCGAGTCGAAGCCAAGTTGTGAATAGATTGTTATATCTCAATGATTTTTAAATTTTTACTTCGATTCAGGTAGCCTTTGATGATTACACGGATATCGCGGTTATCGTTGTATTTCTGGATACAATCGTGAAGAAACTCTATATTATTTGAGGCACAATCAGTTGATGCATAACCGAATCCAACGAAACGGCCGCTTGCAATTTTAATAATTGCATTCTCATCGTTCGTACGACCCTGATCTATCACAAAAAAGTTTGGTGACCGGTATTGGAGTGCATGGACAGATTTATTAACGCGTAAATTATAATTAGTGGCACTTTCAAGTCCTGTACATGCGCCCTGGCAATGATGTATTTGAGCTTCGAAGCATTCACCTGAACAATTGTCGAGATGGCAAAGTTTTTTGCAAAGGGCGTACTTTTCCGCAAGATTATGCAGATAATCAATTCCTTCCTGTTGAAAGTGAAATGTGGTCAATGGTATATCTTCGCCCTCAATCGGATTGATTTTTAAATGAAGATAACCATCCTGATCTTCGAATGAAAACAAGCCAAAGTTGAATGCCGACCGTCGCTGACTTAGGTTGTACAGCGGTTTATGCTTTTTGATTTCTGCCGATTCAAGTAAAAGTGCTACAAGTTCACTACCTGTCTCTTCCCATGATACATCTGCCACTTTTTCGCGCATTTCAATTGCTTTTTTTGTTTGCAAATTGCCGAAATGTGTCAACACGCGTTGATGAATATCTTTGCTTTTCCCGACATAAATGATATTTCCTTGCGCGTCGTAAAAATAATAAACACCGGTTTTCCCTGGAATTGCAGCCATTTTTTCAGAGGGCAGCGGATATGTCTGTTGAACGAAAAGTGACGATTCAAGCAGATTATTCTGAGCTAATAAAATATCGAAAAGTTTTGCGGTGGCCAGTGCATCGCCAATTGCCCTGTGACGGTCGGTAATCTGGATTCCAAGATCTGCACAAATATTTCCGAGCGAGTAGGAGCGATGCCCTGGCAGGAGTTTCCGGCCAAGTTTTACAGTACAAATCGTTTTCCGTTTAAAGTCGTACCCCAATCGCTTGAATTCTTCTTTTACAAAGGAATAATCAAACTGAGCATTATGCGCCACGAAAATTTTACCGGCAGTCAGTTCGACAATTTTTTTTGCAACCTCATAAAATTTAGGGGCACTGGCAACCATATCGTTGGTAATTCCAGTGAGTCGTGTAATGTTCCAGGGGATGTTACATTCGGGATTAATCAATGTGTTATAAGTCTCTGTCACGGTCTGTCCATTGTGAATGACAATGGCAATCTCGGTGATCTTTCCGTACGAGGCACCGGTTCCGGTTGTTTCTACATCGATGATGGCATACATGATCAGATCAAATATCTGAGTGATTATTTGAGGTCTGCCTTAGATTTGATTTTCAACGTGAATTCTGATCATCCGGTAGATCTCAATAACGCCGTCGTTTTTAGGAAGAGAATCGTAAAGATGACGGATATACTGTTTTTGGTTCAGAATCTGAAAACTCTTCTTAAAATGAAGATCGAAAATCCACGACATTTGAAAAATAAGAAAATCGTTGAAAGTCAAAATATCAGCTCTGTTTGGAATGCCACCTTCAATGATTGTTTTCGATAATGCCGCTGTAACAACTGGTTTATCCGAAAGGGCAAGTTCAATTGCCATATTGGGTTTTGCACCTTTCCGTGTAATATATTCAGATGTTGACCGCCAGGCATCCAACTTGTCGGCATCGCGCAGAAGTTTCACATAGAAAAGAATGGCTTCCCCATCTTTCTTTGGCAGTTCCGGTTTATTGTGATTTTTAATTACTTGAATTACAATATTCTGAGTTGCTTCATCCAACTCACCAAAAACAGGACTGGTTTTCAGGTATTCAATGCTTGCTTCTGCATGATCGGTAATTTTACTTTCCGAATTTTCAGGGAGAAGTAACCAAAACCGGCCAACATCGTGGAACTGAGCGGCAATTTCGGCCACATGCTTTTCATTATCACTTAGTTCGAGCGAATCTGCCAAAATCAGGATATTCTCAACAACCCTCTTTGTATGCAGTATAGTTTTTTCAATAGTAGGATCAGTATTGTAAGGCGTATATTTAAAAGGAATTATGTAATCCTCAAAAGCTTTTCGTAATGCAGAAATCAATTCACCGGGAACCATATCATTTAGATTTTGGGTTTGTTACAAAAGTAGTATTTTCGACCTGAAACACGAATCATCCACACGAATTTAGTACCCGAATCGAAAAACTTAACATTGAAAATTAAAACCGGCAAATTAAGTAGGTAAATATTTACAGAAGATTTTCTGTTCCGAGAATATTGCTACTTTTGTAACCGCCTTCAGAAATGGCCCCATAGTTTAATGGATAGAATGGAGGATTCCGGTTCCTTTGATCCAGGTTCGAATCCCGGTGGGGTCACAATAAATAAGCCTAACAATTTAATTGTTAGGCTTATAATTTTTAGGGGGAACGTGAGGTGAGCGCTTTGTGAGATCAAAGCTGATGAATATTACTTTTTGCCGGTATAATACTTCAATGCTTCGGGCATAATTTGCGAAAGTTTCTTTATCCTCGTTTCATCCGATGGGTGTGTGCTTAAAAATTCCGGTTGACCTGCTCCACCTGCTGCAGACATGCGTTGCCAGAAAGGAATTGCTTCGCGGGGATCATAACCTGCCATGGCTGCAAAAATCAATCCGAATTTATCAGCCTCTGTTTCTTGGCTACGCGACCATGGTAACATTGCACCTACCTGGCTTCCAATGCCATATGATGTCATAAACAGATCTTTTGTTTGCTGTGGCTTTTGGGAAAGGGCAGCCTCTAATGCTGTGCCTCCCATTTGTTGAACCATTGCCTGGCTCATTCTTTCATTACCATGTTTGGCGATGGCATGTGCTATTTCATGTCCCATAACAATGGCAAGTGCTGTTTCGTTTTGGGTTACAGGTAATAAGCCAGTGTAAACAACAACTTTACCACCAGGCATACACCAGGCATTAACATCTTTACTTTCAATTGTGTTAAATTCCCATTTATAACCTTCGAGGACCGAACTTTGTCCCTTGTTGTTATAATACTTTGTTATCGCATTTGCAATACGTGATCCAACACGGTCAACCATTGCAGCATTATTGTTGCTGTTACTTAAAGCTTTGTTCTCTGATAAAAATGTTTTGTACTGGCTCGTGGCCATTAACTGCAACTCCGATTCTGTTACAAGACTCAATTGTTTGCGGCCTGTTACCTGGTTTACAGCACACCCTGCCAGGAGACTTGCAATAAGAAATAAAAATAAAAAGTTCTTCATGTGATTTTAATTGAATGAATAAATTGCCAGCTGACTGACAGAACAAATATAGATACAGATATCCCATTGGTCCTTACATAACTATTAAAATAAATTACATGATTCACACATTTAACATTGATTCATTTTTCATGGGGCTTATTAAGCGTCTGACTGTAAAGTCACCATATTTTGATTTTTTAGCCCTAATCGTTTCATTTTCAAGGTAAGTTGATGATGATTTCCGTTCAAACTATTGCTTTTCGTTTAGATTGTTTTAATTTTAAATGCTTCTTCATCAACGAAATCAATTTGAATTGGCCATAAGGTTTCGTTATATGGTCATTACATCCAGCTGTTAATGCTTTATCGCGATCGCCTTCTAGAGCATACGCCGTTTCTGCTATTATTACTACCTTGTTGTTGAACAGGCGTATTTGCCGGGTGGCTTCATAGCCATCCATTTCGGGCATTTTAATATCCATCAGGACGATATCGATATCCGGGTTATTGCAACAAACTTCGACGGCATCAATTCCTGTTTTTACTTTTATAATTTCTTTGCCGAGTTTTTGGACTGCATGTGTAATAAGTATTTCTGTCGCTTCGTCGTCTTCTGCAATTAATATTTTAAGTCCCGAAAATTCCTGATTCGTCAGATGTATTGGTTTTTCAACCGGATCAATACTTTTAATCTCCTTTATTTCTTCTTTATCGACCATAATTGGCAGGGAGAAACTAAAGATGGATCCTTTACCTTCTTCGCTTTCAATCAACAATTTTCCTCCTTGCTTTTCAATAAAATCTTTGCAGATGACTAATCCTAACCCTGTACTGTATTCACCTTCCGTACCTTTTCGGTTTGTATTTGCATCAAGACGGAAAAGATTCGTGATCATCTCCTTATTCATTCCAATTCCTGTATCCATGATTGAAATCTCAACCATTTTACTGGACACTGATTGCGCTGAGACCGTTATTCTTCCACCTCTGGGTGTAAATTTTACCGCATTGGACACTAAATTTCGTAAAATGGAATCCAACATATTTTTATCAGAAAAAACGGACAAATCTCCAGGAATTTCAAAATCGATCGTAATGTCTTTTTTAATTGCGTCTTCAGAAATCTGAATCATACTTTGAGATATAACAGAATTCAATAAAAGTAATTCGGGAACGAAATCAGTTAACCCTCTTTGCATACGCGACCACTCTAAAAGATTTCCGAGTAGGCGGAAAACATTTGCAGCAGAGTTTTTCATCGCTAATGCCAATTTGTGAAACTCTTCAGGGGAATCTTTTAGAGAGTCATCAACCAATAACTCCGTCAATCCCATAAATCCACTTAACGGGCTTCTCAGATCGTGCGCAATAATGGAGAAAAACTTATCTTTTTCGGCATTAAGTTTTTGAAGTTCTTCATTTTTAATTTGTAATTCAAACTCTACCCTTTTTTGATCGGTAATATCCTGAAATGAGCCATAAACTTTTTTCGTCTTTCCGTTTTCCTGATAGGACTTTCCAATCGAATGCACCCATCGGTAGTTCCCTTTTTTTGTAATTAATTCCAATTCCAGATCGAAAGGTTCTCCATACTCAATTGCCATATTAAGCGCATCTTTAATAGCTGGACGGGAAGTAGGTGCATAGAAATCAATTCCATCGCTGAGATTGGGATTATATGTAAAATCAATCTCATGTATGAGGTAAACTTCTTCGGTCCAGAGCATAATCTTGGTTTCAGTATCAAATTCCCATCCACCAATTTGGGCAGTTTCACCAGTCAGTTTTAATAAGGTATTTTTTCTTAGCAATTCATTTTCTATTTGCTTGCGTGCTGTGATGTCACGAATTATCAATTGGACAGCTGGTTTATTTTCAATTCTAATTGTCATCGCATTTATTTCTACTTCAACTTCAGAGCCATCGAGTCGTATAAATTTCTCTTCAGCGAGAGGCAAAACAACTCCATCTTTAGTGAATTCTTTCATTCGCCCTTTGACAAATTCCAGAGAATCCGGATGAATAAATTGGATAACGGGTTTTCCTATCAATTCTTTTGCATTTGTGGCTGCGATCCCACGAAGCCCGGACTTATTTACCAAAACAATTTTATTTTCAGCATAAATAACAATTGCATCCGGAGAGTTTTCAATTAACATGCGATACATCAGTTCACTCTCTTTTAAAGCCTGTTCAGCGTGTTTGCGTTCGGTTATATCTTGCAATATGCAATGGGTCTGTATGAATTTGCCATTTAGATCATGACCTATCTTTCCCTCGAAAGCGATGAATAACAAATTCCCATTTTTATGAACCATTTCAAATTCGCTGTGAATCTCCCCTTTTTCAATGAAAAGTGGGAATCGTTTGAGGTAAACTTCTTTATACCCGGGAGCAAGAAAGTCACCAAACCATTTTCCTATTACCTCCTCACGGGTATAGCCTAGCGTATCTAACCAATGCTGATTTACTTTAATAAAATAGCCGTTAATATCAAGCGACTGATACCCAAGCGGCGCGTTATTAAATAATAACTGAAACCGTTCCTCACTTTCCTTTACCGACTTAATTGCTTTCTCTTTCTCTGCAATTTGAATTTTAAGAAGCAAATTACTATAGGCTTTTTCGGAAAGCTCCTTAGCAAAAGCAAATAACAATTTAGCTGCTTTGTCAAATCTTTCGGCAGACATTACAGGGACTTCGTGCAGCGCCTCCAAAAAATCTGTCGGGTCTGCACCAATTTCATCGGCGTATTGCATCATCGTTTGCTCACTTGCATTATCATTAAGTACTTGCCCTATTAGCCAATTGGCAATGTGTTTTCCCCCAACGGTAATACTTGCACCTGCATCCCATAAACCACAACTCATACATGGCCGAATAATCGGTCTTAAAGGATTCTGCCTGCCAATCTCTGCATCAGATTTATAACAATTCGAAAGTCCTTTTTCTGTCTTTCGGATAATATTATTGCATAATCTGGTAAAATTACTTGGCTTGGTAATAGGTTTACCATCAGTGGTCGTAATAACAGAAGCTACACCATAAACATCTGCAAATAAATCCTGTAAGTGTTGAATTTCTTCAAGACTAAAAATATCGCTAAACTGAATGTTGCTTAATGGATCATCCGTCGAAATTGGTTCCTCCGTTTTAGTTTGCATTTTGTAACTGAATTAAAACTATTGTTTTCTTTAACTATAATGTGCCAAATATTAAAATCGAACTCCCTTTGGAAAATCCTTTTTTGTAAATACAAGCACAAAATTTCAATTTGCTTATTTTAGCACTGCTAATCTCAGATGAGATTAACTCGTTTTGGTTACGAATTTTCTTATAATATTTGTCTATGTCTATCGTCAGACAAAGAAGTCTGAAAATTCGTTTCAGTCGTAAGTAAATCAGACCAATAAACCTGGAGATGTTTACTGGTTTCACTCATCAATAGAATGTGTTGGATGTATCTCTTAGTTTTTCAATTTTCATTGATTATAAACTAGATGCCTTAAAATATATCAACCCAAATGGGGAATTACAAAGGCTAAATTATAGAATTGAATAAAAAATTATTAACTAGAGTCTGTCTGTAATATATAAAATACATGAATATCAGGCAGATATATTAGGTTTATCAAAATCTTCTTTGTATCTTGTTACCGAATTAAAGATAGCTTTTACTATGAAATTATTTAACGACCTGGTGTTGAAATTTGAAAAATCTGATTGGGCTAAGAACCCCGAATTTGGTGTGATCGATTCTATTCTTGAGGTTCATCCTGAAATTTACAGTATTTTTAAATTCGACATATCTGGTAATGATGACGTTAACAATTTTGGGCGTGGTGACACACCCACTGTTGAACAAATTGTAAGGGCCGCGATTTATAAAGAGATAAAAGGTTATGACTACCGGGAACTTGAATATGCACAAAGTGA
>Ga0209511_1004035_pt1 | contig 10871 bp, 10 predicted proteins | sample SSSSmetaG_FD_184141 | JGI IMG/M metagenome (GOLD analysis project Ga0209511, IMG submission 184141) | Glacier valley bacterial and archeal communities from Borup Fiord, Nunavut, Canada, to study Microbial Dark Matter (Phase II) - ​SSSS... | ecosystem: Environmental > Aquatic > Freshwater > Ice >... | reverse complement strand
AAAGATCGACGGTGCGTTGCTGATGGTGATCCAGTAAACGTCCAGGGGTCGCCACCAAAATATCCACGCCTTGACGCAGAATTGAAATTTGAGGGTTAATCCCCACGCCACCATAAACGACGGTGGACTTGAGACCCGTATATTTGCCATAAGTGCGCACACTTTCCTCAACCTGTGCGGCGAGTTCGCGGGTGGGAGTCAACACCAGAACGCGCACCTTGCGTTTGCCTTCAACTGGTTTAGCACCGGGCTTCAGGGTAGTGAGGCGTTGTAAAATCGGCAGCACAAAGCCCGCTGTTTTGCCGGTGCCGGTTTGCGCACCCGCCAGCAAATCGCCTCCATTAAGCACGGCAGGAATGGCCTGCAACTGGATCGGCGTGGGGGTAGTGTAGCCGTGTTCGGAAACAGCACGAACGATAGACTCGGATAAGCCGAGAGCAGAGAATGACATATTGGACTTTCGAATAAAATCGAACCTGTCGCGAATGGTCGCGCCAGTCTAGGTGCGAGGGGTTTTGCCCGTATTCCTCGATGCAACCGTGCAAAAACAGTTGTCAAAAAATGTAGAGGACGAGTCGTAAATGACGCAGCGAGGGGGACTGGAACAAAAGCTGCATACATAGTATATCAGGGAGGAGATGTTACGGCCACCCAGTGTTTTTGATTGGCTGCTTTTTAACGATGTTGCCTTGTTTTTGAGTTCCGTGGTCGCATCGTGTATTGCGGATCGTTACGCCAGCATTTTTCGATACTGTAAAAACCCGGATCGATCTGCCACGGTGTTGTAGAGACGCATCGCGGCTTCATTCGTTTCGTGTGTCATCCAATACACACGGTCAGCACCATGCTGCGGCGCGGCTGTGTAAACGGCTTTAATCAGCGCCCGAGCCACGCCTTTGCCACGGGCGGACTCATCAACATATAAATCTTGCAGGTAGCAATAGGACTTCACCGTCCAGCATCCACAGTGCAACAGATAGTGCGTAATGCCAACCAGGCGGCCCTCATCAAATGCGCCTAATCCGTAGGTAGGTATGGACTTATTGTGAAGGCGTTGCCATGCGGCAGCCAGTTCGTCGGCTGACACGGCAGTTTTGTAGAAAATTTTATAGCCTAGCGCGAGCGGCAACCAAGCTTCGTAATCGGCAATATCCAGTGGCCTTATTTGCAGAGATGACATATCTGTTCCGTTGGGTTATGAGGTGCAGCAACAATGAGGCAGCCCGGCTACTCCGCAGCTTATCTGTACTATCTATCCATCGATCCACTTATCGATCCAGCTATCCTGCAGATGAGCAATGTTGGCTTGGCGGCATGTTTTTTAATCCCGCAATAATAAAAAACCAATTTTTTGCGCGCGCGGCAATTGTTTGATCGCATACTCTGCTTTCGATGCCGTGGAACGGTCGGCATATTGTTTCGTGCCGATCAGCTTGCAGGGTGGATTGGCGCGGGTGTATTTGGCGCCTTTTCCGTTCAAATGTTGTTCATAACGGCGATTAACATCGGTGGTAATGCCGGCATACAGCGCGCCATTGGAGCATTCAATCAAATAGAGATACCACATCACAAGGTGTGCATCAAAACAAGCGCATTAAAACGAGCAGATAAAAAACCACTAGGCCACCGCTATCTTTAAGGCACGCACTATTTTCGCTTCACGGATAGGCAGGTTGCAAACAGCGGCCAACAGCGCCAGCACAATGTCTGCACCCCACATCCAATCGTAATTGCCATTGCGGGTGATGGCGATACCGCCCAGCCATGCGCCGAAAAATCCCCCGATCTGGTGTGAAAGCAGGGTAAAACCAAACAGCGTGGAAAGATAGCGGGTGCCGAATAATTTGCCGACGATACCGGCGGTTGGCGGTACTGTCGCCAGCCATGTCAGCCCTAAACCGGCCGCGAACAAATAAAACGTGATCTCTGTTTTGGGCGCGAGCAGATAAACCCCGACCAACAGTGCGCGCGATGCATACATGCCGCTCAAAATCATTTTGCTACGGTAGCGGCCAACGCCCCAGCCTGCGAGCAGGCTGCCGACGATATTGGCGAGACCGATAATGGCCAGCGACCAGCTGGCGACATTGGGCGGCAGGCCGCAGAGCTGTACCTCACCCGGCAGATGGGTTACCAAAAAGGCGATATGAAAACCGCAGGTAAAAAAGCCTGCGTGCAGCAATAGATAGCTTGGGTTAGCCACGGCTTCACGAATCGCCTGCCTAAGGGTTTTGTCGTCGGGAAATGGCTTGAGAGCCTCGCCAGTGCTAGTGTTTGGTGAAGAGGTCGCGGATTGACTGGGTTGCTTTTTGCGCATCAGCCAGGCAATCGGCAATGCCAGCAACGAAATTGCCGCCATCGACCACATGGCACCCATCCAGCCTGAGACAGCGATCAGCCTTTGCAGCAGCGGCGCAAATAAAAATTGCCCAAATGAACCACCGGCGTTGATCACGCCAGCCGCCATCCCGCGTCGCTCCGCTGGTAAGCGCTGCGATGCTGCGCCGATCAATACTGAGAAGCTGCCAGCACCAGCGCCAGCGGCAGTCAGCACCCCAATGGTCATGATCAACCCAAAACTTGAATGCATATAAGGCGTGCTGGCGTAGCCAATTGCAAGCACGATCGTACCTGCTGCGAGCACCCGTCCCGGCCCGTAGCGATCCGCCACGGCTCCCGCGATAGGTTGCACCGCGCCCCACATAAATTGTCCAATCGCCATCGCGAAGCTGATGCTCGCAATGCCCAGACCCGTGGCGGTGTTAAGTGGTGAGACAAACAAGCCCAGCGATTGCCGAGCGCCCATCGTGATCATGAGCATCGCGGCGGCGAGCAGGGTAATGATCCAGAAGCGATGGGGTTGGTATGCGAGCGGTCGGTCGAGAGGGGAATTCATTTTTTTAGATTGCACGCGTAGCGGTGAGGCCAGCAGAATCGCACGGCATGATTATTGACGGTATTAAATATAATAAAAGTATTAAAGAACAATCAGGCTGCATTATTCAAGTGCAATTATAAGCGCTACAAAAAACGACATCCAGGCGTGTTACGGTATGTTCCTATTCAGATTCGCGTACTATCCACCCCGGACTTGTTAGCGGCACTTATCAGCCATACCATCCGCCAACCTGAGCCAAGCGAGCCGCATCATAATTGAAACCATGTCATGAAAAAAATTATCCAAAACGTTACCAAAAACGTCACCGATCATCCTGCCGTCCAGCACTTAGGCCCCGGCCTTATTACCGGCGCTGCTGATGATGACCCTTCCGGTATAGCGACCTATTCGCAAGCCGGTGCGCAGTTTGGTTACAACATGTTGTGGACAGTGGTCTTTACCTATCCCTTGATGACGGGTATTCAAATGGTGAGCGCACGTCTGGGCTTTATCACGGGTAAAGGGTTGGCCACGAATATTCGCGAGCATTTTCCGGTTTGGGTTTTATACGGCATTGTGGGTTTGCTGCTGCTGGCAAATACGATCAATATCGCCGCAGATATTGCCGCAATGGCCGAAGCATTACGCCTTCTGGTGGGCGGATCTACGCATATTTATTCAGTCACATTTGGTTTGCTCTGTCTGGTGCTGCAGGTATTTTTGCCCTATCAGGTTTATGTACGGTATTTAAAATGGCTGACGCTGGCATTGTTGTCGTATGTGGCCGTGGTGATGACGATCAATGTGCCTTGGGGACTGGTGATTCAGCGCGCCGTTTGGCCGCAGCTCACCTGGAATAACGACACGATCACCATGATCGTTGCGGTGTTTGGCACCACCATCAGCCCCTATTTGTTTTTTTGGCAGGCCGCGCAGGAGATGGAAGATTTACGCAGCACCAAGGGCACGCTGCCGCATCCGCGCGACGAGGCCCGCCTGCATCTGCGGCGCATCCGCTGGGATACCCTGGTCGGCATGGGGTTTTCGAATTTGGTCGCATTTTTTATTATTCTTTCAACCGCAGCAACCCTGCATGCAAACGGCGTGACCAATATCCAAACCTCTGCTCAGGCAGCCGAGGCGCTACGACCACTCGCAGGTGATTTTACTTTTTTCCTGTTCAGCCTCGGCATTATTGGTACCGGCTTGCTGGCGATTCCGGTGCTGGCAGGTTCGGCTGCTTATGCGGTCGCAGAAGCATTCGACTGGCGTACCGGGCTTGATCTTAAGCCCTATGAAGGACGGCGTTTTTACAGCATTGTTCTGATCGCCACACTCGGCGGCGTGTTTCTCTGCTTTACGCCGATTGACCCTATGAAAGAGCTTTTTTACAGCGCCGTGATTAATGGCGTAATTGCCGTGCCGATCATGGCGGTGATGATGCTGCTGGGCACGCGTCAACTAGTGATGGGGGATTATGCGATTGGCAAGCGCCTGCGCTGGCTTGGCTGGTTAGCCACGTTGGTGATGGCGGTAGCGGTTATAGCCATGTTTGCGACGATGTAAGCACCTTAAAGATTGAGGAATTTAGCGGTTACGGGATTAAAGGACAGGGCTGATGGCTCTGATAGCTGAGCAGATCAAGCTGAAAAGCTCGTGTAACAGGAATTTACATAAAACGATGTGAAAGTGTATCGCCATTGCCATATTTGCGGCGCATACTAAATTTAATGAAATGCGTAAAAAAATAAAAGAGCGTTTTAAACGGACTTATAAAGTACTTTGTCAGGCCGCATGTTGAGTTCATTGCGACCAAATTAGAAATAATCTTGAGGGTGTTCGTTAAGCTGACGATCTATAAACCGTGCCGAACCGCCACCCTCCATCGCCTGCCTCTGCCCCTCCCCCGCCCTCGGACTCCACACGCGTGCCCGCCAGCGCTTCCATGCGTATGCATCCGGGATTCGCGTCCGCAAGTATGGTCTCGCAAAAGATTCACGATGCAACACGCGCGGCGATTCGCGCAACCCGGCAGGAAGGTAACACCTTGAAAGGCCTGCGTTTGGCGAGGCGCATGGTGGTATTGGCCCAGCAGGAAAATAGCGCGCCAGCGGAGCTGGAAGCTTTAAATTTTCTGGCCATCTGTCAAGCCGCCAATGGCGATTACATGGAAGCGATTGCGGCCTCCATAGACGCCTTTGACAAGGCGAAAAAATTGCAGGATCAGTTGGGCATGGCGCATGCGCTTACCACGCTGGCGGGTGCCGCTTCTTTTATTCTGGACACGCTGGATGTGTCGCTGCTGATGTTGGATGAATGCTTAAAATTTGCGCTGATATTAAATAACGTGGCGCTGGAGGCGCGGGGGCGCGCCCTGCGCGGCCTGGTGCTCGGCAGCCTGGAACGATTCGATGAAAGTGAAGCGGAATTTGAGCGCACGATGCAGTTGATTCCTTTTGCAGGCGCCAATACACCGCGTGCGCTGGTCATCGGCAATCATGCGCATCTCGCCGTCAAACGCGCTCGCGCTGCGCCTGCTTCAGAGCAGTTGCCGTTGTGGCAGCGAGCACAAACCCAGTCTGATGCTGCGCTGGCAGTGGCGCGAACCGATGGTAATCATATATCTGAATCGCTGCTGCATTTTAGTCGCGGTGAATTAAACCGTCGGCTGGGTAAATATGATGTGGCTCTGACTGAATATCGCGAGGTTATGCGTTTTGCAAAAGCCGCCAAGCAGGGCATGCGCATCGCTGAAACTCATTTTGAAATTGCCCATATTTATGCACTGCGCGATAGCAATGAAGCCGCGCTCGCAGAGTATCAAGCCGCGCTTCATGTCGCCGAATCGCACCGGCCGATGCGCCTGATCAGCCCGATTTATATGGCAATGGCCAAGTTGCAGCGAAAGCTGGGACACATCAACCAGGTTGCAGCGCTACAGAAAAAAGCAGAGGAAGAAAAAACGGTTTTTTTGCGCGAAAGTGAACATACGCGCCGCGCTTTGAATGAATTCTGGCGGGGTTTATCCGCCATGCCCAAGCAAGCAGCGATGGTCTCCACGACGGCCACCAGCGCGCCTCTCATTACGCCCACGGTCACGCCCTACGCCACGCCCACCGACACGCCTTTCATCACACCGCTCCAGCGCGAGCATCATCGCTGACAGGCCTTTAATAGGGCGGTGTCAACAATTCTTCTTGTGCGAATACATGGCTGACCGCGGGGCGTGCCATCATTTGTACAAGGAAACAATGCAAATGCGGGCGGACGCGAGCCGGGTGCGCAAAGCCGCGCGTCCATCGGCAGAGCATCATCAAATACGCGTCAGCAATCGAGTAATCCGCGCCTAATATCCATTGGGGCTCAACGAGCGCAGTATTCGCGAGACTTGTTACATGGGTGCCCATTTTTTCGCTCGCGGTTTTTTCTGTTGTGTTGTTCACGCTGTCCGCAAAGTGCTTTTCAATAATATCGAGCATCGCGCCCGCCCGCATTTCAGCGTTCGCCTGCACAATTCCTTTGGCGGATTCACCGCCCAGGCGATGCGGATAGAAATAAGTAATCAATTCAGCCTGAAGGGTATTGGTTAGATACATTAGCCATTTATAGAGCTGCGCTCTTTCAGGAGTTCCTAACGCAGGCGCCAGCCTTGATTCGGGATGACGATCCGCCAGGTATAAACAGATCGCCGCCGCCTCCGTCAGCACTAAATCACCATCCACCAATGCTGGAATGAGGCCGGAAGGATTGAGCTTTAAATAGTCGGCGCTTTTATGCTCGTGCTGATCGCGATCAACTCGTTTTAAATCATAGGGTGCGCCAATCTCTTGCAACACTATATGCGGTGCCAGGCTGGCGTTTCCGGCCACATAATAAAGAACAGGTGTCGACATGTTTTCCTCAATATTCAAGTCACTAAAATCATGAAAATTTTCGCCACAATATTTCCATCGGCCCGATTGAAAAATACCGCAAATAAATATGGCTGAACAGAAGCTGCAGGGTGTAAATAACAAGCGCCAGCATCAACAGCGGAAACTGTGTGAAAACGCCTTCTGCGCCATATCCATAGCCGTAGCCGTAAAGCAGGAAGCCAACGATGATTGATTGCGCCAGATAATTGGTTAGCGCTATTTTACCCGCCGCCGCAAATACGCTGAGCACCCTCGTGCCAGCGGTGGAAGTCGCGGCCAACGCCGCACCGGCAATGTAGGCAAATGCCAATACCGGTATAAACCCTGATAGCAATATGTGTATGAAGCCGGGCAGGTTGCCGGGATCACGAGCCAGCTCAACGGCACTCATTGCGTAAAAGAAATTGATCGGTAAACCAATGGCGAGCGAGATGAGGAGAATTTTTGTCCAGCGCGCACGATATTTATCATGCCAATTAAGCGTCGACAGCCAACCCATTTTCGCCGTCAATGCGCCGAGCAGGAAAAGCAACATCAGTTGTGGCATTGAAAAAATAAAATATACGGTAATGGTCAAATAATCTTGCATGCGCTGCCAGGTAATATCGGCATAGCTGCCGGTGGCGTAAATATTGATGGTGCTGCGAATTAACTTGATCGCCTCGGCCTTGGTGGCGTTGGTGGCATCGGTGGCGAGGGTGGCGGTATTCAAAGCGCCATCATCGGCGAACAAGTCGAGACTGATCAGACCGGTGAGGATCGCTGTAACCAGCGTGATCATAACGGTTACCCAAAACCAGAATTTCGTGGCAGCCAACAAGCGACGTGGCCCGCTACCCGCATAGTGACGCAAGATATAGCCCGTAAGTGCGTAGCGGCTGAGGACATCACCAAAATATAAAAATATGCCGTGCAGCGCGCCCATGATCAGCATGATGTTTAACCGCTGGGTGAAGCGTGTCTGCGCGTTTTCCTGATGCCGCGTCCAGCGCCGGGTTTGGGTCATAAATCCGTAGCCAAAACAAAAGCAGAAAATCGGATAAAACTTGTACTCCAACAGCAGTGCGCTAAAGAACACGGTGGCCAAATCAGCAGCCGAGCTATTCGCATCCAGCATGCCCAGCGTAGGCCCGGATAGCCCCCATACAAAGCTCTGGATATTGATCGCCAGGATGCCAAACAAGGCTATGCCGCGGAGCGCGTCGATGGTTAAAACGCGATTATTTGAATAATTATTTTGCACGACCATAATGATAGCAGCAGCAATAGCGGCTGCTGTATGGGTTGCGATTGAAGTTGCCAGCGCGGCCCCATCTGCACCACAGTCTGCTATGTCGCCACCACCGGTAACGATGCCAATTCCGGTTTGAGCAGCGCACCGCTTTCCACCATTCAAGTGGCGATCAATCAGGTAAACGTCGGCGGCACGATGTTTGTTGCGGCATTTCGTTCGCCGACACCAATCCAAATAACGCAGCTTCTTGTGGCGCGGGAGCCAGCGACTTCAGCAATATCACCCTCAGAAATTTGACCCGCAATAGTAATCTCGGTAACGGCATCCAGGTTTCAACACCGACTACGCTGCTGGATGGCTTGCTGGTCACCAGCGTCACCGCCAATAATAATGGCTCGTCAAGCAAGCCCAATCGAGGCATGTGGCTGCTGAGTAATCAACGTAACGTCACCCTCGACAACAACACCTTCAACAATAATTTATTGGTCGGCATTGATTTTAATAGCGGCATTCGGAGTGGCACACTGATTCGCAACAACATCGTCATCGGCAATATTGATTCGGGCATTGCCCTGATCGGCGTGGTTGAGTCGTTTGTTTCACCTGTGGGTGGGCGTATCGCGCGGGTGGCAAACAATACGGTCACCGGTAACTGTCGCTTCGGTATCGAGATGAAAATCCCCGGTCGTAGCGGGCTGGGTAGTAACGCGGGCAGTATGGCGGGGCGCAGCAACCGGGTTAATCGCACCATCCCGGCTACTGATCTTGGCGATTACGCTGGCATTAGCGGGTTTCGTCGTTCAGTGGCGGTTTCACCTCGCGGCGCGAATGAGCCCACCGGGGTCTGGCTGGAAAATAATTTTATCGCCGGGTAGCTCCGCAATCCCGTAGCCGCCGGGCCGGTGCAAGCGTGGATCATAAATGCACAATCAATGCCCATCGCGAATGTCACGCTGGGGCAACTGTCGACTGACACGCTGCTGGTTGCTCCTTAAAGCGAGTAAAAAAAATGCGATAGACGCAAAAAAAGTCTAGCATTGGCGTGGGTTTTGAAGCATTTTTGCTTCGAAAACCGCTCCAGTGCTAGGGTTTATTTATTTTACCCGGCCAGTTTACTTGAGTGCACGGTATCGAATCCGCTTAGGACGCGCCGCTTCTTCACCCAGGCGACGGCGTTTGTCGAATTCATATTCGTTATAGTTGCCGTCATAAAACACCCATTGCGAATCGCCTTCACACGCCAGAATATGCGTGGCAATACGATCCAGAAACCAGCGATCATGTGACACCACCATGATCGAACCCGCAAATTCCATCAGTGCATCTTCGAGTGAGCGCAAGGTTTCTACATCAAGATCATTGGACGGTTCATCCAGCAATAGCACATTGCCGCCTTTGAGCAGGGTCTTGGCCATATGCAGCCGACCACGCTCGCCGCCGGATAGTTTGCCGACCAGTTTTTGTTGATCGCCACCTTTAAAATTGAAGCGGCCCAGATAGGCGCGTGATTGCATTTCGAAGCGGCCAACCTGCATGATGTCGGAGCCACCCGAAACAGCCTGCCACACGGTTTTATCATCATCGAGTGAATCACGCGATTGATCCACGAATGCCAAATTAACCGTCGGGCCTACTTTGATCTCACCGCTATCCGGTGTTTCCTGGCCCGTCAGCATACGGAATAAAGTTGATTTACCCGCGCCGTTCGGGCCAATGATGCCGACGATCGCTCCAGGCGGAACCTTGAAACTCAAGTCATCAATCAGCAGACGATCACCATAGGCTTTTGATACATTTTTGAACTCGATAACTTCATTGCCGAGGCGCTCGCCAACCGGGATGAATATTTCCTGGGTTTCATTACGGGTCTGGTATTCAAAGCTGGATAGCTCCTCGAAGCGGGTCATACGCGCCTTTGATTTGGCCATGCGCCCTTTCGGATTCTGGCGTACCCATTCCAATTCTTTTTTCAGCGCTTTTTGGCGCAATGATTCGCCCGATTCCTCTTGGGCCAGCCGATCTTTTTTCTGATCCAGCCACGAGCTGTAATTGCCCTTCCACGGGATACCCGAGCCGCGATCCAGCTCCAGAATCCATTCGGCGGCATTATCCAGAAAATAGCGATCATGGGTAACACCGACCACCGTGCCGGGGAACGACTGCAGGAATTGCTCGAGCCAATCCACGCTCTCCGCATCCAGATGGTTGGTGGGCTCGTCCAGCAGCAGCATATCGGGCTTCGATAATAATAATCGGCACAGCGCAACGCGGCGTTTTTCACCGCCCGATAAATTGCCGACGATGGCTTCCCAAGGCGGGATGCGCAGCGCGTCAGCGGCGATTTCCATTTGCACCTCAAGATTGTCACCATCGGACGCGCCGATGACGGCTTCCAGCTCGGCCTGCTCGGCAGCGAGTTTATCAAAATCGGCATCTGGCTCGGCATACTCGGCATAGACCTGTTCGAGACGTGATTTAGCCTGCAAAATACCGCCTACGCCCTCTTCTACGGATTGACGCACCGTATGCTCAGGGTTTAGTTTGGGCTCCTGCTCCAGGAAGCCGATTTTTAAATTCGGCATCGGCGTGGCTTCGCCTTCGATGTCCTTATCAAGGCCCGCCATAATGCGCAGCAGAGTCGATTTGCCGGAACCGTTGGTGCCCAATACGCCGATTTTGGCGCCGGGGAAGAATGATAATGAAATATCTTTAAGAATTTGGCGTTTGGGCGGAACAATCTTGCCCACGCGATTCATGGTGTATACATACTGAGCCATAGCAATGCCATTCGTTGTTCGTGATTTGATACTACAAAGGGAAGGCGCAGTTTACAGGACGCAAGGCG
>Ga0209511_1004034_pt1 | contig 10873 bp, 9 predicted proteins | sample SSSSmetaG_FD_184141 | JGI IMG/M metagenome (GOLD analysis project Ga0209511, IMG submission 184141) | Glacier valley bacterial and archeal communities from Borup Fiord, Nunavut, Canada, to study Microbial Dark Matter (Phase II) - ​SSSS... | ecosystem: Environmental > Aquatic > Freshwater > Ice >... | reverse complement strand
TCTCCACCGCCACGGAGGTGCTGACGCGGAAGGTGGTGCGGTGAGTTTCTTGTTTCTTGTTTCTTGTTTCTTGTTTCTTGTTTAAGGCTTCGCCAAGTTGCAGCGCCTGAAGCAGTTCCCGAAACCGTGCGTTAATTAAAACAATTTACTCAAGCCTGTTCAACCAGAAACCAGAAACCAGAAATCAGAAACCAGAAACCAGAAACCAGAAACCAGAAACCAGAAACCAGAAACCAGAAACCAGAAACCTAAATCCGCCCCCGCCAACCCGCATACACCGAGGTTACCAGCAAGCCGAGCAGGCTGGCTGAGATGGCGGCGATGCTGGCGGCGAGCACGCCGGGGCGGGTCAGCAGCAGCCACTGGCCCAGCAGGGCGACGGCAATCAGGGCGGCCCCGCCCCAGTAACGGCCCAGCGCGCCGGGGCTGGGTGCGGGGCCGGGCGGGTGAAGGGGCATTTGCCACACGGCCCCGGCAATGATGGCCCCGCCCACCACGGAGCTGCCCAGGGCCAGCAGCTGCGAGAGCGAAGCCGCGCGGAAACCAATCCACACTTCGCGGTCGAGGCCCGGCAACAGGCTCATCATCGGCCCATTATCGTGGGTGAAGCTGTCCCAGACCAGGTGCAGGGCCGCGCCCAGCGCGAGGCTGCCCCACGCGCCCCAGGGGTGACGGCGCAGCTGGCTGAGCCAGTCGAAATTCTCGAACGGGCGGAGCCGCGCGCGCAAGGCCGCCGGCAGGTGGGCCAGCAGGGGCCGGCGCACCAGCAGGTGAAAAACGCAGGCCAGCACCAGGCCCACCGGGCAGCTGAAATAAAAGATGCTGGCCACGGTGTGGCTGTTGCCGCTGGCCAGCCGCAGCCGGAAAAATTTCTCGAAATCGGGCGCGACGCTGCCCGCGATAAGCCCCGTGGCCGAGAGCCAGGGCCAGCGCCGCCGCGCCCGCAACAGGGGAATAATCAGCGCCGGGTGCGAAAACGTGAAGGGCATGGCCGCGTAAGAACGGCCGGGCGGCCCTCGTCGCCGTAAATTTCGAGTGGCAAGCTACCTCCAGCGGGCGCAGAGCCTGGCAAGGCTGGCGGTCGCTCGTTGTTTCTCGCTAACCTTACGTACGCCGGGCCAATCCCGAAGGGGTTTCGTAGCCTAGCCCAGGGTTGGCGAAGCCCCCCCTGGGTCGTTGACCGCCGCATGCACCCGAACCCTGAAAGGGTTCCGTAGTTGGTCGTTCGGCGGGCGTTGGCGGAACCCCGTTGGGACTCTGAGAACGTGATGGTTGACTGACCCAGGGTAGGCTTTGCCAACCCTGGGCTAGGCTACGAAACCCCTTCGGGATTGGCCCGGCGTACGTAAGGTTAGCGTTTGGCTGTTGATTACTCCATGTTTAACTGGTTCCCTCACACTTTTTTTCAATAATAAGCTGATTAACAATTTGATGATGCGCCTGCGAGAACAACTGACCGAAGAGCGCCTCCGCCGCGTGTTGGCTGAAGCCGAAGTGGCCCAGCTGCGGGCGCGGCTGCTGGCGCGGCGCGGCGGGGCCGCCGCCAACGGCTGGCTCGTGGGCCAGTTGCCCCATTACCCGCCGGGGCTGGCCAGCCAGGTTATCGCCAACAGCCCCAACCTGGTCTATGTCGAGGACGAGGCCGGGCGTTGCGTGCTGGTTAATGAGAGCTACAAGCTGCTGCAAAGCCAGCTCGCTGAGCCGACCGCGACAGCCCCGCTACCCGACGACCAGAGCCAGACCTATGAGGAAAGCTTTCGGCTGCGCGACGGGCGCACGGTGTGGTACAACACGACCCGCAGCTGCCTCGTGCGGCCCGACGGGGCGCGCTACCGGCTGGTGTTTTCGTCCGACATCACCGACCTCAAGCGCGCCCACCAGGTGGCCGAAGAGTCGGTGCGGGCCAAGCAGGCGTTCATGGCCAACATGAGCCACGAAATCCGCACGCCGCTGCACGGGGTGATGGGCCTGGCCGGGCTGCTGCTCAAAGAACCCCTCGCCCCTGAGCAGGCCGACTACGTGGGCCTGATTCAGTCGAGCACCGAGAGCCTGCTCGTCGTCATCAACGACATTCTCGACTTCGCCAAAATCGAGGCCGGCCACATCAGCCTCGAAACCATTCCCTTCGAGCTGCTGCAGCCCGTGCGCGAAGCCGTGCGCACGCTCAGCTTCAAAGCCGACGAGAAGGGCCTGCTGCTGCGCGTAGTCGAGCCGCCCGGCGGGCCGCGGCCGCTCGTGCTCGGCGACCCTCATCGCCTGCGGCAGGTGCTGGTCAATCTGCTCGGCAACGCCGTCAAGTTCACGCCCCGCGGGGCCGTCACGGTCAGCGTCGAAGTCGGGCCGCGCCAGGGGGGTAGGCTGCCGGTCACGTTCAGCGTGGCCGACACCGGCGTGGGCATCGCGGCCGAGGCGCTGCCGCACATTTTCAGCAGCTTCCGGCAGGCCGACAGCAGCGTGGCCCGCCTCTACGGCGGCACCGGCCTGGGCCTGACCATCTGCCAGCATTTGGTCGGGCTGCAGGGCGGGCAGCTCACCGTGAGCAGCGCGCCGGGCCAGGGCAGCTGCTTCCGCTTCACGCTCGCCTACGCCCTGAGCGCGGAGCCGCTGCCGGGGGCCGCCGCCGACCAGAGACCGGCCGCGCCCGTGCCAGCCGACCTGCTGCGGGGCGTGCGGGTGCTGCTGGCCGAAGACAACGCCGTGAACCAGCTCATCGCCGTGTCGCTGCTCACGCAATGGGAGGTCGCGGTGACCATTGCCCAGAACGGGGAAGAAGCCCTGAGCCTGGCCGGGCGCGCGGCCTACGACCTGATTCTGATGGACTTGCACATGCCCCGCCTCGACGGGCTGGAGGCCACGGCCCGGCTGCGGGCCAGCGCCGGCCCCAACCAACTGACACCCATCGTGGCCCTCACCGGCGATGTAATTCGGCTCAACGCCAGCACGTACCGGGAGCTGGGCTTCACCGATTTTCTGGCCAAGCCCTACTCCGAAGCTGCCCTGCACGAGCTGCTCGCGCGCGTGAGCCGCCGGGAGCTGACCGTCGCCCCGCCGCCCACCCCACCCGCCCCGGCGGCCGAGCCGCCCGGCCTGCGCTACGACTTCGAGCAGCTCGGCCGGCTGGCCCACGACGGCGAGTTCGTGCGCGGGATGATGCGCTTGTTTCTGACCGAAGTGCCCGACAAGCTGGCCGCCCTGCACCGGGCTGCCGAGCAAGCCGACTGGCCCGCCGCCGCCCAGGCCGCCCACGCCCTGAAAACGACCTTCGGCAGCTTCAACATTCAGCCCGAAACCAGCCACCTGCGCCGCCTCGAAGCGCTGGCCGACGAGCTGAGCGCCGGCGCGCCCGCCCCCGCCGAGTTTCGGCCCCTGCTGCTGGCCGTCGCCAAAGCCACCCCGCTGTTCTGCGCCTTGTTTGAGCAGGAGCTGGGTGGGCGGTGAGATGGTGAACTGGTGAGGTGGTGAGTTTTTTCTCGTTTGTCGTGGCGAGAAAAAACTCACCACCTCACACCAGTTCCATCTCACCGCCCGCCCAGCCGCCGGGGCCAGCCCAGCAGGCGCGAGGTGAGCAGCGGCACCCCGAAAACGGCCACCGTGAGCACGGTCAGGATGATGTCGGCCGCGTCGCCCTCCAGAAAACGGCTCACCGGGTGCGTGGGCGCGAAATGGTCGAAGAGTGAGAGCAGCAGCTTAAGGCCCAACACCCCGATAACGATGAAAGCTGAGGTTTCGAGAAACGGATACTGGCCCATCAGCCCGACGAATGCCTGGGCCACGAGGCGCATGGCCAGGATGCCGATGAATACGCCCGCGCACACCAGAATCAGGTTGTTGCTGAAGGCCACGACGGCGAACACGTTGTCGATGGAAAAAGCCAGGTCCATCAGCTCAATCACGGCCACGGTGGCCCAGAACGGCCCGAGCAAACCCAGCGTGCGGCGGTAGAGCCAGGAGCGGCGCTTGTCGGGCGCGGCCTCGGCCTCGTGCTGAGCCGGCCGGGCGCGGAAATAGCTGAAAAACAGGTAAAGCAAGTACAGCCCGCCCAGCGGCTTGAGGTACCAGAATCCGACCAGGTACGAGGCAAAGAGCAAACACAGGCCCCGAAACGCGTAGGCCCCGAAGATGCCGTAGCGCAGGGCACGCTTGCGCTGCTCGCGGGGCAAATCGGAGACGAGCGTAGCCAGCACGGCGGCGTTATCGACCGAAAGCAGGCTTTCGATGATGACCAGGTTGCCGACCACCGCCAGCGAGGGCAGCGGGTGGTCGAGGATGTCTTGCAGGTGAACGTTCATGGGCGAAGAGTACGAAAGTAAGGCAGCTAATGGAAGCTGGGCATCGTATAAAGCCGTTTACTGGAAGTATTGAGTGGTGGCGCGGGCTTCAGCCGCAGGGTGTTGGATGTTGGGTGTTGGGGCCACAAATCGAACGAACCCAACACCTAAAACCCAATACTTAAAACCCAATACCCTGCGAGCTGAAGCCCGCGCCACTATCCCCATGATTGTAAACCCGACCCCTACCGGCTGGCAGGTCATCTACCAGCAGTCGCACGCGCTGCTGGCTTCGCAGCTGGCCTTTCACTGGGTGCCGTTTTTGCCCACCGACCTGTGGGTGGGCCTGCTGGCCGCCACCGCCCAGCACGACGACGAGCAGCAAGCCTGGCACGGGCGCGGCGGCCACTACGGCCTGACGCCCGCCGGCGCACCGGCCAACTTCACCCAAATGCCGTTCTCGATGACGCAGGCGCGCGGGCTGCTCTCGGCGGCGCGCTTCCAGGGGCGCTGGCGAGGCCTGCTCACGAGCCTGCATCTGAGCACGTTGTACGAAGAATTGCGCGATACCAAGCCCGACATTACGTCTTTTCTGGACGAGCTGCTCGCCGACCAGGCCCAGTGGACGAAGGCGCTCAAGCTGACCAAAGCCCAGGTGCGTCAGGCGTACGATTTGCTGCACTGGTGCGACCGGCTCTCGCTCATCTTCTGCCGGCAGGAGCTGCCCGAGATGGGCCGCGAGGTCGAGGTTTACCACCATCCTCTCAATCGCAAAGATGTCCAGTACGTGAGCCAGCCCACCGGCCCCGGCTCGCCGGTCGTGGTGCATCCGTGGCCCTTCGCCGAGCCGGAAATCACGGTCAGCGTCGAGGCCAGCCTGCTCACGCAGCTGCAATTTAAGGACGATGCCGAGCTGGCCCAGGCCCTTCGCCAGGCCCCGGTCGAGACGTTGCGCTGGACGCTTACGCGGTGAGATGGTGAGATGGTGAGTTAGTGAGTTTTCTCGCCGGCCGTGAGGGGCGTCGCCGAGTCGGACGAGCAAACTCACCACCTCACTATCTCACCACCTCACTATTTCACCACCTCACCACTTCACCGCTCATGGCGCGCTATAAATTTTCCGACCTTTTCGGGGTTCTCAAAACGTCGGCGCTGGAGTTCAGCGCGAACAACTCGTTTCGCCACGCGGCGGCGCTCTCTTACACCACTATTTTCTCGTTGCCGCCGTTGCTGCTCATCGTCATCACGGTGGCCAGCTCGCTCTACGGCACCGAGGCCGTGTCGGGCAAGGTCTATGGGCAAATAAACGGGCTGGTCGGGGCCGACTCGGCCAAGTTTCTGCAAGATGCCATCGCCACCTTCACGAAGCAGCATAAGAGCGGCCTCGCGGCCTGGATTGGGGTCGGGACGCTGATTTTCGCGGCCACCACGTTTTTCGCCACCTTGCAGCAGAGCATCAACGACATCTGGAACCTAAAGGTGAAGACCGACGGCTACGGCGTGTGGGAGTTCGTGCGGGCGCGGCTGCTCTCGTTCGGGCTGATTCTGAGCGTGGCCCTGCTGCTGCTCATCTCCTCGGTGGTGAGCATCGTGCTCACCACGTTTACCGGCTGGCTGGCCGCGCACCTGCCCATGCTCGGCGTGCTGGCCATCCGGGCCGTCGATTTGGGTTTGTCGCTCTTCGTGACGACCATGCTCTTCGCCCTCATCTTCCGCTTTCTGCCCGATGCCATCATCCGCTGGCGCGACGTGCTCGTGGGGGCTTTCCTCACGGCGACGCTCTTTGTTATTGGTAAATACCTCATTGGCTGGTATCTGGCCTTTGCCAACCCCGGCACGGCGTTCGGGGCGGCCGGCTCGGCCATCGTGCTGCTGGTCTGGATGTACTACATCTCGCTCATCATCTTCTTCGGGGCCGAGTTCACCCAGGAGTTCGCCGACCGCTTCGGCCAGCGGGTGCAGCCCAAAGCCCACGCCGTGCGCGTGCGCCTGGAGGAGATTCCGGCCGGCGAAACCGACGAGGAACGCGCCACCGGCCGGCCCCGCGCCGAGGGCAAGTGGGGCAAGTAAGCTTTCGGTGAACGGTTGTTGGCAGCGGGCTTTCTGCCTAACTCGCGGCTGTCAACGGACGCGCCCGCGCTACCTTCATTTCATGCGTGAAATGCTCCGTTTTGCCCCGTGGCTGTCCAGCCTGAGTGTGCTCCTGGGCCTGCTCAGCGGGTTTCGCCCCACGCGGGCCTGGCCCACGCCGCCCGATACCGTGCGCGGCCAAGCCCGCTTCACCCGCCTGGTGAGCGCGGGCTTGTGCGCCAAGCTGACCGAGGAAAATCGGAAGTCTCCCCTCGCCGACAGCGAGGATGTTACGCGAAGCCGGGAAAAAAGGCGGCAGATGGGGGAAAAATTGCCCTGCTCCTGGCCGAAAACTGCCCGACTTACCTCCTGCGAATCGGGGTGGACGACATCGACGGCGCGCGCGCGCAATTCGCCCAATCTGCCCGACCAGCTAGACCCGCCCGCCCGCCCCAAATCGGCGGCTTTCGTCCGGGGTAAGGCACCGGCCAGGAAGCGCTAAGCCCCGCGGGGCGAGCGGGGCGTAAAGTCCCATCCGGCGCGGCGTGCTGGCTCGCTGATGCGCCTGTTGGTCAGTTTCCTAGCTGCTTCGGGCGCTTTCGATTCGCGGCCGGCCCGCTGGCGGAAAAGTCTCAATCATCGCAAAATAGATTTGCAACCACTTCGGACGTATCGTAATCTTTGCGGTGAGCAGCGGCGGTCCGCTGGCTATCGCCCTGGTTTTATGCGCAGCTTCTTACTAATCAGCCTACTCGCTACGGCCAGCGTGGCCCACGCCCAACAACCGGCCGCCCTGCCCGGCGCGCCTACGGCCCCGGCCCCCGGTATGCCGCCAGCGGCTGCCCCCACCGCCCCAGCTGTTGCCCCGCCGAAGGCCAGCCCCGGCACTACGGATTTTCAGCTCGGCCACCGCTACGAGGTGACACTCAACAGCGGCACCACCTTCACGGGGACGCTCACGCTGCTCTCGCTCGAAAACCTGGAGTTTGACACCGCCGACCTCGGCCACCTCGTCGTGCCCCGCGCCAACTTGAGCGTCGCCCGCGATGTCTCGCCCGTGGGCCTGGCCAGTCAGCGCGCCGGCTACTACGACATCGGTAGCGGCAGCCGCTACTTTTTTGCCCCCAGCGGTCGCAACCTGCGCCGGGGAGAAGGCGCGGCCCAAACCGTGAACTTGTATTTGGTTGGGGTAAACTACGGCATCACCGACAATATATCGCTCGGCGGCTACGTGTCAGCCGTACCCGGCGTGCCGATTGACAATCAGCTGCTGGTGTTCACGCCAAAAATAGGCACTCAGCTATCCGCTGACGTGAACCTGGGGGCCGGGGTGCTGTACATGCGTGTTCCTAACTTCGACAGCAACGGCCGGGGCTACGGTTTGGGCTTGCTCTACGGCGTACTCACCAAAGGCTCAGCCGACAACAACGCTACCATCGGGGTGGGCTACGGCTTCGCGGGCGGCAACGTGGGCAGCACCCCCGTGCTGCTGGTGGGTGGGCAGCGCCGCATCTCGCGCAGGGTGTCGCTGATGACCGAAAACTACCTGATTGCCAACTCCAACAGCGGGATGGGCGGCCTCTACGGCATCAAGCTTAACTGGCGGCGAACCAATCTCGGCATAGCGGGCGCATATGTGCTGCCCTACAGCGTTTCGCCCGGCGACCCGCAGTTTCTCAGCTCCTACATTATCCCGGTTTATTTCGATTTCACCTTTCGCTTCGGCAGCCCTTACCCGCGCGCCGTGCGGTAAGGAGTTTTTTGGAGTCAGCTCCACTCAGGCACTAAAAAAACGGCCCTCCCCGCGTGAGAAGGGCCGTTTTGTGTTTCACGCCGCGCCCGCCTTTTCCTTACCCGCCAGCTGCCCGCAGGCCGCGTCGATGTCCTTGCCGCGGCTGCGCCGAATGTTGGTTTGCACGCCCCGGTCGGCCAGAAACTTGTGGAAGGCCGTGATTTTGTCGTCCGTCGAGTTTTTATAGTCGGCGTTTTCGATGGGGTTATACTCAATCAGGTTCACCTTGCAGGGCAGCCACTTGCTGATGGCGTACAGCTCGGCGGCATCTTGCGGCGTGTCGTTAAAGTTCTCGAACACAATGTATTCGTAGGTGACTTTGCGGCCGGTTTGCTGGTGATAATACTTAAGCGCGTCTTCGAGGGCGGCGAGCGAGTTGGCCTCGTTGATGGGCATAATCTCGTTGCGTTTCGCGTCGTTGGGCGCGTGCAGGCTCAGGGCGAGGTTGGCCTTCACGTCGTCGTCGGCCAGCCGCTTTATCATCTTAGCGATGCCGGCCGTGCTGATGGTGATACGGCGCGGGGCCATGTTCAGCCCGTCAGGCGCGGTGATGCGCCGCACGCTTTCCACCACGTTGGCGTAGTTGAGCAGCGGTTCGCCCATGCCCATGTAGACGATGTTGGTGAGCGGCGTACCGTACTGGCTTTCGCACTGCTCGCGGATGCGCACCACCTGGTCGTAAATCTCGGCCGCGTCGAGGTTGCGCTTGCGCTCCATGTAGCCCGTAGCGCAAAACTTACAGGTCAGCGAGCAGCCCACCTGACTCGAAATGCAGGCCGTCATGCGCGTGTCGTGCGGGATAAGCACGCCCTCGACCACGTTGCCATCGTGCAGCCGGAAAGCCGACTTGATGGTGCCGTCGTTAGAAAGCTGCTGGTTTTGCACCGTCACCCCGTTGATGACGAAGTGCCGCGCGAGCAGCTCGCGCGTGACCAGGCTCAGGTTGTTCATCTGCTCGAACGAGCCGGCCGTGTTCTTCCAGAGCCACTCGCTCACCTGCTTGGCGCGGAAGGGCTTTTCGCCGTGGGCGAGCATAAATTCCTTCAGCTCGTCGGCCGAAAGCTTACGGATGTCGCGCCGGGCGGGGGCAAGGTCGAGTTCGAGCAGCATAGCCGCAAAGGTACAATTGGTTAGGGGCCGGGGTTCCCTGGGGGGATGTTGGGTATTGAGTATGTTGGGTATTGGGTATTGGGTGGTCGTTGTCATGCAGCGCGCAGCGAAGCATCTCGCGTGGCGCAGTAAAATCATATGTCAGCAATGAGGTGAGCGGTTGGATTTACTGCCCCACGCGAGATGCTTCGCTGCGCGCTGCATGACAACGACCACCCAATACCCAACAGCTCCTAATCTCCCTCCTACCCTCCCACCCCGATGATTCCGCCGTCGCAACGTAAATTAGGCGCTGCAATGCGGACTTTCTGGTTTCGTTCATGGACAGAAGCCGGCCGGCTGAGCAGCGGGCTGTGGCTGCTAGGGGTGCTGCTGACACTGCCGCCGGAGGGCCGGGCGCAACCCGCGCCCGCCGCTGCCCCGCGCGAAGACACGCTGGCCCTGCGCCCCGGCCAGACCGAGCTTTACCTCGACGAGAACTACTACAGCGTGCTCGAAGACCCCGGCAACCGGCTCACGCTGAGCGAGGTGCGGAGCACGACCGGAGCCGGCCGGTTTCGGCCCATGCGCGGGTCGGGGCAGCCGCCTAATATTCAGCACCCGGCCAGCACCTACTGGCTGCGCCTGACCGTGCGCCACCCCGCCGCGCTCGGGGCCAGTTGGTTTCTGGAGCTGTACGACCCGCACATCGGCGAAGCGGTATTCTACCGGCCCCAGCCGGGCGCGCGGGCCGGGGTGTTCGATGACTCGCTGTCTGATAAGCAGTTGCCCGGCAAGCTGCTCTTCGACAGCCTGACGACCGGGGCCAGCCGGCCGTTTGCCACCCGGCCGCACCCGTACAAGAACTTCCTGTTCGACCTGCCGCCCCAGCCGCCGGGCCGCACCGCCACCTACTACCTGCGCCTGCGCTCCGACTCGCGCACCAGCTTCCGGGCCATGCTGCACGACGGGGCCGGGCTAATCCCGGAAGTGGCCCTGCAATACTGGCTACTGGGCACTTTCTACGGGGTGCTCGTCATCATGGGGCTGTACAACCTCATCCTGTTTTTCTTTCTCAACGACCGCTCACACCTGGCCTACGCCCTGTACGTGCTCAGCGGGATGCTCTTGTTTTTGTCGGAAGACGGGCTGGGCTTCCAGTACCTCTGGCCGGGGCTGCCGGGGCTGAACCACCTCGTAAGCGATGCCGCGCCGGTGCTGCTGCTACTCACTTTCGCAACCTACGCCAGCGGGTTTCTCGATGCCGCCTCGCGGGTGCCGGCCCTGCACCGGGCGGGGCGCTGGGTGGTGGGCCTCAGCGCCGGGCTGCTCGTGCTCGACGTGGCCGTGGTGCACTCGGGCTTCAGCTTCTGGCTGTATCTGCTGCCCTACGGCCTGTTCTATTACACCGCGCTGCGAGCCTACCGCACGGGGCTGCGGCCGGCCCGCTACCTGCTGCTGGCCCAGGCCCTGGTGGCGGGCAGCCTCGTGTTTTTGATTCTGCGCAAGCTGGGCATTGATTTTTACTACTCTACCCTACTAAAAATGTAGGGGCATAAAAACGGGGCAGCCCGACCTTTGGGGTTCCTACGCCACCAAAGCCGTTCTGCCCCGTGAAGCAACGCCTCAGCGCCAAAATTACGACCCTTTTGCA
>Ga0209511_1004033_pt1 | contig 10875 bp, 10 predicted proteins | sample SSSSmetaG_FD_184141 | JGI IMG/M metagenome (GOLD analysis project Ga0209511, IMG submission 184141) | Glacier valley bacterial and archeal communities from Borup Fiord, Nunavut, Canada, to study Microbial Dark Matter (Phase II) - ​SSSS... | ecosystem: Environmental > Aquatic > Freshwater > Ice >... | reverse complement strand
GTCTCAACTAGATAAAATCTGTCTAAAGGCATTAGTAGGAGTGCAAAGGTTAGGAGTTGAAAAGAGCATTCTTGCCAAATCTTGAACTATCTATAGAGGTTGTTTCGCCGAAATTGAGCGAATGTGTACTTATGTGAATAGTAGGGTTTTATCCTGTTAGCTCTTTTAACAGCAGCGACTTGAGACTTCTATTTTTCCAGAAGAAGCAGATTTTAGCGGCAATGCAATATGAATTACGATCGCAGCATTTCGCCCGAATTTTTTAACCAACTGAGAGATGATTTTTGGCAGTTTGGAAATCTTGCTTGGCTGGTTGCGATCGTTGATCGAGTTATTAACAGCATTGCTGATGGAGTCCTTTCAGCAACTGACATCACTCAACTGTTTACGATCGTTTTTTTAGCGGTCTGTTGGTTAGTTCTAAATCCTAACCTGACAAATGAAGAAGCCCTTTATGAGGCGCTAGAGACGTTTATTCCTCGGTCTGCCCTTCCTAGAATCCAGGTTCCTGTGCCTTCTGCGAAAGAGCTAATTCAAAAATATGGATATCAGCAGAATTCACTGTGGCGAGGCTGGAAGATTCATCATGCCGTGATGCCAAATCCTCGAAGTCAGGTGTCTATTATTTTGGTACATGGATTTGGCGGATCGATTGGGCACTGGCGACAGAATATCTCTGAGTTGGCAAAGCATCACAGCGTTTACACGATCGATCTGCTGGGCTTTGGTGCATCTGATAAGCCTGATATTGCCTACTCAATCGATCTGTGGGTTGATCAACTTCACGAGTTTTGGCAAACATTTATCGGAACTCCGGTGATTTTAGTCGGCAACTCGATCGGATCACTCACCTGTTTAGCGACCGCCGCTAATCACCCCGATATGGTGCGCGGAGTGGCGATGATCAGTCTGCCTGATACTGCCAGTCACGAAGAGGCGATTCCGTCTGCTCTACGTCCTCTTGTGCGATCGCTGCAAAGAATTTTTGCATCTCCGATCGTGCTCTATCCCCTCTTTTATATTCTCAAACAGCCGTGGATCACGCGTCACTGGGCAAGTCTTGCTTACGCGGGTAGAGATGCTATCAGCGATGAGTTGTTAGAGATTTTGACAAAGCCGACACGAGAGCAAGGATCGGCTCAAGCATTCTGTGCAATCTTAAAAGGAATGATGAGTCCGCAGTTTAGTCCGAGCGTTCAGTCGATTCTCACTCGCATTAACATTCCGTCTCTTTTGCTGTGGGGAAAGCAAGATCGGATGATTCCGTCAGCGTCTGCTCAACAGTTTTTGAGCTATAACGCAGACCTGCAACTCGTCGAACTTGATGCAGCCGGACATTGTGCTCACGATGAATGTCCAGAGCGAGTCAACACTGAATTAATTCAATGGATTCAGACCCAAGTGTTAGGAGACGATCGCGGCTAGACCGCCTGCAAAAGTTTCTGCCCTCACCCCTCTCTCAAGTTTGGGAGAGGGACTTTGAAATCTGGCTCCTCTGCTCCCAAATTTGGGAGAAGGGGTTGGGGGATGAGGGCATCTTCGGGCTTTTGCAAGAAGTTTACTCATGGGGTGAGCGACTCTAGAAGAAGTTTAAGAGACAGAACCCGAAGTGAATGGTAAATAGTAGATAGTAAAAGGTGGCTTCAACGCGCTCTTTACGATCGGCTATCTACATCGGAGCAAGTCATGGATATTCAAGCGGCAGTTGCCTTCACAGCCGGAAACCCTCTCAGCCTAGAAACGGTTAAACTCGAACCGCCTCAAGCCGGAGAAGTGTTAGTCGAAATCAAAGCAACCGGAGTCTGCCACACAGATGCTTACACCCTGTCAGGAGCCGACCCAGAAGGACTCTTCCCGGCGATTTTAGGACACGAGGGAGCGGGCATTGTCGTCGAAATTGGGTCAGGCGTGACCAGCGTTAAACCTGGGGATCATGTGATTCCGCTCTACACGCCAGAGTGCCGCAACTGTGAATATTGCTTGAGTCAAAAAACTAATTTGTGTCAGGCAATTCGGGCGACTCAAGGGCGCGGCGTGATGCCAAATGGAACGAGTCGGTTCTCGCTCAACGGCACAATGATTCATCATTACATGGGCACTTCGACCTTTGCGAACTACACCGTTTTGCCCGAAATCGCTGTTGCCAAAATCAGAAAAGACGCGCCGTTTGAAAAAGTTTGTCTGATTGGGTGCGGAGTTACCACCGGACTCGGAGCCGTCGTCAACACTGCCAAAGTAGAGCCAGGGGCAAACGTCGTTGTTTTTGGTCTGGGTGGCGTTGGCTTAAACGTAGTTCAGGCAGCAAGAATGGTGGGAGCCAATATGATCATCGGAGTCGATCTCAATCCTGCTAAACGTGCCCTCGCTGAGAAACTTGGCATGACTCACTTCGTTAACCCTAAAGAGATCGACGGAGATTTAGTGCCCTATCTCGTCGAGTTAACAAAAGGCGGAGCCGACTATAGTTTTGAGTGCATTGGCAATGTCAATGTGATGCGTCAAGCGTTGGAGTGTTGTCATAAAGGCTGGGGCGTGAGTGTGGTAGTCGGCGTTGCAGGAGCAGGACAAGAAATCAGCACCCGACCGTTTCAACTCGTGACAGGGCGTGTTTGGAAAGGAAGCGCATTTGGAGGAGCAAGAGGACGATCGGACGTTCCCAAAATCGTCGATTGGTATATGGATGGCAAAATCAACATTGATGATTTAGTTACAAAAGTGATGCCGATCGCGCAAATTAACGAAGCCTTTGATTTAATGCACCGAGGCGAAGTGATTCGCGCCGTTCTAACCTTTTAAACGTTATGAAACTTCTAAATGAAAGTCTTTGTTTCGGCGGCAAAGTTGGCTTCTATAGCCACTCATCCGCCGTTTGCAATAGCGAAATGAGATTTGCAGTCTATCAGCCACCCCAAGCAAAATTACACCCCGTTCCTGTGCTTTACTTTCTCTCTGGTCTCACCTGCACCGAAGAGAACTTTATGGTCAAAGCTGGCGCACAGCAGTTTGCCGCCCAACATGGACTGATGATCGTCGCTCCTGATACGAGTCCTCGCAAGACTGGAGCGCCCGACGAAGATCAAGACTGGGATTTGGGCACCGGGGCAGGATTTTATGTGGACGCGATCGAGCAACCCTGGCGCGATCACTACCAAATGTACAGTTATGTTATCGATGAATTACCCGCACTGATCCACCAAAACTTTCCGGTGAACCCTGACAAGCAGGGAATCTTGGGTCACTCAATGGGCGGACACGGGGCGTTAGTTTGTGCGCTGCGAAACCCCGATCGCTATCAGTCTGTCTCGGCGTTTGCTCCGATCGTGGCTCCGATGCAGTGTGCGTGGGGTCAGAAAGCGTTTTCCAACTATCTCGGCTCCGACCAAACGCGATGGCGTGATTATGACGCGACTGAGCTGATTCAAAAAGCTAAGTTTCACTCATCCATTTTGATTGATCAGGGAACGAGTGATCCATTTCTCACCACTCAACTCTTTCCAGAAAGGTTTGAAAAAGCCTGTGCTGAAATAGGACAAGCGCTAAGTCTGAGAATGCAACCGGGTTATGACCACAGTTATTATTTCATTGCCACGTTTATCGAAGATCACATCCGTCATCATGCCAGCATTTTGTGCAGCCAATAATTAGCCCAACGGCAAAAGAGTTAAGTTTAGCCATAACTGAGATCCTGCACCTGATCAAAACCTCCCGTTCATAGCATCCAATCACCCTGAACTGAAGTTTGGGGCGGGTTGTCGGGCTGACTGAGAATGCTGCAAGATCTCAGATAAACCCTCTAATTACGACACCGCCCAAAGTCAGAACTTCTAGCGGGTTGAGCAAAATCCACCTACACGAGTTAACTTTAGATTGAGCCTACTGAGTAGTGCCTGAAAGATCGTCGTGAACTACCCCAAATCGCCCATCCTTTCTCTACTGTTTTTCTCTGAGAGATGTCGATATCTCTATTCTTTTCAGTCAAGGGCAGTAGCTGATTTTGGGGCAGAATTAACAGCAGTGTTTGACAGTTTTAGCGGAATTTTCCCTGATGCTAGATCTTTTCAGAGCATTCTTAGCGTTGCACAGCTTTTTCTCTTCAATAGTGCGCCGATTTATGACGAAGAGAGGCGGTTCCTCTCTACCCAAATCTAGCAGCGCAACGTGTTCTGACTCTGACGATCGGACTAGCAAACAGGCTCACGATCGCAGACTGGCTGAAGACTCTAAGCATCGATATTCGGCTCAACTCCGGCAGGCGCTAGAATTTGAATCTTTGCTGAAGCGAATCACAGACAAGGTGCGCGATAGCTTAGATGAGACGCAGATTCTTCAGACGACGGTTGAAGAAGTGGGTTTGGGCTTGGGCGTGAAGCGCTGTCAGGTTGTCCTTTATCAGTTGGAGCAAGACACCGCCACCCTTCAATATGAATATTCCGAGTCCTTTTTGTCTTTGCAGGGGACGGTTTTGCCCCTGTCTGCATCCCCGATTCTCTATCGTCAGTTGTTGCAGGGAGAGCACTTTCAACTGGGTCTCGTTTCTCCTGACCCAATTCAAGGGCGAGTGACGACGCTATTTTGCCCGATCGCTGACGAGCAGGGAGTATTGGGAGATCTGCGTCTGGTGATTGACCGAGACTATGTGTTTGGAGAACTAGAGCTGCGATTATCTCAACAGATTACCAATCAGTGTGCAACCGCCATTCGTCAGGCACGGTTATATCGCACGTCTCGATCGCAGGTAGAAGAACTAGAGCGGCTGAATCGACTCAAAGACGACTTTCTCAGCACGGTTTCTCACGAGTTGCGAAGCCCGATGGCGACGATGAAGATGGCAATTCAGATGTTAGAGATCATGCTGCCGCAAGCCCAAATGCTGCCCATTCATGAAAAGCTGGGTCAGTATGTGCAGATTCTGCAAACAGAATGTAACCGTGAGATTGAGCTAATCAACGATTTGCTGGATCTCGCTCGACTAGACGCGACGATTCAGCCTCTAAACCAAGACTCGATCGCTCTTTCCCACTGGATTCCAGCGGTTGCTCACAGCTTTGAGTTGCAGATACGCGCACAGGGGCAGGTGCTGATCGTTGACGTGCCGCCCAATCTGCCGACAATGATGACGGATGAGTCTTGCCTAAAGCGAATTTTGACAGAGCTACTAAACAACGCCTACAAATACACTCCTCTCGGCGGCACCATTCTTGTCAGGGTTCTAACGATTGGTGCCATGATTCACATCAGCGTCTGCAACACGGGAATCATGATCTCAGACGCTGAACTGCCATACATCTTTGACAAATTTTATCGCATCCCTAATCAGAATCCCTGGAAACACGCCGGGACAGGATTGGGGTTGGCACTCGTTAAAAAGCTAGTGCAGCGGCTCGATGGAACGATTGAAGTAAGAAGCTGCACTAATCAAACGCAGTTCATCCTTCAGTTTCCTCTGCAAGGTGACGAACAGGCAACTATGGAATTTCCAGCAAACTCAGGAACCTGAGAACTGAGCCAGAGTAGAATGTTTTGAGTTGAAAGCTGCTCCTATCGCACTACGAAACTGGGCGTTGCTGAAGGTATGAATTGCCCTCGCCCCCAATCCCTCTCTCCAAGGAGAGGCAGGGTGGTTTCATTGTCATTGAAGAAAACTCAAAAGTATTGAAAACTCGTTCCCTCTTGTCACAGCGTTGCTCCAATGGGAACGAAGCGATAAGCCTTTCAGAATTCCTCCGGCGACAATGAAACCACCCTGCCTCTCCTTTTGGGAGAGGGCTAGGGTGAGGGTAAAATCTTTGCTTCATTGATCGATGAAGCAATGCCCAATTTAGACCTTAGATTAAATTCTACGATCGCTCACCACCATTCGCTCACCCACACGAGCCGCCGCCTTGCGTTGGCTACCGTTGGTCTGCCCATTTTGAGGAGGCAGAGAGGCGTTGAGAATTTCTAAATTGAGTCGATAGCCGACATTCCGCACCGTTTGAATGAGATTGGGCTGTCGAGGGTCTAACTCTACTTTCTTGCGAAGAGAGAGGACGTGAGTGTCAACCGTGCGAGGATTGTCGATCGCGTCGGGCCATGCTCGCTGCAACAAGTCTTGACGGCTCAGCGGTGCACCTCCTGTCTGTGCCAAAACATAGAGCAAGCTGAACTCTTGAGGAGTCAACTCAATCAACTCTCCCTTAAATCTGACGCGACGATGCACCAGATCGATTTTGAGGTCACCATAGTCGAGATAAGCCGGGGGAGACGCTAGACGAGTTCGCCGCGTTAGTGCCTCGACTCTCGCTAAAAATTCCTGCATCCCAAATGGCTTGGTCAGATAATCATCTGCGCCAGCCCTCAACCCCTCAACGATATCGGGTTCCGTCGTCCGAGCAGAAAGCATGAGAATCATTGCCTGCTGCTGTTGACGCAGCCAGCGACAAAACTCAACGCCATCTCCATCAGGCAATTCTGAATCGAGGATCACCAGGTTAGGTTGTCGGACTAAAAAGACCTCTCGCGCTTGATGCAGATCTGCCGACTGGTGTACGTGGTGTCCTGCCTGCTGTAAGTGCCACCCAAGTAGCGATCGCAGGTGCGGGTTTCCTTCAATGATTTGAACGTTTACGGCTCCCACGGGGGCTGGCTTTCCTGAGACTGCTTACACCTAACAATACCAAACCCCTTGGAATGGGTTTGTAACGACTGCTACCCCAAGTTCTCTGGCTTTCGATCAGCCAAAATTAGACTTTGAATAGGGACGATCGTGCCCAACCCTCATCCAGAGATATCAACACAAAGATAGGGAGGGATGCAGAGGGTTGATGTTAAGATCGTTTACATAGTTCAGTGTAGTTAAGCTACGCCTGTGTATCAAGCTGTCCACCTTGTAACGTTTCTACTCATAAGGCTGTTCACGATTTAGCGAGACACTATGCTTCAAGATACGCTCACGATTCGCTACTACCAGAGACTCACAGACGGTTTGGTGGGTTTATGGAACCGGGGATACCGTTTCGACGATATGCGCCTCTATCTCGATGGCTACCTCTCCGCACTGAGACACACTAACGGCTTAGAGCCTTATCAGGTTAATCGCCTTGAAGAAGAAATGACTCGCTTCCTCTACGACTCCTCTAACTTTGAGAATCCGGTTGAGCCTGAACGAGATTATCGCTAAATTAAAGTAAGGGTGCGTTGCTAGACGTGCCCTTCTTGCGTTTAGAGCGGTCAAAAAAAGGGCAGCAGGTCTTTCTGTTGCCCTCAAACGATGAAGCTAGCGCTAGATTCAGGAAGCCATCACCACTTCAACCATTTGCTGAAGTTCGCCTTTTTGATATAGCTCGATCAGAATGTCAGAGCCACCCAAAAATTCGCCGTTGATATAAACCTGGGGAATAGTGGGCCAGCTTGAATATTCTTTGATGCCCTGACGGACTTCAGGATCTGCCAAAACATCAACGGTTTCGTAGGGCACGCCCAACGTGTTGAGAATCTGCACCACGTTGTTAGAAAACCCGCACTGGGGCATGAGTTTGGTGCCCTTCATGAAGACCATAATTTTGTTGTCGTTGATCAGACTGCCGATACGATCGTGGGTTGCTTCTGTCATGATGTGCTCTCTAACGAATTTATAAACAACTAAACGGTTACTGAGTGGTTGCCCACTCTTCAGGGGTGTAAGTGTTGAGCGCCAAGGCGTGAATGGCTTCTGATGCCATCGCTTGCTGCACGGCACCATAGACGAGTTGATGCTGTTGCACCCGCCGCTTTCCTTCAAACAAAGACGAGACGACTGTTACCTGATAGTGATCTCCACCCCCGGTAAGGTCTTGAACCTGCACCTGGGCATCAGGCAATCCAGCCTTGATCAATCCTTCAACCTGATCCGGGCTAATCATCCGTTCTCCTGTGAGTATTGCAAACTCTATTCTTTCATTCTAGCGGTCGTTGGTTATTCCTCTCAAGGAGTGCTTACCACGCGCCTTGCAAAGTCTCGAATTACCTGCAAATTTTCTGGCTTGTCAAACTCAGGATCTCTATGATTGTGCCCCGCATGGGGGATCAGCAGCAGTTGCCTGGGCTGGGGTACGGCTTCATAGAGGGCTTTGCCGATCGAGACCGGGATCAACTTATCCTCCACGCCATGAATTAAAGAGAGACGGCATTTTCAGCGATCGGACTTTCTCAACGGAGTCGAATTTTTGAGTGAGGATTAACTCGATCGGAAACAGCCGAAACTTCCAATCTTACTCTGCCACTTGCTGAATAGGGTGACTTCTAAGAAACACACTCTGAATGACAAGGATAATAGAAGAGATGAAGCGGGGTGTTTCTTACTTTTCCCAGGAGTGGAGTACCGTTCCTTAGAAACTGAGATCTTGCACCAGATGAAAACTTCCTCGTTTCTAGCATTCACCCGACCGTGATTGAAAATCACGGTCTAACGGTGCGAAGTCTCCTCAAGGGACTGAAAGAAGGATTGAGGCAACTCAGTCCATTTCAATGGACTTCGCAAGGCTAGCCCGGAATTCCATTCACGGGCGGGAGACAATCGTAGTGGAGAGGCTGGTGCAAAGATCTTAGGAGACAAATCGTGAGATAGGCGATCGCCAAGAATTTCCCAACAGTCCACAGCAATCGAAACCCTCGTGAGCGTGGGATTTTCACTCTTAGCAATGTCCTGATTAACGGAGTCGCTTTTGCCAGTCGGCGATCGCTTTTTGCGCTTCGGCTGACACTTGAGCACGACCTTCAGGAACCAGTTGAGCCGCCGCGATCGCTTGCTTATAAGACTTATCTGCTGCCCGTGTTTTAGCAATCTCTAATATGTTGCGGCTCCAGCGATCGATATCCACTTGAGCTTGAGCATAGAGCGGATCACTTGCCGGAATCTGACTGGCACGCTCGATCGCTTTACTCGCCTCAGACGCGGAAGTCGGCTTAATCAATCCTCTGGCTTCGTTGAGAATCGTTTGACTGTCTTTAGGAACTGGAGTCGTCGGAGATGGCTTGGTCGTGGGTAGCTTGGTTGAGTTGGGCACGATCGCCTGATTGGGTTTAGGGGTTGTCACCATCTCAGAAGGAGGAACGATCGGCTGAGAATTGGTTGCCGATTTCTGTCCCCAAAATGCTGACCAATTGCGAACAAACACCCCGCCCAAAAGCAGCAGCAAAATCGCTCCGCCGCCCAATAAAAGCCGTTCCCAAAACATTTGATCCTCTGCGTCTGTCTTTGGTGCAGGACGGGCGATCGGAGGCGAGACAGGCTTTGGAATTTGCGGAACTGGCGCAGCGCTGGGTTCGGCGTAATCAACGGGCACTTCTGGTTTTGACTCATTGAACGGTGGCTCAACCCCTATTGAGGGGGCGACGGGCTGCGAATAGTCAGGAGGCAAGTCACAAAGGTTGGGCTGCAAGTCTGGTAAGAGGTCAGTCTCATGATCTGCCACGTCAAACAAGTCATCCTCCATCTCAAACGGATTTGCCTCGCCCTGAGTCCACGAGTCTGCCTTTGTCCAATTAACTGAAGTGATCACCAAGTTGAGTTGGTCTAGAGACGCAAGGGCGATCACAGGGTCTTGAACGGGGCGATCGTTATGCTCACACAATTCTGGCAGACGGCTTTTGAGAAACTCTTCCAAATTCGCCAGCGTTGAGCATCGGTGAGCGCGCAATCCTTCTAGCAGGGCGGCTGTAAACAAGCCGTGACCCAGCTCTACTGCCTCATGAGAAAACTGTTCAGGTTTGCTTGCCAAAATGGTTGAGATGCGAGTTTCACGGGCAAGCTCTGCAATGTGAATTCCTACCTTCTCGCCCAAAAAAGCGGCTTGGCTGTGGTTAATATCCATCAGCACCAAAATGTCTTGGGTCGGCAGCGCTTTGAGACTGTCAAACAGCGATCGTACAGGCACTCCCATAGTCGCGATGTCTGCGGGATTAGCTTCGATCGGCAGCAGATAATCCTGTCCCTTCCAGCAGACTCCATAGCCGCTAAAAAACACCCAAACCAAATCTCCCGGCTGAATCAGTTCTCGACCAAAGTAGTCAAACCAGCCCTCAAGATTGCCGCGACTGGGGTAGGTCGATCGTCCGGTCACTGACGGAGAGGTGTCTGTGAAAAGAATGCAGCGATTGGGCAAAAACCCGGCTTCAGTGACCAAACATTCACACAGCGCCTGGGCATCTTGCTGGGCAAATTTTAAGGGCTGAAGAAATTGATAGTAGTTAATTCCGACTGCGATCGCCCAGTGGTTGACCATTCCAGACACCTCAAATGAATTAAATCGATAGGATTAACTTTAAACAGTTTGATTTACCTCTATAAAAAGAGTGAGCCGAACTGCATAACTGCTGACATGATAGAAAAAATCTCTTTTCTAGAACTAACATTAAAGACCAAGTTATCAATTTTGGATTAGAGGATGTTTGAGCGTTTCATCCAGCAAAATTAGAGGAAATTAGAATGTCTACCGATCGCCACCTACCACAGCCTCATCGATTTGTCAAGCCAAGACTCACCGCGATCGGATTTGCTGCGGTGCTAGGAATAGCTGGGGGCATTTGGGTTTCTGAAGGGGCGATCGCGCCGCAAGTCGTTCAAGCTTACACGACTAGGGTGGATGTGGCACTCGATCGCTTGCCCAATGAGAGCTATGATGCTCTGATTCGGAGAGCCGATATTGTCGCTAGAGCGGCGGCGCAACGCAGCTTCGATCGGGACATTCTCACCAGTGAGGTTTCAGTGATCATAATCGGGCGCAATCAGGGATCTGAGACTCCTATTTTGACTCTGGATGTCAGTCGAGTGCAGTGGAGCAGCCGCCCAGATACGAGACGTTGGGCAACTTATTACAAAACGTCGGCGGCGCTGTTGGGGTTTGAGCAACTGTCTCC
>Ga0209511_1004032_pt1 | contig 10877 bp, 10 predicted proteins | sample SSSSmetaG_FD_184141 | JGI IMG/M metagenome (GOLD analysis project Ga0209511, IMG submission 184141) | Glacier valley bacterial and archeal communities from Borup Fiord, Nunavut, Canada, to study Microbial Dark Matter (Phase II) - ​SSSS... | ecosystem: Environmental > Aquatic > Freshwater > Ice >... | reverse complement strand
TTTCCAGGCTTGCTACGATGGCAATGGTTAAGGCTGTGGTCCATACTGCGGGTAAGCCGATAAAATTAAAATCAGCGAATTTAAAAAAAGATACAAATCCATTAAATGATTCAGCGATTGGAATTACGACCAGGTGATTGTCATTCAATGCCCACGGATGCTGTTGATTTGTAAAATAAAGGTTTATCAATATAGCCGATAATACAACCACCAGCGGCGCCGGTACCTGCTTAAAGATCCGCGCTTTTTTAACAAGTACTTTATCCCACAATATTTGAATAAGCAATGATATGGTCCCGATGATAATTGCCAGCGGACTAATCTTTTGCAGAGAAGAAGTGATACCACTAAAAGTATTTTCGTTGTCAGTTTGCGCAAAAGATTCATCACCTTCAAAATCGGCATGATAGCCTAAAAAATGTGGTATTTGTTTTAAGATAAGTATAAGGCCTATTGCCGCCAGCATACCGGTGATAACACTTGACGGAATGTAATCACCGATAACTCCTGCCTTAATAAATCCCAGTATTACCTGGAATACTCCGGCAATTAATACTGCTAACAAAAACGCCTCAAAGGTTGGAAGCCTAATGATAGCCGCAGCTACAATAACTGTTAAGCCCGCGGCAGGCCCGCTTACACTCAACTGAGATCCGCTTAAGGATCCAATAATTATACCTCCGACTATACCACCAATTATACCTGCGAACATAGGTGCACCCGAACCCATTGCAATACCCAGGCATAATGGTAAAGCAACGAGGAACACAACAAGAGACGCCGAAAGATCGGCTCCTATACTTTTAAAAATATTTTTCATTTTGATTTATTTACCTGGTTGCATAAAACATTTCTTCTTTCAAAAATTTCTTCTTGAAATTATTACGGCAACCTAATTTAATTAATTTAATCTTTTGCGAAGGATAGTAAGACCTGTACCTGATGGCAGGTAACTTTACTCAATGAAAAAAGTCAGGCTAGATAATTCGGCGGCGGAGTAGGGATCGCGCCGGGGTGTGGATCAGGTAAAGATACCGAGAAACGAAATCTTGTATTTGTAATGTGAACGAATAGTACGGTAATCCAGGTATGCTCAATATAAATCTCTTTGTGTTCATCTTCTACAATCTGGCGAAGCTGATCGGAGGAAGAATTTGCCATATCAGTGTATTCACCATCAGGTAAATCAAGCAGAAAAAGTCTTCCCGCCTGATTCGTTGGAAACAATTGAATGAGGAGCGTGAGCAGGAGTATGAGATGTATGATTTTTTTTCCCAACATATTAGTTTGGCAAAACTATCCTCCACAAAGTAAAAAAACAAATGATCTATCTTCTTTTAACAATTTAAAGATCCAGGGATATTACCATCTGTTATGGCAACATTGTTAAACGCTTTAAAGGATTATATATTCAATCCTCCGCAAACACTTAATACCTGGCCAGTAATGTAAGAGCTCATATCGCTTGCAAGAAATAAAGTAACATTGGCTATTTCTTCCGCGGAACCAAATCTTCCTAAAGGAATTTTATCGATAAATGATTTTGACACTTCGCCTTCTTTTAAATACTTTGTCATATCTGTTTCAACAAATCCCGGGGCAATCGCATTGCAGCGAATGTTGCGGCTGCCAAGTTCCAGGGCAATAGATTTAGTAAAGCCAATGATTCCAGCTTTGCTGGCTGCATAACTGCTCTGTCCGGCATTACCCCTTATTCCGATAATCGAACTCATATTGATGATGCTTCCACGCCTTGCTTTCATCATAGGCCGGATTACCTGTTTAGTAATATTAAAAACCCCGTTAAGGTTAATCTTCATAACATCATCCCACTGATCGGGAGACATGCGCAATAGTAAATTGTCTTTTGAAATTCCGGCATTATTTACACAAATGTCAATGTTCTTAAAATCTTTCATTACACTATCCACAAGCATTTCACAATCTTTATATATACCTGCATTGCTTTTATAGGCGATTGCTTTTACTCCAAAGCTTTTTATTTTTGCTTCCAGTGTCTTTGCTTTGTCATCACTGTTAAGATAAGAGAAAGCAATGTTGGCGCCCTGTTCAGCGAACTTCAATGCAATAGCTTCACCAATACCACGACTGGCACCGGTTATCAGCGCTACCTTGTTTTCAAGTAATTTCATCAGGAGAGAATGGTTAATGGTTAATTAATTTCGATGATTTCAGCCATGAGATATCTACATAAATTAATGTTCAATAAACAAGTCATCAGCATTTACCGGTTAATGTCTAACGATAATCACCTCATGCCATTCCTGCAATTTCCAGTATCTCATCTATATAAATTCTTTCATTGCTTAACCGGGGTATTTTATGCTGGCCACCGAGTTTTCCCTTTCTTCGCAACCATTCTTTAAACACTGTTTTTTTTAATGAATGAATGACAGGCATTCTAAGCGCAATATCTTTATAACGCTTGGCTTCATAATCGCTGTTGAGCGTTTTAAGAGCAGCATCCAGCTCGTAAGTAAACAACTGCATATCAATGGGTTCCTTTTCAAATTCAATCAGCCATTCATGCGCTCCATTGCTGTTGTCGCTAAAATAAACCGGGGCAGCAGTATAATCATTTATGATAGCACCGGTTTTATTACAGGCAATTGTAAGAGCATTGTCACTGTTGTCAACAATTAATTCTTCCCCAAATGCATTGATATAATGTTTTAATCTCCCGCTTACTTTTATCTTAAAGGGCGCCAGAGATGTAAACCTGATTGTATCCCCGACAATATATCTCCATAGCCCGCCATTAGTGGAGATGATCAATGCGTAATTGGTGTTTAGTTCAACATCAGATAATCCAATAGTCTCAGGAAACTGTTTACCATATTCTTCTATCAGCATAAACTCATAAAAGATACCATGCTGGGTAAACAGCAGCAAGCCATCCTCCGTGGGATCATTCTGCGCAGCAAAGAAGCCCTCACTGGCATTGTACATTTCGAGATAATTAATATCTGCACCTATAAGTTTTTTAAATTGTTCTTTGTATGGGACGAACGAAACGCCTCCATGAAGATACAGTTCAAGGTTCGGCCATACCTGCTTAAGATTGTGTTTACCTGTGATATGCAAAATCCGCTTTATCAAAACCAGCGTCCAGGTAGGTACACCAGAGATAGAAGTAACATCTTCATAAATGGTACGCTGCGCCAGCTGTTCAATCTTATCTTCCCATTCATCCAGCAAGGCTACGCTTAGTTCAGGTGTTTTAATCCAGTGCGCCCAAAAAGGTGTATTTTGAAGCAGTACGGCACTCAGGTCACCATAGCTTACTTCATCATTAACCTGGCTGACCTGGTGACTTCCGCCTACTACCAATCCCTTGCCCGTAAGTAAATCGGATGCCGGAAATGACTGATAATACAGTGTCAGTACATCCTTGGCCGCCTGATAGTGGCACTCCTCCAGGCTTTCCGCGCTTACCGGGATGAACTTACTTTTTTCACTGGTAGTACCACTGCTTTTTGCAAACCACTTAACGGGAGTGTTCCAAAGCAGGTTCTCTTCGCCCATCATCATTCTAAGAATGTATGGCTTGAGGTCATCATACTCGTGTACGGGAACTGCCTTCTTAAAAGCTTTTATAGAGAACAACCTGTTGAACTTATATTTCCTGCCGAATTCTGTGTATTGAGCTGCGGTTACAAGTTCTTGCAGAACTTCCCGTTGCGCAGCAACAGGGCCACCAGACCATTGGCCTATCTGCCAAAAGCGCAATCGGGCGAGATGTGATATGGCAGGACTTAAGAGTTTCATGTATGCAATATAAGTAAGTTAGAAAATGACTGCCGGAAATATTATTGGCTACATGTCATCTCACAGCATTACAGCTATTGATATTTCTTCTCTTGTAACAGCTGCATCATTTGAATAAGGTCGGCACGAATATTTTCCTTTTGCTGAAACAGCATATTGCTTTTTTCTAACAGATCTTCATTTTGTGATTCCTTGGCGTAGAGCTGAATTGTATCCTGCAAATCCGATAACGTTTTTGCATAATCGTACGTTTGTAAGTCATTGGCATCTTCTAAATTCTCCTGGCCAGGTAAAAAACTTTTTTCCTTTTCTTTTTCAGTCATCTTATCAAACATTTCAAGCACATTTCTAATAGACGTAATAAGATTATTAACCGTTGGCCTGCCATTATTTTTGCCCTGGTCAAGCAGATAATCTTTTCTTTTCAATTCAAAATTCCTCCCCAGGTATAAGCGACGCACATGTTCGTCTGAAGATAATTCTTCGGCAGTACCGTGTTTAAAAATTTTTCCTTCTATTAAAAGATAAGCCCTGTCACAAATTGACAACGTTTCATTTACATTATGATCTGTTATCAGTATGCCAATATTTTTGTATTTTAATCTGGCCACTACCGCCTGTATGTCTTCCACTGCTATAGGATCAACGCCCGCAAAAGGCTCATCCAGCAAAATAAATTTAGGGTCAACGGCCAGCGCCCTTGCTATTTCTGTCCTTCGCCTTTCCCCGCCACTTAAGCTATCCCCGTTATTTTTTCGTACATGATGAAGATGAAATTCATCGAGTAATTCTTCCAGCTTTTCTTTCCGTTGTTTCTTAGAAATTTTTCTCATTTCAAGCACTGCCATTATATTGTCTTCAACTGAAAGCTTCCTGAAAACAGAAGCCTCTTGTGGCAGATAACCAATGCCCTGCTGGGAGCGTTTATACATAGGCATACCGGTTATATCAGCCTCATTGAGAAATACTTCGCCCTCGTCTGGTTTAATCAATCCAACTACCATATAAAATGTAGTTGTCTTGCCTGCTCCATTCGGACCAAGTAATCCTACAATTTCACCCTGACTAACTTCAACAGAAACATGGTTGACTACGGTTCTGTTACGATAACTTTTTACAAGGTCTTTTGTATGGATAGTAAGATTCAAAAATTTTAGTTTTAGGAAACAAAAATAAGCCAAATGCGTTTATATGTTTTTACTAACTGCTGTTATGTTTAGCACAAAGTGGTGTTTATGCAATCCGCCGTCAGTCGCCGGGAGAAATTACTTGTGTTATAGTTTTTTTCGTATAAGTCGCTTTGAACGACAGATCGTCTGATCAGCGTTTGATAGTTAATGACTCCTTGCTTATGTTTGCATATTTATTAAGGAAACTATGAAAGTTATAGAACATATTAATGAGGCACATGAAACACTCGTCTCTTTCGAAGTGTTGCCTCCCTTAAAAGGTAAAACAGTTGCTGCTATATATGATCACCTTGATCCTTTGATGGAATTTAAACCTGCCTTCATAAATGTAACTTATCACAGAAGCGAAACCATGTTTAAGAAGAAAGGCGATGGCACTTTTGAGAAAGTAGAGATTCGTAAAAGACCCGGTACGGTGGGCATCTGTGCAGCGATCATGAACCATTACAAAGTAGATGCCGTGCCTCATCTTATATGCGGTGGCTTCTCCAAACGCGAAACGGAAGATGCACTGATCGATCTTCATTTCCTTGGAATAAACAACGTACTTGTTTTAAGAGGCGATGCGGCTAAAAATGAAACATTCTTTGAACCGGAACCCAATGGCAACCGGTATGCTATAGACCTGCTTAAGCAAACAGCGAGTCTGAATCACGGTATATATGTGGAAGAAGATATAAAAAATGGTGGCAAAACAGATTTTTGTATTGGCATAGCCGGCTACCCTGAGAAGCACTTTGAATCACCAAACCTGGAAACAGATATAGCATATCTTAAAGCGAAAGTGGAGGCCGGTGCAGAATATATAATGACCCAGATGTTTTTTAATAACCAGAAATATTTCGAATTTGTAAAAGATTGCCGGGATAACGGTATTACAGTCCCTATCATACCCGGATTAAAGCCTATCACCAATAAAAAGCAACTTAATATACTGCCGAAGATTTTTCATGTAGATATTCCCAGTGACTTTTCCAATGAAATTATGAAATGCAAAACTGATGAGGATGTTGAAAAAATAGGTACGCAATGGCTGATACAACAAAGTAAAGAATTAAAACAATTCGGTGTACCTGTCTTACACTATTACACCTTGGGAAAATCGCAGGTAATCTGGAACGTAGTCAAGGAACTGGTTTAAGAATATGCAGGATTTACTGTCAGCTGAGCCTTATTTCAGGAGTGACCTGAAAACCGCTTCATTGATCTTTACAGGGTATTTATTTTTTAGACCCGCTATCCATTTGTCTTCAAGAAAAGTTTGATAGTCATTAAGGACGAAGCCTTTCGAGTCTTCAAAATTTCTTGGTTGCTTCTGAGGGTATAGTTTTATAAAATATATAAAAGAGTAACTACTGTCTCCTGCGTTCTTTAAAATTTCTGAAAATTGTCCTGCTGTTGCAACATGCTGGTGAAGGAGAGGTAATTTCGTCAGCTCAAATCTGCCGGAATCAGTTTGTACTTTTGTTTCAAAAGGAACCACAAGATCTTTCCAGCCATTGATATTTTTGTTAAGCTTGCTTTTTAGATCGTTAGCGAGGCTTACATCTGAACAACTGAATATGATTGCATCAGCGCTGGACTCCCACCAATACCTGCCTTTATTATTTTCGAAGAATGTTTTTAATCCGAGAGAATCGGCAGAAGCTTTATCCCACACATTGTGTTGCATGATCTCAAATAATAAATTACCTTCTTTAAATTCATTAACCTGTGAAGCAAATTCAGGATCGAATTCATTTAAATGTGCACGGTAGTAATCACGCCTCTTTACTTCCTGGTAGGTAGCCAGTATTTTTTGTATAGGCAGACCGCCCTGGGTATACCTTAAAGCCTGTAAATTTTTAATAAATTCACCCACATAAATTTGTTGATGCGGAAAGGAAAACAAAATCGTTTTTTCGGAAATCCCTGAGGGAACAATATTTTTTTTATTAAAATAAACATTTTCAGCGAATTTCAGTAAGCTACTGTCAGGTATGGTACCCTGCTTATAACCAGTTAATCTATAGATCTTACCGGACATGGCTTTCCTTGCCGTTTCTATACGTGAATCATTACTTACCTGTTGCTTCAAAACCGTCATTGCCGAATCATTCAATGGATCATCGTTAACCGGTATCTGGTATAGCTTCTTTATAATATAATAACCTGAGGGGGTTAGTATAGGCCTGGTGATTGATTCATTTTTATTCAAACTGAAAATAACATTTTCAAATGCAGGATCAAAACTGCCTACTCCGAATTCAGGCATCTCTCCATGAGTTGGCAAAGCGTTATTATCATTGCTAAAGCGGTCAACCGTTTGAGTGAACGAAGCACCTTTTAATAAGGCATTGTATATTGAATCGGCTTTTTGTTTTATAGATACTCTGGTATTTTTGGAAGTGTCCGGCGGAAAAGCAAGCACGATCTGGGAAGCTTTAATTTTGCCGGCTGCTTTACGTTCTCCCAGGTTTTTAAAAATGTGGTAGCCTGTATTGCTACGAAAAGGTTTTGAAAATTTTCCTAACGGTATAGAGTAGGCCAGATTTTCCAGTGAATAAGGTAAGGTGAACACGGTTATGTAACCGATGTCACCTTTATTTAAATGCGCTGAGACATCAGATGAATAAGACGAAGCAAGCGTACCGAAATCCGCTCCCTTTTCCAGTTCATGATATATGGTCATAGCGACTTTCCATGTTTTCGCTGTATCCTTTGGATTCGCATTAGCAGATCTGCCGGCGGCATCGGAATCGAATGCTATAAAGATATGTGCGAGGTGAATATCTTTTTTGCTCCTTGTGAAAGCTTCGCTGACAAGGTCTTTCACGCTGTTGTCATCTGTTAAGAATCCTTGTTCAATCTGCCTTCGAAAATCAGAAAGCTCAGCTTGCTGATTTGATAGAGTATCTATTTTTAAATCATAAGCTGCTTTAACCTTAAGCTTAAAACGTATATAAAGTTCAAGATAATCACGATAAGTTTTTTCTGAAGGATGCCTGTCTGTGTTATTTTTTGAGAATGCTTTTACAAATTCCTGCTTACTGACATTGCTGTTACCGTAGCTTAAAATGGTTTGTGCCTTTGAATAAAAACCGGGTTGTAATATGATAGCGCAAATTAAAAAGGCTAAACTTTTCATCTCTTGTTGTTTAAGAGGCATTAGGATTTCAAATATTAATAAAAGTCAAAGTCTATTGTGTTAATTGTTATTTCACCACACTATTTTTTATTTTTAAACTTATCACTTCATCTATTTGCTGGTAGCTAAGTTTTTTTGCGATGATCCGTTTGTCTTTGTCTAACAGGTATAACACCGGTGTTTGATAAACGTCGTACAATTGTTTATAGCTGGGCTTACCCGCCGCAGAAACCGCTTCTTTTTGTTCGGTTGTTTCATATACATGAATCCAGCCTGTCAATTTGTTTTCACGGATATAATTTAGCCATGCTTCTTTGCCACCATCAACCATTACTCCATATATCTTTACTCCCATTTCTTTCCACTTGTGCCGGAACATAGAATCAAGTCTTGGTACCATTTCCTTACAATGACTACAGGTAGGATCCCAAAAACATATTACAGTGAAAGGTGCTTCCAAACTATATAATGGCTGTAACTTTCCTAAAGTATCCTTCATCTCCATAATGGAAGCAGGCTGTCCAATCAGATTAGCCATCAGGCTATACGCTCTTTCAAACATGTACTTTTTATACTTATCTGTAAACCAGTCTACCTCCGGCACATTATTTATATATTTTTCAAAAAGATGCACAAACACTGCATCTTGTCCCATAAATTCCGGGTTGATGTATTTCTGTACAAAAGTGGTAAGCAGGAATTTATACATTTCTTTGTTGCTTTTAGATTTAAGCAACATGATATCTATTTCTTTATTGATAGAATCCGGCTCGGGTACAATAAGTTCTTTATAATACTTTTCAAGCCTGGGTTCAAAAATTGGCGTACGCAACATACGTTCATCCGTAAACGAAAAACCATCCCAGTAATGCTGCTTGTAGTATTTATAGGCAAAAAGAGAATCATACTTTTTACCAGGCTGTTGTTCCGCAGGCGGGACTACCGGTTCTTTCATTGACCTGAACAAGGCAGCAAGCAATGAGGTTGGTAATTTCTTTTCAAGATCACTTCTATATTGCTGCATTTGTTTATTTAGCACCTGTAATTTTTCCTGAATTTTACTGGAGTCTGTTTTAGATCCGGCAGTTTGCAATCCGGTAATCAGAGTGTTGATCTCTTTTCCACTTACAGCGATATCTTTGGAATAGGATTGGAATTGGGTATTATCTTCAGAGCCGGTAAAAATAACGCTGTTAGGAAGATGTGCCGTATCTGCAGTAATGGAAAAATGCTGTTGCTTGTCGAGTAATAATTCAAAAAGAATTTCTTTCTTTGAAGAAACCAGAAAATATATGCCCCCCGGAAGTTTTTGTTTTCCGGAGAGTATCCCGGTGGCGACATTGTTTAGCTTCACAGAGTCTGCAAGGGCTTTTAGCTTGCCATAGTAATATCCGAGGTAAACATATTGGTTGGTGCATGGTTTAATTGTGACTGTAATCTGGTAACCGGTTTGAGCAGCAGCGCTATAACTAATAACAATGGTAAAAACCAAAAACAATAATCTTTTCATACCCTGATTGCTGAATGTTTTAAGAACGAATATATTAAATTTAAAAGCAGCAGCAGGTTAAGTACCTGGTAATCTTTTAAAGCAACAATCTTAACTGTGAGCATCGGCAGAACACTTATAACAATAAGCTTTCTATTATAACAATGATCATGAATCACTCTTCAGGCACAAAAAAACCGTGACCTCTAAGGCCACGGTTAATAAATTTATATACCGGGATCAGCTTTTTTTCAACTCAAGATTCACTATAACATCAACGTTTTTGCTTACAACCAATCCGCCGGCTTCGGTTGCAGTGCTCCACTTAAGGTTATAATCAAAACGGTTAATGGTCGTTTTAGCTTTGAAGCCTGACTTAACCGCGCCTTTGTCTGTAACAGATCCACCATAGGTAACATCAAAACTAACAGGTTTCGTAACATCCCTTATTGTAAGATTTCCCGCCAGTTTATATTTGTTGTCACCTTCAGGTGTAAAAGAAGTACTGACAAATTTCATTTGAGGGAATTTCTCAGCATTAAAAAAGTCATCACTCTTAAGATGGCCATCCCTTCTTTCATTGTCAGTATTTATAGATGCTACGTCTACAGAAAAACTAATCTTAGCATCTGAATAGTCCGGCTTAGTATGTTCCATCGTACCATCGAAAACTTTAAAAGTCCCACCTACTTCAGACACCACCATGTGTGTAACAGTAAACTTTACATTGGAGTGCGCCTTATCTACAGTCCATGTAGTTGGGGCGTAGGAAGTTTTGAAATTATTTTTTACTAAAGGTTTTCCCGGATTGTTATCAGCTTTAATAGATACAAAAGAACTAAGCGCCACGGCGACACTTGCAATAAGAATTGTAAATAATTTGATATGCATATTTTATATTTTTAGTGGTTAAACATTGAGAAAGATAGTTCTTTTCTGCAGCAATCAATCTATAATGATTGACATTATAGAAAAGATAACGTTTCATAACATTATTTGCTGATGGTAAAATTATCTAACATGTTCAAAATCTTCTTGCAATCTGAATGAACGCAATTACTTTTGAGTGTAAAAAAATAATTAAGCAACAGGCATGTCAGATTTAAAACTTTCTTATTTATCAGAGACCCTTATTGGTTCGGAAATAGTTAAACTTGGAGGAGAGATCAGGGAGAAAATCCGTAAAGGTGAGAAAATATATAATTTTACCATTGGTGATTTCGATCCGGCAATTTTTCCAATACCCAAAGAGTTGGAGAATGAAATTATTGAAGCTTACCGC
>Ga0209511_1004031_pt1 | contig 10877 bp, 8 predicted proteins | sample SSSSmetaG_FD_184141 | JGI IMG/M metagenome (GOLD analysis project Ga0209511, IMG submission 184141) | Glacier valley bacterial and archeal communities from Borup Fiord, Nunavut, Canada, to study Microbial Dark Matter (Phase II) - ​SSSS... | ecosystem: Environmental > Aquatic > Freshwater > Ice >... | reverse complement strand
TATCCTTTGAAAATTACATTCCTCTTCCAGAATTTTCTTTATTTCCCTTATTTTATTGGTTACACTTTCGAAGTCGCTGTCGGATAAAGCAGCCATCGGAGCCGCTAAAAAAACATCCCATTTATATGTTTTCTGCGTAGGCTCTGCCTTTCCTGTCGCAGGAATGACTTTTAACCGCCTGTTTTCAATGATAAATATCCCAATTATTGTCAATACTAAAACCCCGACCATCAATATTACATATAAGGATACATCATCCGGTTTGGCTTTGCTAAGCAGAAATGCCAATAGACCTTCCACTACAAGTACGATAAGTGCAGCTAATTGTAAAGGCGTGGAAATTACGCTGATAATTCCACTTCGCCCCTCTTTTTTTTCTTCACTCATTTTTCTGTCTTTAAAAAGTTTGTTCTTCGTGACTTTCAACTTTGGAGCAGCATGAGGAGGTGCGTTTGCAAATCAACCTCCTCGTGCATATTTACGCGATCGGATCCTCTTTACTCACATCTTTACCTTCACTTCGGCGTGTTGCGCGGGCTTTAAGCTGTGTTTTATAATAAGCAATCAGGTTGTTTATTTCGAGCGCAGGAGTTTGAAAATCAAGTTCGTCGTATTCGCCACTGCAAAATTCGAACCCATTGAAAAAGGAGGTCAGCACTTTATCTGTTTTGGTACGAATGGAGCGAATATCGACTTTTTCTGTTGCCACTTCATCGTGACTCCGTTGCATAAACAGTTTATCAAACTGATTATTTACAACACTCAGCTGGTCAAACAATATTTTCAGATTTAATGCTTCAACCGCTTTTTTCACATCGGCTTTAGCATCATAATCAGTGAGCATTTTGGCTGTTCGATCGGTCGAAGAGTTAAAATTGGCTTTGGCAATGTCGCGACCATGAATATCCAGGAACCGCTTCAATACGATAACGTGCGGTGCGACCGAAGGTATGGTCAGTTTCCCCATCGCTTTTACCTGCGCTACAATAGCCTTGTGCAGTGTTTCGCGCTCGTTAGCGAACTCCTGTAAGGGTTTACTTAATGCATTGCCTGCCTCATGCGCCTTCACTTTAGCCATATCCGGCAACACATTCAGGAGTTTTGCGAAGGCTTTTTGCAGATGCAGCTTTTCGGGATCATAAGTAGCAAATATTTCAGCAATCTGATTTACAAATTTTGAATATTCGCTGTTCCAAAGATTGGAAAATCGCAAACGATTAATTGTTGTTTCCATAGTAATAAAGGTGTAAATATTAGATTTTTCTCAGTTGAACGACGAAATTTTATATATGTTTCAAAATACATTAAATTAATTTTCGGGCAATCAAACTATTTTTAGAGCAGGTGTAATTGTTGAACGAACCAATCGGTTTTCAGGCGAGGTTGCGACACGGTCGTTGGGGTGTTTCGGTTTTAAAACATGCCTGCGACGGCGTCGTTGAGGTGTTTCAGTTTTCAGACATGCCTGCGACAGCGTCGTTTGGGTGTTTCAGTTTTCATACATGCCGGCGACAGCGTCGTTGGGGTGTTTCAGTTTTAAAACATAATGGCGACAGCGTCGTTGGGGTGTTTCAGTTTTAAAACATGCCGGCGACACGGGCGATGGGCTGATTTGGTTTCACTTCTGATATAAATTCGACATTACTTATTTTTCCAAATCTCCAGCTTGATTTGTAAGTTCATCGAACGCTGTTTCATTAATATTATTCCAGCTACCTGCAAATGACAGGACTTTTGAAGATTTATCGATTGAACAGTTTTCCTTTTTTACGCATCAACAGCAGAATTTTAGTCCTCCGCAACCAGTATCATCATCGAAATAGGATGTAAACGAACCAAACTGGTCTTGGTATATCCGGCACCATTGGGCATCACCTCCCCATTTTGGGCAACAATCAGCCAGTTCTCCAATGGGATTTCGTATTCAACCGAGTAGCTGTTCCCATTCAAAAGCACCAATATACGGCGCCAGCGATCGCCATTCGCATGATCGCAAAGCTCGTAAGCGATGACCCCGGGAATATATTTCCCAAAGAATCTCAGTTTCGAACGTACCATTTCACCATCCGAAATCCGGAAGGCCGGGTGCTGGTGTCGCAATTCAATGCAGTTTCTCACAAATTTCACCAAGCCGGCATAGCGTGTCTTTGCACTCCAGTCAATTTGATTAATAAGATCTGGCGACCGGTACGAATCGGGATGACCCCCCTTAGAACGAAGCATCTCATCGCCCGCAAAGAGAAAAGGTACACCCTGTGATGTAAGTATGATTCCAAAAGCAAGTCGCGCCATCCGCCCGATCGTTTCCGGCGAGGCTTCGGGACAGGAATACTGAAGTTTATCGAAAAGCGTATAATTATCGTGACAAGAAATATAATTCACACACTGAGCAGGGCTATTTGCCCAGGCTTGTTTTGATGTAACTACATAGTCGTAAATGATCTGATCGTGCTGAACTGCACCGATGATGGCAAATTTCAGCTGCTCTTCACGCAAAGTAACCCCACTAATAAAACCCGCATTGTTTTTTTCGAACGGCGATCCTTTCAATCCATTGCGCATATCATCGCAAAACGAGGCAATCCGGTCAAGTTGCTTCGTATTGGCTTTAACCGCACGCAATTTTTCGGGATATGGGCTTTCGCCGGCACTCCATCCCTCGCCATACATGAATATTTTTGGATCAATCGTATCAAGCCTGATCCTGATCTGCGTCAATGTTTCAATATCCATTAATCCCATCAGATCGAAGCGAAAACCATCGATGTGATACTCTTCCGCCCAGTAAGCAACAGATTCGATGATATATCTCCTGACCATTTCGCGCTCGGTGGCCAGTTCAGTTCCGCATCCGCTGGCATCCGAAAAGCGACCATCGTGGTTAAAACGGTAAAAATATCCTGGTACTGTCTGATTGAAATAAGATTCGAAAATAAGCCCGGTATGGTTATAAACCACATCAAGGATTACACCCATACCATTATTATGCAGAGACATGACAAGCATTTTAAGCTCTCTAATCCGCACTGCACCATCGCAAGGATCTGATGAATACCATCCCTCAGGCGTGTTGTAATTTAACGGATCGTAACCCCAATTGTACTGAGCTGTTGCATTTAATTCGTCGACGGTATAGAAATCGGCAACTGGAAGCAGGTGCACATGCGTAATTCCAAGTTCTTTTAAATGATCAATACCTGTAGTTTCACCCGAAGGAAGCTTTGTTCCCTTTTCGGTAAATCCAATGTACTTGCCCTTATTTTTAATTCCGGAAGTGGGTGACATGGAGAAGTCGCGGATATGAACTTCATAAATAACCATATCAGTAGGGTTTTCAACAGTACGACGCATATCTGACTCCCACTTTGGAGGATTGCTCTTTTTCGGGTCGATGATCATCCCCCGATGGCCGTTGACACCCACAGTTTTGGCATAAATATCAGGACATTCCTTCAACCATCCTTCTCCGTCGCGGACCTGGATGGTATAAAACATACCCTCGAGATTCTCTTTGATTTCGTAGATCCAGGTGCCGTTGTCGTCGGGAAGCATTTGGAATTCTTTGGTTTCCTCACCCCCCTGGCCTTCCTTGTACAAACGAAAGAAGATCCGTTTTGCCGTTGGCGCCCATATTCTTACACAAGTTTTTTCGGGCGTCCAGGTAATTCCCAGGTCACGACCCTCATATACGGGGAAGTTGCTAAAATCGCTATCCTTAAATTTCCAGTCTCTCATTTAAATTAAAACAATTTCAGCCTTATTGTCTGACTTTTAAATCTTTTACCATTTTGATCTTTCATCTCGATGCTCATCCGGCAGGCCAGCTGCAATTCAGGAACGATCTCATAAAATTGATCCAGCGAAATATCCAATTCATATATTTTACCCGGTTCTAAAAGAATAGGGTAAATCTCTGAATGTTCAACCTTGAGTACCTTGAACTTTCGTTTGCTAAACCACCGCTTAAAAATAATAACAGGCGCATTGAGATCAATTTCTTTTGTCCCTGTATTTGAAACCGTCATCCCAATAAGTGATGGATTGTATCTTTGGCTTTTATCAAGAACAATTTCGGCATCATAAGGCACCTTTTTCTTATTAAATGACAATTTTTTGCCATTCGTTCCCTTTGCAAACGTTCGTGAACGGTTAAAAATAACATATCCGATCACCAAAACAATGGTAATCAGCATCCATTTCAACAACGTCAATACAAAAGGTGACACTTCCATCATCGCATAGTTTGAAATTATCCCAAATTTTGAGTCTTCGAAAATTAAACCGGTAATTTACCGCAAAAGAATAGAAATTAACAGAGACAAACAAACTTTAATTTCGACATCGATACTAATACAAGTTAAAAGCCTGACAGAATTAAATGTCAGGCTTTTAACTTATTGTAAAGTGAGCGTTGATTGATTATTGCCGGACTCACGAATACTTTTTTCTGCCACGGGATGGAGTTTTTATCCTTTGTGGCGGAAGCTCTTCACCAACAATGCGAAAATCGAGCTGTTTCTTTTCGAGGTTTGCCCTTGCGATTTCAACTTCGATCACATCACCAAGCTGATATTTTTTATGCGTACGACGTCCAATAATGCAATAGTTCTTTTCGTCGAACTCATAAAAATCATCGGTAAGTTCGAATAAAGGAACCATTCCTTCGCACTTATTTTCATCAATCTCAACATAAATACCCCACTCTTTTACGCCAGATATCACGCCCTTGAACTGTTGACCAATCTTATCGGCCATGAATTCAACCTGTTTGTACTTGATTGATGCCCGTTCTGCACTGGCAGCCCTGTTTTCCATTTCGGATGAATGTTTGCACATTCCTTCGTACTGCTCGGCCTGAACCGACCTTCCGTCATCAAGGTATCTTTGCAACAAACGGTGCACCATCATGTCGGGATATCGCCTGATCGGTGATGTAAAATGGGTGTAGTACTCAAAACCAAGGCCATAATGGCCAATGTTCCGGGTTGAATATTCGGCTTTAGCCATGGTCCGAATGGCAAGCGTTTCGATCACATTCTGCTCTTTTTTGCCGGCGACATTTTCGATCAGCTTATTCATCGATGCGGTAACTGTCTGCGGATTATTCGTCTGAATTCCGTACCCAAACCGTTTGATAAAATGATTAAAAGAGTCAAGTTTATCAGGATCTGGCTTATCATGAATCCTGTAAACAAAGGTGCGCTCCTTCTTTTTTGAACCAGGTTTACCAACGAATTCGGCAACCCGTTTGTTGGCCAGCAACATAAACTCCTCTATTAATTTGTTCGAATCTTTTGACTCCTTGAAAAACACGCTGAGCGGCTTCCCATCTTTATCGATTTCAAACTTCACCTCAACACGATCGAAACCAATTGATCCATTTTCAAACCGGATCGCCCTCAATTGTTTCGCCAACCGGTCTAACGTAAGAATTTCCACTTTCAGATCACCTTCACCTGTTTCGATTACGGTCTGAGCTTCTTCGTAGGCAAACCGGCGATCGGAATGAATAATCGTCCGGCCAAACCATTCACTCATAACCGTACTGTTGTCATCAATTTGAAAGACAGCCGAAAAACACAGTTTGTCTTCATTTGGCCGCAACGAACAAACCCCGTTCGACAGTATCTCAGGTAACATCGGAACAACACGATCGACAAGATAAACGGAGGTAGCCCGATTATAAGCTTCATCTTCGAGCAACGATTCGGGTTTCACATAAAAGGTGACATCCGCAATATGAACCCCAACTTCCCAATATCCGTTCTCCAGTTTTTGAATTGAAAGGGCATCGTCAAAGTCCTTGGCATCCGCCGGATCAATTGTAAAAGTGGGAACACCGCGGAAGTCGCGTCTCTTACTGATCTCCTCTTCCGTAATTACGGTAGAGATTTTATTGGCAGCCTGATTCACCGCTTCGGGATAACCATATGGGAGACCGAATTCAGCAAGGATTGCGTGCATTTCAGTGTTATTGTTCCCGGCATCACCCAATACATCAATAATTTCAGCAAATGGATTTCTGGCCCGTTCCGGCCAGTCCATAATTCGCGCCACCGCTTTCTGACCATGTTTTGCTCCCATCAATTTGTCTTTGGGAATATAAAGATCGAAAGGTGTTTTTCTGTTGGGAACCAGGAATGCACTGAATTGAGATATCTCAATCGTACCAACAAATGTAGTTTTTGCCCGCTCGATCACTTCAATCACTTCAGCCTCCGGATTACTTCTTTTCCGGCGCGCATATAACCGGATTCTTACTTTATCGCCGTCGAGTGCGTGATTCATATTTGATGCCGAAACAAAAACCGGTTCGTCAAGCTCTTCGCTTCTCACCTGGCCAACTCCCTTAGAATTAATTTCCACAGTTCCGGTAGCTGTTCCCCCCTGCGATTTAAGGCGGAACTTTCCACGTTCTGTTTCAACAACAGTGTCAGCGTCGCGTAACTCCTGTAAAACAACATTTACCAGCTGCAATTCGCCAACATCCTTTGCACCAACTGCGGCGCCTATTTGTTTGTAATTAAATGATTGATTGCTATTTTCGTAATAGAATGAAAGGATTGCTTTCTTTAACCCTGCCTTATTAAAGCTGAGCGCTTTTTTGTTTTTTTTATCTTTAGCCATAATGCTTTGATTTTGCAAATAAAGGTAAACGATATTTTTGATAATCAATTTTGATTTTAACCTTTTGTGAAAACCTTTATATAAATTTGTAATTGCATCGCTGTAAATAGAATCCGGATATATGAACCTATTCGACGATCTTATTTCACTCTTCTATCCCCGACTTTGTGCCGGATGCAATACCGCACTTGTGAAAGGTGAAGAGGTGCTTTGTCTTCATTGCCTGGCCGACCTTCCGCGAACAAATTATCATCTCTTTCCGGAAAACCCGGTTTTTCAGATATTTATCGGCAGAGTAAATATTGAATTGGCAACATCATTTTGCCGTTTTGATAAAGGGGGACGCCTGCAGCATCTTTTACATCAGCTTAAATACAAGGGAAATGGCGAAGTCGGGTTAAAAATGGGAATTCTATTTGGGTATGACCTTATTCAAAGTTCTTCCTACCAGGATATTGATGCAATAATACCGGTGCCGCTCCATCCTAAAAAAGAGAAAAAAAGGGGGTATAACCAGAGCGCCGAAATTTGTAAAGGTTTGGCTGAATCAATGAAACGACCTGTTATCTCCGGAAACCTGGTGAGAGAAATTCATACTTCATCGCAAACACGGAAGGGAAGGTTTGAACGTTGGGAAAATGTGAGCGGGATATTTAATGTTAAAAATGAGTCTTCACTGACCGGCAAACATTTATTACTTGTTGATGACGTAGTGACTACGGGTGCCACGCTTGAAGCCTGTTGTGAGCCGCTGCTTAAAATCCCAGGCGTCAGAGTGAGTATCGCCACACTGGCAAGTGCATAGGGTTTGATCGAATTGGCTGCTTCCCAACTTATTTACTGATATTGAATATAAATGGGTTGAGGTTTCAGTTTCATCAGTTCCGGTGGCGTCAACATCCGGTGAGGTGCTTTTCTCAGGTCATTTTTGTAAAACAGTTTGAATCCGGTAAATTGTACCGGTTCCTGGCGAATGTATCGCTTATAGGTGCTGTATTTCAGCGTGGGTTCACCCCAACCATCCATGTTCATGACGATCTGCACTTCGGGGCGTAACTTTATATTCTTGTAGTTTTTGACCATTCCTTGTGTGAAGCGGTGCACAACAAGAATTTTAGGAGTCAGGTTGTTATCCTTTACAAGTTTGGCCAGGTATTCCGAACAGAAATTAATGTCAGTTGCATCCATCGACCCAATTTTATGACCCGGTAGGTCACCATCCTGCATCGAAAATTCGGGATCAATTCCCAAATGTACATTGGGCATTTTCAGGTATTTTTCCAATCGGGGAACTTCATTTTTCACATTACTCAGTGCAACCTGTATGTCTAAGAAAACGATGGCATTTCCCATTTTGGCGATTGTCAATACCGAATCAAGCATAAACTCAGGCATCCGTTTACAGTATTGACCATCTTTCATTTCAGTACCTTGCGCCACTGCGGCAATGTAATGGATCGCAGGCTGCACAGGAGTGGAAGGATCCGCCTCTTCCCATGCCTTCACTTCGACATTTAATCTTTCCCACATCTCCTTCGGCGGATATTCACCCAACGCCCCCATTTTTCTCGAATAGAGATTACCGTAGAAGGCAACAATCCTTTTGTGAGGCAGAACATTCCCGGCCAAAGGATAAAAGCGGAGGTTATTAGGCCACAAACCGGTCGTATCGCCGTTTGCAAGTGCGCGAAGTTTATTTTGAAAGGCTACCGTATCGATCGGGATGACTTTCGTTTCCGGTATTTCGACTGCTGGTATCTGGACAACCGGTTTTTCGATGGATTGTTTCCCCGGTTTTTTTTCTGTTTTAGGATTGCATCCGGTAAGGATAAAAAGGAAGGTTAGGGTTAAAAACGAAATAAAGTGTTTATAGCTCATAAATAAATCTGGAAAATAAAAATGGCAAGTTAATAAAGTCTCCAGTACTTGTTCCTAATTTCCGGTCCTTCGGCTCTTTTATTTTTTTCACTTTCCAAATGTCCGGTGCATCGATTTAAGCAGTCCTTGCGGTGTGCATTCCGGAACAATCATTCTGCGAACGGTTTGTAAGGGTACAACTGAATCGCGTTTTGAATAAAGGGTAAACGAAAGCTTGAAATATTTGCTGAGTTCCTCCGCTCCTTTGTGATCGTATACGCCATTCGGGTAGGCCCAATATTCAACTGGCTTGCCAACAATGCTTTCCAGCTTTTTTTTCGGATCGGTAACCTGTTTCTTCCAGTCAGCCGCTTCTTTATATTTGGTCACCATCGTATGATCCCAGCTGTGCAGTCCAATAGTATGGCCTGCTTTTTCCAACTGTACAATCTGATCGGTTGTCATGTAATTCTTCTTGTTATAGGTGATGGTCATGATAAAGAAGACGCCTCTGAATCCAACCTTTTCCATTGCGGGAGCAGCAATCTCGAAATGTTCCGCTCTCGAATCATCAAAGGCTATGATGACCGGTTTTTCAGGCAAAGTCTTGTTGTAAACCAGATAGTCATATAATTGATCGGGAGAGATGGTGTGGTAACCACTATCCGACAGCATCTTCATATGGGCGGAAAATGTAGCCGGACTTATCCTGTATTCGCTTTTCGGGCCCTCCGAAATACGGTGATAACAGAGAACAGGCACTTCCGGTTTTGCATAGACCTGGGCTGCGGTATTTTCAGCCTGTTTGACAACGAGACTGTCTTTTACAGCCACCGCGCTGATTGCCGAAACGGAGTTTCCGGTTGGTGGACGTTGATTTGGGTGGTTACAACCGATCAATGTCAAGCCCAGAAATACCGCACTGATAAGAATCTGTTTTTTACTCATTTTATTAATTTGTATCATTTCTTCATTGACTGATAAATCACCTCTTGTATCCTGGTTCGTATATTCATTTTAGTCAGTTTATTTACACCGTCATTGGGGTATGTCCGGTTACTTAAAAAGACAAATACGAACCTATTAACCGGATCTACCCAACAACATGTTCCTGTATAGCCGGTATGACCATAAACCTCCTTTGGCGCAGAAATGCAGCACGGACTGTGTTTCGGATTTGCAGGATCAGGTTTGTCAAAACCCAGGTAACGTCTGCCACTTTTCGAAGTGGTCGTTGTAAAGACCCTGCATGTTTCTTCTTTCAGGTAACGTTTTCCGCCCATCTCACCTTTGTTGAGTAACATCTGATATACTGCTGCAACATCACTGGCTGTGGCAAATAATCCAGCATTGCCTGCCACTCCACCCAAAAAGGCAGCATCCGGATCCTGGACATAACCTTGTAAGACGCCATTACGCAGGAAATCCTTTATATATGTCGGTGCAATATCTTTCATTTGATGGGTTCGCAAAGGAAGATAAGCCATGTTGTTTAATTTCATTGGAGTAAAGAATTCCTGATCCAGGAACACATCCATAGGTGAACCGCTAACAAATTCAGCGATCTCTTTCAGCAATATAAAGTTCACACTGCTATAAAGATAGGTCTTGCTTCTCAGCCGTGTATTGGCGATCATCTGCATTGCTGCCTGGTGGAAGTGTTCGTACAGGTAGAAGCTGTCAGATACCTGCAAGGTATATTCTGCCTTGGGAATTGCGGATACCCAATCCTCCTTGTATTGTATGTTTGTAAATCCCATATGAACGGCATGCTCCTTCTCTTTTGTGGTGATAAGGCGATAGCATGTAAGGTCGCCCGGTAAACCTGTTTCATGCAGCAGTAACTCCTTTATCGTGATGTTTGCCTTGTCTGTCCCCCGGAGGAACGTGAGATACCTGGATGCCTTATCGGTCAATTTGAGTTGACCATTGTCGTATAGTTTCATGATCGCCAGTAAGGTACCCGTCGTCTTTGAAAGGGATGCCAGATCATACAGGGTAGTTGGCTTCACCTCTTGTGTGGTCTCGTAGGTATAGTATCCAAAACATTTATCGTAAACAGGCTTACCATCTTTTACAATCAATACCTGACACCCGGGCATTGCCATGGCTTTAATGCCTTCTTTTACAATAGACTTAATACGGTCCAACGTCACCGAACTCATTCCAACATCTTCCGGCGAATAACGGACAGATGTATATGGTTTGAGGTTCACTTTTTGTGTTAAAGAGGACGTATCATTTAACCTGGCTTGGGCAAAAGTGATATTCCCTGCCTGATCCATGAAGATGGAAAATACAAGGATGAGGAAGAAGGATATTTGCTTTTCCATGATTATCTTATAACACTGTAAACTTCAGTTTCCATGCTAAGCCCGGTTATCGTTGCTGTA
>Ga0209511_1004027_pt1 | contig 10888 bp, 8 predicted proteins | sample SSSSmetaG_FD_184141 | JGI IMG/M metagenome (GOLD analysis project Ga0209511, IMG submission 184141) | Glacier valley bacterial and archeal communities from Borup Fiord, Nunavut, Canada, to study Microbial Dark Matter (Phase II) - ​SSSS... | ecosystem: Environmental > Aquatic > Freshwater > Ice >... | reverse complement strand
ATTTATTTGTGTTATCGGAATATCGTAGCCGCAAGGTAGGTTATGCTCTCTTTTTGAAGTGTGTGGAAGAATCGGAAAAACGAGGTTGTGGGCGGATGGAATGGACGGTGCTGGATTGGAACGTCACTGCTCAGAATTTCTATCGCCGGATGGGGGCCAAACACATGGAGGAATGGTTTCACTACCGCCTCACCCGTGACCAATTCCCGGAGATATTGGGGCAATAATAAAAAATATGGAATGCTGTGGCGGTGATGCTACCACAACATTCCATAAAGTCATGTGCTAAATTTACTGAACGTTATCAAAACGATCAGCGTTCATAACCTTAGTCCAGGCAGAAACAAAATCATTAACAAACTTTTCTTTGTTATCATCCTGGGCATAGGCTTCAACATAAGCGCGAAGAATCGAGTTGGAACCGAATACAAGATCCACCCGTGTTGCTGTCCACTTGATAGCCCCAGTCTTGCGATCACGGATTTCATAAAGATTATTGCCCGCAGGTATCCAGTTGAACCTCATGTCCGTCAGGTTCACAAAGAAATCATTGGTCAAAGCACCTTCATGATCAGTGAATACCCCATGCTTTGCTCCGCCGTAGTTGGTTCCCAGAACACGCATACCACCAATCAGTACCGTCATCTCGGCGGCAGTCAGGCCCATGAGCTGGGTACGGTCAAGCAGTAGTTCTTCCGGGCTGACAATGTACTCTTTCTTGACCCAGTTGCGATAACCGTCATGGATAGGCTCAAGCGGCGCGAAAGACTCGGCATCTGTCTGCTCTACCGTTGCATCACCGCGACCTGGGGTAAAGGGAACCGTGACATCAAAGCCAGCCGCCTTAGCCGCTTGCTCAACCCCCACATTTCCGGCAAGAACTATCACATCGGCAACGCTTGCGCCAGTATTAGCCGCAATGCCTTCAAACACCCCCAACACCTTTGCAAGACGCTGCGGCTCATTGCCTTCCCAATCTTTCTGAGGCGCAAGACGGATGCGGGCACCATTAGCACCACCACGCATATCCGAACCACGGAAAGTTCGGGCGCTGTCCCAGGCGGTAGTAACCAGGTCGCTTACACTCAGGCCGCTATTCGCAATGCGCGCCTTAACGGCGGCTACATCATAACCGGTAGAACCCGCAGCAATGGGGTCCTGCCAGATCAAATCTTCCGCCGGGACATCTGGGCCGATATAGCGCGCCTTCGGGCCCATATCACGGTGCGTCAGCTTGAACCAGGCCCGAGCAAACGTATCAGAGAGATAAGCTGGGTCTTTGTAGAACCGTTCAGCAATTGCCCTGAAACCGGGGTCTTTAACCATCGCCATATCAGCATCGGTCATCATCACCCGACCCTTGAGTGAAGGATCTTCCACATCAGCCGGTTTGTCTTCTTCCTTGATGTTGACAGGTTCCCACTGCCAGGCCCCAGCAGGGCTTTTCTTCAATTCCCACTCATGGTTGAGAAGCATTTCGAGATAACCGTTGTCCCACTTGGTAGGCTGACTTGTCCAGGCCCCTTCGAGACCGCTGGTTACAGTATCACGGCCAACCCCTCGGGTGACCTTGTTGAGCCAGCCTAGTCCCTGTTCTTCAACATTCTCGCCCTCTGGCTCCGGCCTCAACTGGCTGGCATCGCCATGCCCGTGAGTCTTGCCAACAGTATGCCCACCGATGGTTAGAGCGGCGGTTTCCTCATCGTTCATCGCCATGCGACCAAAGGTCACTCGCAAGTCGTGGGCTGTCCGAAGTGGGTCGGGCTGACCGTTCACACCTTGCGGGTTGACGTAGATCAGACCCATCACCACTGCGGCCAGCGGGTTTTCCAGGGTCTCGCGGTTCTCACCATCACCTTCATAACGGGTTGAAGTTAGCCATTCCTTCTCGGCACCCCAGTAAATATCTTTTTCAGGATGCCAGATGTCTTCTCGACCAAAGCTAAACCCAAAGGTTTTCAGCCCCATGGACTCATAGGCCATATTACCCGCGAGGACGATAAGATCGGCCCAACTGAGCTTGTTGCCGTACTTTTTCTTGATAGGCCAAAGCAAACGGCGCGCTTTATCAAGGTTCGCATTATCCGGCCAGGAATTTAGCGGAGCAAATCGCTGGTTGCCTGTACCTGCACCGCCCCGACCATCGGCAGTACGATATGAACCAGCCGCATGCCATGTCATACGGATCATAAGGCCACCATAGTGTCCCCAATCCGCCGGCCACCATTCCTGGCTGTCAGTCATAAGCGCGATCAAGTCTCTTTTGAGGGCTTCAACGTCAAGTTTCTTCACTTCTTCGCGGTAGTTGAAACCTTTACTCATTGGAGTGGTCTTTGTGTCGTGCTGATGAAGGATATCCAGGTTCAAGGTATTAGGCCACCAATCCGTGTTTGATAAGCCGACGGTAGTGTGACCACCGTGTATCACGGAATATTTCTCGGGAGCTTCTAAGGTCATGTTACACTCCTTGTGTTAACTCGTTTAAAGTAGATACTTAAATTACTTTTCTCGAAAATTGTAGTTATCCGAAATAACCCACATCGAATAAAAGGTTTAAACCTGTCGAAAAATCCACCATCAAGCGATAGTGATAGCTCGCTATAAATTCAAACCTGTAATAAGTCAAAAATTGATAAAACAGAAACCGTAAAAACTATCAAAAGCTAAAACTCAGGCTTGGCAATCGGAGCAATATCCCCAGTATAGAATTTCGGACTGGCGAATACGAAAGCCATTCTTCTCGCTCAAATTGGGCTCAGGAATGGGAATTTGAGTTAGAACATCCTCAATTTTTTGACACTTCATACAAATCAGGTGATTGTGGGGGCTGGTGATAATATCAAAGCGACTTTGCTCGCCATGATACTTTATCTCTATTACCTCGCCCATATCCACTAACTCACGCAGGGTTTTGTAGACAGTGCCAAGCGAAATATCAGGAATTGTAGCCCGCACCACCTCGTAAATATCTTCAGCACGGGGGTGAGAATGCCTACCCTCCAGTGCTTGATAGATTAAACGACGTTGTGGCGTGACTTTCCTTCCCTCCCTATGCAACCGCTCACATAATGAAAGAGTTGTAAACATTACGATAGCCACTTCCTCCTCACTTGGATGGCTGCTTATAGAGCAACGCCTCGAATTTTGCTCTTGGCTAACCAATAATGGTTATTAGTTAGAACTCATTATAGCAAGTAACCAGGGCAGAGTCAATCACTTTGTAAAGGAAAACCCTAGATCTAAATATATTTACAAGACTTTGACCTGGTTTTGGCTTATTCCCGGTACGAATAGGTTATTTACAAATTGCACTAATTCGTATAACATTATGTATAGAGCCAGAGGGCTCCAAGTTTGGATATGCAGAATTGCCGATGGGTAGGATTAGTATAAAGTTGAATAGGCAGTAGTAGGTGGAGGTAATAAACCCGGATGTCAATGTCGAATTTTGCTGGCACACGCAATTATGATGCCCGATTACGGACGCTTGAACGGCTTATCCCAGAACCTACCAGTCTAGCCGAAACCGAAATTTCACAGCGCATTATCGGCGACCTTTGTATCAAGATTATTTATCAGTACACCATAATCTCTGCCACCAAAATGGCCGAAATTATTAAGTTGCCCTACTTTGGGGTGATTGAGCCAGTGCTGGTGCAGCTTCGCAAGGCCGAGGTTATTGACCTGGGTGGTAGCGAAGGTTTGGGCGATATGGCCTACCAGTATGTGCTGACCCCCAAAGGTATCCAACGCGCCAAAGAGGTTACCGACCATTCTTCCTATGTTGGCCCCGCTCCGGTCTCGCTTGACCAATATCGCAAGGTCGCCAAAGCCCAATCCTTCGGTGATGTACGGGTTGGCCCCCAACAGGTACGGGATGCTATGACCGATATGGTGGTAGGCAACGACATTCTGGAATCAATTGGCCCGGCGATTAATACCGGACGCAGTATGTTCCTCTATGGCCCGGCTGGTAATGGTAAAACCCTACTAAGCGAACATATCGCCAAACTTTTGGGTGGGGATATTTATGTCCCGTACGCGATTGAGGCTGATGGTTATATTATCAAGGTGCTGGACTATAACCTGCACGTAGCCAACATCGAAGGACGGGCAGTTTATGACCCCACCAGCCTTGACCGCCGCCTGGATGGACGCTGGGTAATGTGCAAACGTCCGGTGATTGTGGTCGGGGGTGAGCTTTCCCTGAGCAGTCTTGATCTTATCTGGGATGACTCTTTCAAATTTTATGAAGCTCCCTTCCAGCTTAAAGCTAATGGCGGAATGTTCCTGATTGACGACTTTGGGCGACAACAGATGCGCCCTCGTGACCTCCTGAACCGCTGGATTGTCCCCCTCGAAAAACGCATGGACTTCTTAACCTTGCGGACTGGCAAGAAAATCGAAGTGCCTTTTGACGAGTTGATTGTTTTCTCCACTAATCTCGCCCCACGCGACCTGGTGGATGAGGCTTTCTTGCGGCGTATTCAAAACAAAATAGAAGTACGTAACCCCACCTTTGAGGAGTACCGGGAAATCTTGCGCCGCCAATGTGATGCGCTAAATGTATCCTTCACCGAAGATGGGGCGGTTTATCTTTTAAGAGAACATTATGTGAAAGCTAAACGGGAATTGCGTAACTGCCAGCCCCGTGACCTTCTAAAACAAATTATCGGTATATCAGCTTATCAAGGTATTCAGCCAGTGTTGGCTAAAGATTTGATAGATGCGGCTGTAGCCAGCTATTTCGTGGAGTTGTAAATATATGTTGCTAAGACGTTTAGGCGGCACGCCCGCCCCCGATGGACAGACCCGTGAGGATGCTCCGCCCCCACCGCCCTTTGGGGGTGGGTCGGGTGATACTTCCTCCCGTAATGGAAATGTTCAGGTTATGCCAACCGCTGTTCCGACCAGTATGCCGAACGGTAATGGCGCATCCTCAGTAAATGTACCAGGGATGGGCATGCCTGGAATGGTGGTAGACCGAGCCAAGCTGCGCGATTTCCGCAACCAGATTGTGGCCCGCATCCAGAGTAGTATTGGCCCCAACACTACCCTGACCAAAGACGAAAAGACCATGAAGGAGTTGGCGACCAAGTTCAAGCTGATTTACGACCAACTTCAAATTAACCTGCCCAAAGAAGAACAAACGATTTTGTTTGATGAAGTTATCGCCGAAATGGTCGGTTTTGGCCCGCTCGAACAACTACTGCTGGACGAAAGCATTACAGAAATTATGGTGAACGGCCCGAAATTGATTTTTATTGAGCAAAAAGGCCGTATCTTTGAAAGTCCTGTCACTTTCGAGAACGATGACCATGTGATGCGGATTATCAACCGTATTATCGCGCCTTTGGGACGGCGGGTTGACCGCAAATCGCCAATGGTAGATGCTCGTCTGCCTGATGGTAGCCGCGTTAACGCCATTATTCCGCCCTGTGCCCTGAACGGCCCTACTATTACCATCCGTAAATTTAACAAGAAGCCGCTAACGGTAGAAAACCTTATTAACTTTGGTTCGATTACTGCCGATATGGCTAAATTCCTGGAAGCCTGTGTTAAGGCCAAACTCAATATCGTGGTATCGGGCGGTACTGGTTCTGGTAAAACCACCCTGCTGAACGTGTTGAGTAGCTTTATTCCCGAAGAAGACCGCATTGTAACGATTGAGGACGCGGCGGAACTTCAGTTGCAGCAACGTCACGTGGTTTCGCTGGAAACCAAAAAGCCGGAAGTTGACGGGACAGGCGAAGTTACTATCCGCGACCTGGTTAAGAACTCCCTCCGTATGCGCCCAGAGCGAATCGTGGTGGGGGAGTGTCGTGGTTCGGAAGCCCTCGACATGTTACAAGCTATGAACACGGGTCACGATGGTTCGCTGACTACCTTGCACGCCAATACCCCCCGCGATGCCACCCGCCGTATCGAAACAATGTGTTTGATGGCCGGGATGGATTTGCCTCTCAAGGTGTTGCGGGAGCAAATGTCGAGTGCAATTAACGTTATTATCCAGCAATCCCGCTTGCGTGACGGTAGCCGCAAAGTTACTTTTATCACCGAAGTTCAGGGTATGGAAGGCGATAACATCGTGTTGCAGGACATCTTCATTTTTGAAGAAGAAGGTTCAGATGCCAATAACAAGGTTATCGGACGTTTGAAACCAACTGGTTTGCGGCCCAAATTTGAGGACAAACTCAAAATCATTGGCTACAACCTGCCAGCCAGCATGTTCGGGGCGGTCTTCCCTGGTGCTAACAATCGTCGGTAAAATGCGACCTAATCCCCTAGCCCCCTTCCCTGAATCAGGGAAGGGGGAATTTTTATGTATGGGAGTAAACACTGTTATAATGCTTACAGGCTAAAGTTTTTACCTTTCAGCTTCGACCAATAACCCATAACCAACAACTAACAACTAAGAACCAACAACCAACCATGACCAGAAAACCAAAAGAAGCCCGTGAGCCGGAATTTGCCACTGAAGTACGTCTGCAAGATATTGCCTATGGCGGCGAAACCGTTGCCCGAATTAAAGACCCTGGCGAAACCACCGCCGAAAACCAGCCAGAAAACGAAACGGTGGTTTTTGTGGCGGGGGGCGTGCCGGGCGAGTTAGTAGATATTCAGCTTTATCGCCGCAAAAAAAGCTTCTTGCGGGGCAATGTGGTGCGACTACTGGAAACTTCACCTGACCGCCGGGACGCGCCTTGCCCCTGGTTTGGGGTAGATAAATGGCCCAACTGTGGCGGCTGCCAGTGGCAACATACCAACTATTCCCGCCAGCTTGAGTTCAAAAATCGGATTTTGCACGACCAGTTTACCCGGTTGGGAGGGCTGCCCGACCCACCCCTGCTAGAGCCACGCGGGGCACTCAGCGAATGGGGCTATCGGAATAATGTGGAATTTCAGATGGACGATAATAATAGACCCTGCTTCCATCGCCAGAACAGCATCCGGCTAGTCCCGGTAGAGTCCTGCCATATCGCCCACCCTTTGATTACTCTGGCAATCGAGCCCCTGACCCTGGCCTTGGCAACCCACCTGCCCAATAAAGTCCATCAGGTAACTATTCGGGTAGCCCATGCCGCCCAGGAAGGCCCGGTATTAGCCGAGGAAATTTCGGCCCTATCGCCCAAAAATGAGGATAAAGCCGCCCGCTTGCACTCGCTGGAGCGTTTTGCGGGGCAAGAGCCGTTGGCGGGAGCGTTAGGCCAACCCCGCCCTAGCCTGATGTTTATTCTGCGGATGTTGGGACAATGGACGGTGCAGGATTTAGCCCCCTTCACCCAACAGCTACAGGCCGCCCTTGACCCCTATACCGCAATTTCTATTCTGGCGGAAGGAAAGAAACGGCGGCTTGAATTATTATGTGGTCAGCCTTACCTTGAGGAAAATCTGGCAGGGATTAACTACCGCGTGCCACCTTTGGGCTTTTTCCAGAGTAATTCGCCAATGGCGGAAGTGTTGGTGCGGGAGGTGCTGGATACCTTTACCGCCAGTGGGCTAAAACTGAAAGGGGCGCGTTTGCTGGATTTATACTGCGGGGTTGGCACTTTTGGGCTGCAATTAGCCCGTTTTGGCGCAAAAGTGCTGGGCATTGAGGAATACGAAGGGGCGATTGAATTTGCCAGAGAAAACGCCCGCCTGAATGACCTGGATAAACAGACCGAGTTTATCGCCGCCAAAGCCGAGGAATATATTCTGGAGTTGGCGGCAAGGGGCGAAAAATTTGATGCTGTTCTGGTTGACCCACCCCGGCGAGGCTGTGACCCGCTTCTGTTGCAAAGTCTCCTGAAAACCAGACCACCCATCCTGATTTATGTTTCATGTGACCCTAGCACCCTGGCCCGTGACACGAAAATTCTGGCGGAGGGCTATCGGTTGGTGCAATCGCGGGTAGTTGATATGTTTCCCCAGACCTACCATATGGAAAGCGTTTCCTTGTTCCAAAGCCTCACTAACTCCTGATAAAACCAATCTCACCACAGAGAGAGGGACACAGCAAAAATAAAGCCACCCCGCCGCAAGCGACGGGGTATTAAGCCAATTGTTGACCAAACGGGACTTTTCCCTAATAAGGTTGCGCCGCAAGCGGCGGGGAATGCAACCCATAGAGATTCAATTTATGAAAAACTGTGTCTCTGTGGTAAATAATCTGGCACTTTTTGGTCATTTTGCAGATTGATTCATGGCAGTTTTGGAAACCACCCTGAATCTTTATTTTTGCTGACTTGACTCCCTATTCTAGCTTAAGTATAATGCTTTTATTCAAGTTTGAATAAAATGTGGAATAAAATATTGAAGTGAGAACATTATGTCGTCAGCCACCCGTATTTTGATTTTAGGCTTACTTAGCAAACTGGAAGCCAGTCACGGTTATGACATCCGCCACGAACTGGAGACCTGGAATGCTGAGCAGTGGGCCAACATTGCTTATGGTTCAATTTATTTTGCCCTGAGCAAAATGGCGGAGGAAAAGTTAGTAAAGGCGGTAAACACCGAACAAGCCGGGGCCCGTCCAGCAAAAATCAGTTATAGCATTACTGAAAATGGAAAAGAAGAATTTCAGCGACTTTTGCGGGAATATTGGTGGGAATTAAAACCGACGATTGACCCTTTTCAGGTAGCGATTACTTTTATGGATCACTTGTCTCACGATGAGCTATTGCTTTCGTTAAATTATCGGGCTGATATGTTGCGGGTTAATATTAAAGGTTTTGGACAATCCATTGGCCTGATTATGAAGGAAGGCTATAAACCTAAACATCTCGAAGTAAATCTGCGTCTCTCCCTGGCCCATATGGAAACTGAACTACACTGGATTGAGGACGTTATCGGCAAGGTTGAACGAGGCGAATTACCCTAATTGGCTTTTTGAAAAATAGGTCTTTAGACCGATGTGAATCTCTAAAACCTTCATACAATATTGTATATACAAGTTTGTATAATGATTTGAAATGATAAGGTACGGAGGAAAAAATGTCCATAATCGAAATAAGAGGACTGACCAAGAGTTTCAAGGCCCGACGCGGGATTGTGGAAGCAGTACGTGGGGTGGATTTGACCGTCGAAAAAGGTGAAATTTTTGGCTTTCTTGGCCCAAACGGAGCGGGCAAAACTACTACTCTGCGGATGGTTACGACTCTTTTAGAGCCAACGGGCGGTAGTGCTACCATTGTAGGCTTCGACCTGTTGCGCGAACCTCGCAAGGTGCGGGAAAAAATTGGCTATGTCAGTCAAACTGGGGGAGTGCAACAAAGTGCCACCGCCCGCGAGAACCTGATTTTACAGGGACGCTTGTATGGGATGGATAAATCAAGTGCCGAAAAGCGTACCAGCGACTTACTGAAATCCCTGGAACTGGAGTCCTTTGCTGACCGCAAGGCTATCACCTATTCGGGGGGACAGCGGCGGCGGCTAGATATTGCGCTTGGAATGGTACATCATCCCGAATTATTGTTCCTGGATGAGCCGACTACCGGGCTTGACCCTCAAAGCCGCGCCCGTATGTGGGATGAGGTTAAAAAGCTCCGCGATGAAGGTACGACAATCTTTATCACTACCCACTATCTGGATGAGGCTGACGCGCTATGTGACCGCCTTAGCATTATTGATGGCGGGAAGATTGTAGCGGGTGGCACCCCCGAAGATTTGAAGCGCGAGGTCGCTGGCGATGTGGTAACGCTCGGTTTGAATACCCGCGACGGAACTTCGGCGCAGGCCCAAACGCTTCTCAGTGGTCAACCTTTTGTGAAGGAAGTAGAAGTGCATAACGATGGTTTGCGGCTCTACGTAGAACGGGGTGAGGAAGCCCTTCCGGCAATCTTGCGCGTTCTGGATGGAGCAGGGCTGCATCTACAGACTATCGCCCTAACCCGTCCATCGTTGGATGATGTGTTTTTGCGGAAAACCGGGCGCACCTTGCGCGAGGCCGAAGTCTAGGAGCGGGTTGTCGGTTGTCATTGGTCGGAAGAAAATATTCACAAGGATGCACAGGATTTACAGGATATTTCGGAAATCTGACATCGTGGTAATGGCGGGTTGCAAACCACGCCCCGACAATTTTCCCTTCCGACAACCTTTTGGACTTTTAACCTTAGACTTTTTACTTTTGACTTAAAGAAGGGGAGTATATAGATGAAGCTTTTGCGAGACACCTGGTTATTATTTGTAAATAACCTGACTGAAACCTTGCGTAACCCAGTTTGGGTCATTTTCGGCTTATTCCAGCCTATTTGTTACCTGTTACTGTTTGGGCCCTTGCTAGAAGGGGTCGCCGGGAGTGGCAACTTCCCACCCGGTGGCGCACTTACGGTCTTTACCCCCGGTATGTTGATAATGTTGGGAATGTTTGGGGGGGCTTTCGTGGGATTTGGTCTGATTGCCGACCTACGGGCCGGGATTGTAGAGCGATTGAGAGTTACACCCGTCAGTCGGTTAGCTCCTTTGTTGGCCCGTTCTTTGCGGGATGTAATAATCTTGCTTGTGCAGGCCATTATTTTCATTGTAGCGGCTCTCCCGTTAGGTTTGAAACCTGATTTCTGGGGTATTGTGCTAACTTTAGGTTTGATTGTGCTGCTTGGGTTGATTCTGTCATCTTGCTCCTACGCCCTGGCACTGGCCTTCAAGAGTGAGGATGCCCTGGCTCCTATGCTCAACTTCTTTATCAACCCGATATTGTTACTATCCGGGATTCTGTTGCCCTTGACCCTAGCCCCCGAGTGGCTAAGAATCGTTGCCAATTTTAACCCCTTCTCCCATGTCGTGGATGCGGCGCGGGCGGCTTTCGTGGGCGATTTCGCCAATAGCTCGATAGTTTGGGGCTTTGTGATAACAATTGTGCTGGCAGGGTTGGCTTTGTTCTGGGCGGCCCGCTCCTTTCGTCAAGCTA
>Ga0209511_1004025_pt1 | contig 10892 bp, 8 predicted proteins | sample SSSSmetaG_FD_184141 | JGI IMG/M metagenome (GOLD analysis project Ga0209511, IMG submission 184141) | Glacier valley bacterial and archeal communities from Borup Fiord, Nunavut, Canada, to study Microbial Dark Matter (Phase II) - ​SSSS... | ecosystem: Environmental > Aquatic > Freshwater > Ice >... | reverse complement strand
GAAGTCCTTGAATGCTTTCGATTTTTCGATGGCAAGTAGTTTCTGGAATTCCTGAAACTTGTATTCTTTTTGCAACTTGTCCAACACGCAAACGCAAAAGTCGTCTGAATTGATGAGTGATTTCGCCAGTTCCGATGTTTTACATTGGTTGATAATCAATTTCCGGTTTTCCAAAGTCCATCCTCTGCTCAATCTGTTGTTGACCCAAGGCACAACTTCGATAACAATTTTCTGTTTCATTATCCAATTCTTGCTTTCGAAACCAAACCACATGGCATTGGAGTTCGGCAGTATGCACAAGGATTTGTCGATTGAAAGCAGTTTTGCATCTTTACTGACAGCCACGTTTTGCTCATAACAAGCCTTTTCCGTAGCTCCAGTTTTTTGGTATTGAGAAGCCAAAGCCTCATTTGAAAAAATGGCGTATTTGCATTTGTCATCCCCAGAAATTTTGGATAACAGAAAAACCGCACCAGCCGAACCTTGACTGATTCCTGTTGGGTCGGGAATGGATTTCAATACCGAAACTAAACTATTTGCCAATTGTTGGTTTTCGTCCAAAAGCGTGATTCTATAAACGACTTCAGTGGTTCCTACAGGCAAATCTTCGGTTTTTATGACGATTCTTTCCCTTGCTGAAACGACAATTTCTTTTTTGAACGCTCTTTCTTTGTCCCAATAGCCGTCTTTTTGGGCATAAATGGAAGTGGTTGAAATACTGATGAATAGTACAAAAAATAGTTTCTTAAGATTCATTTTGTTGGATTTTAGTGAGCCCTAGCCCAGATTGCTTCGCCAGTTCGCTTCGCTCGAGTGTAGTGGAAATCCTTTTATTTTTTTCTTTAAAAAATAAAAGATTGTAACGGATAGCTGGAAATAGCTCCTAGAGATTGCCACGTTCCTCGCAATGACATTACAATTCTATGCTTTCGCCAATTTTAAGCAACATCAAATCTTTTCCTTTATCGAAAAACTTGCGAATCGCTTCTTCGTGATTGATGACGATGTAACCAAAAGTATCGTAGTGAACGCCCAATATTTTGTCGCATTCAACGAAATCTGAAGCCAGAATCGCATCGTCAATATCCATGGTAAAATTGCCGCCAATTGGTAAAATTGCCAAATCGAGTTTGGTTCGCAAAGGAATCAATTTCATATCCATAGTCAGGGCTGTGTCGCCGGAAATATAGATGTTTTTATGTTCGCCTTCGATTACAAATCCGCCGGGATTGCCACCGTAACTCCCGTCAGGAAAGGAACTGGAATGAACGGCGTTTACATATTTTACTTTTCCGAAATCGAAATCCCAGCTTCCGCCGTGGTTCATCGGATGGTATTGAAGGCCTTTTTCGCCAAAATGCGATGCCACTTCAAAATTTGAAATGATAGTGGCATTGGTTCTGCCGGCAATGTATTCGACGTCGAGAATATGATCGCTGTGAGCGTGTGTCAAAAGAATATAATCGGCTTCTAATTCGTTGATGTTAATGTGCGATGCATTTGGATTGGCGGAAATGTAAGGATCCACCAGAATATGCTTGCCACCCACTTTGATTCCTATGGAGGAATGACCGTAAAATGTTATTTTCATTTTATAAAAATTAAGTTGTTTTTAACCCACCGAGAACCTTTTATCTTCCTCCCATAAAGAGATTGACAATAACGTCCTGAATGAGCGAAACCATACACAATGCCAATAGAATGGAAAGTGCAAAAGTGCTTAACGCCAATTTTTTTAATTCCGGATCTAAAGCCCTTGGCTCTTGATTTTTATATACGGTAACTAAATGATTCGTTAAAGGAATGTATGCCAATAAAAACAGGTATTGATCCAGACGATAGTTACTTAAAATCGCAAAAATCAAGACCAAAACCATGGCCGAAACAACCATAATATAATGGTATTTTTTAGCTTTTGCCCCACCAATTTTAACTACGATGGTATTCTTGTTGGATTTCCTGTCTGAAGCTTCGTCTCTCATATTGTTAAGATTTAAAACCCCAACGCTCAACAATCCGATGGCGGTTGCCGGCAAGAATAAATCGAAATCCAATTGTTTAGAATATAGAAAATTGACGCCCAAGGTACTTACCAATCCAAAAAATACAAACACAAATATATCACCAAAACCCCTATATCCATAAGCTGTATTACCAACCGTGTAGCGAATTGCCGAAGCAATTGCCAAGATTCCAAGTGCTAAATAAAACAAGGAGTAGCCAATATTGGTGTCTTTGAAAGCATAATAAATCAATAATATTGCGGAAATCAAGGTCAAAGTTGATGTAATAATTATAGCTTGCTTCATGGCAGCAGGAGAAATCACGCCACTTTGTATGGCGCGCTTTGGCCCCACTCTATCATCATTGTCGGTTTCCTTTATTCCATCGCCATAATCGTTGGCAAAATTGGATAATATTTGCAAACCAAGCGTTGTCAAAATGGCAAGCGTAAATATTGTCCAGCTAAAAACTTCTGTTGGAGTTTCTATAGCATCAGTAGGCCGGAGCGCATACATACTTCCCACAATTATTCCCGAAACTGATAAAGGCAGTGTTCTTACTCGTGCGGCTTCAATCCAATGTTTCATCTTTAATTTCTATTAAGGTCTTTTTGCCACGAAGGCGCAAAGACACAAAGTTTTTATTATTTTTTTGTTATTTTTTTTGCCCCAAAGACACTAATGCACAAAGCTTTTTTTAGTATTATTTTTCAACAACAATTGCGCAAACTGATGACTGCGACTGATGACTGCAAACGCTTTTACGGTAACCATTTTTTTTCAAAATTCGGTTTTCGTTTTTCAAGGAAAGCATTTCTGCCTTCTGTAGCTTCTTCGGTCATGTAAGCTAATCTTGTTGCTTCACCGGCAAAAACTTGTTGTCCCACCATTCCGTCATCGGTGAGGTTCATCGCAAATTTCAGCATTTTGATAGATGTAGGCGATTTTTGCAAAATTTCCTGCGCCCATTCAAATGCGGTATCTTCTAACTCAGCGTGCGGAATCACGGCATTGACCATTCCCATATCCATAGCGTCTTGAGCGGAATAATTTCGACCTAAGAAGAAGATCTCGCGTGCTTTTTTCTGCCCTACCATTTTCGCCAAATAAGCCGAACCATACCCACCGTCAAAACTGGTCACATCGGCATCGGTTTGTTTGAAAATAGCGTGTTCTTTACTTGCCAAAGTCAAGTCGCAAACTACGTGCAAACTGTGTCCACCACCTACAGCCCATCCGGGAACCACTGCAATGACAACCTTTGGCATAAATCTTATCAACCGTTGTACTTCCAGAATATTCAAACGATGCTGACCGTCATCTCCCACATAACCTTGATGACCACGGGCATTTTGATCGCCACCGCTGCAAAAAGAGTAAATTCCATCTTTGCTCGACGGTCCTTCTGCCGAAAGTAGAACCACACCAATTGAGGTGTCTTCCTGTGCATCATAGAAAGCCTGGTACAATTCTGAAGTTGTTTTGGGACGAAAAGCATTTCTCACTTCCGGTCTATTGAATGCTATTCTGGCGACACCATTGCATTTTTTATAGGTTATATCTTCGTATTCTTTTACAGTTATCCAATCCATTCTATTCGTTTTAAATTATCAGTGTAAAAATAGACGATTTTTTACATTTTTCTAACAAAACTGAAATTAAATCGAAGAGCCATTTTTTAACAAATGTTTTTATATAGAGCGATATTATGAATAGATTTGGCGTCGATAATTTTAGAAACAAAGTTTTAAAAATTTATTTAAAATAGTTTCAATTTTTGCATAATCAAATCCACTGCAGATTCAGTTCATTAAAAAATTGTAATTTAAATTTTTTACTAAGTAATGATTTGAACAAAGATTTTATTTAGCCATTATTTTTTTCTTACGTATCGATAATGGCACTTTGTCCAGCTGCTTGACAACATTACTTTAAAAACCGGACTTGGTAAAAAAAACCTGTCAGAGTTTAAAGCTCTGACAGGTCTATGTGTTTTTAGTAAAAAACTCTTTTACACCAAGAACGGTGAAAGTTTGTATGATAACTATTATGATAATTTATTCCTTTACCAAATAAATTCCGTCTTCCTTAATCTCGATTAGTTTTTCTTTATACAAAGCTCCAATGGCTTTTTTGAAGGTTTTTTTGCTCATTTTCAAGACAGTTTTAATATCTTCAGGATGCGAATTATCTGTTAATCGCAAGAATCCGCGACTGGCACGAAGCTCATCAAGAATCTTGTCTGCATTGGGTTCGATACTTTGATATCCTTGAATTTGAAGTGCAACGTCCACTTTATTGTCGGGACGAATGGTTTTGATGTAACCCCGCATTCTGTCTCCGGTTCGAATGGCATCATCATAAACTTCATCTTTATACATCAAGCCTTTGTGTTGCTCGTTGATGATGACATTGATACCTAATTCAGTGATATGAGAAACGATTAAATCCACTTCTTCTCCTTTTTCAACCGTCAGATGGTCGTTTTTCAAAAACTGGTTGGTTTTGCTGGAAGCCACCAAACGCTGGGTTTTTTCGTCCATGTAAAGGTATACCAAGTAGCGTTTTCCTTTTTCCATAGGACGTGCCTGCTCTTTGAATGGAACTAGAATGTCTTTTTCCATTCCCCAATCCATAAAAGCACCAACTTGATTGACGTAATTTACGCGCAAAAGTGCAAATTCGTTCAACAAAATATAGGGTTCCAATGTGGTAGCAACAGGACGTTCTTCGTGATCCAAATAAACAAAAACGATGATTTCCTCCCCTATTTCCCATTCATTAGGAACGTATTTATTGGGTAAAAGTATGTCGTGAATTCCTTCAGGATCTTTCTCGGGATTTCCCAAAAACAATCCTACTTTGGTGTCGCGTAATATGGTGAGCGTGTTGTATTTTCCTATTTCAATCATTATCTTGTATTTTCTAAAATGCAAAGGTACGAAGATTTTGAAGAAAATTTTTGAAGCAAAAAACCAATTGTAGCTTTATTAGAATTTATTCTAATTTTTGATTAGTTTTGGATACAACTAATCTAAATAGAAATATGAGACCCATTTCAATAGTATATTTACTTGCGGCACTTTTTTTATCTCCTATTGTATTTTCCCAAACCACGGTAGACGATCCAGAAATTAAAAAAATGGTTGCGGAAATTAAAGCCGACAACATGGAATCAATAGTTCGAAAACTGGTTTCATTTGGAACCCGACATTCGATTAGCGATACGAAAAGTGATTTTAGAGGAGTTGGCGCAGCACAAAGATGGATCAAAGCCGAATTTGACAAATATGCCAGAGAATCAGGAGGCAGATTAACCTCCAGTATCGATTATTACTGGGTTAAAGCCGACGGAAAGCGAATTACCACCGACAGCAAACTGGCTAATGTAATGGCGGTTTTAAAAGGAACTGATCCCAAAGACGAGCGCGTACTAATCATTAGTGGTCATATGGATTCTCGTGCAAGCGACGTAATGAATTCTAAAATCGATGCGCCGGGAGCCAATGACGATGCTTCGGGTGTTGCTGCATTGATGGAACTGTCACGAATAATGAGCAAAAGAACATTTCCTTGTACCATCATTTTTGTGGCCGTAACGGGTGAAGAGCAAGGATTGCTGGGCGCTCGACACTTAGCCGATTCGGCAAAAGTAGCCGGTTGGAAAGTAACGGCGATGTTAAACAACGATATGATTGGCAACAGCCTGTCCAGTGGCACGAATTTGAGAGACAACACTCGAGTTCGCGTTTTTAGTGAAACCATTCCCTACCTGGAAACTGAGGATGAAGCCAAGATGCGTAAATCTACCAATCGAGACAATGACAGCCCTTCGAGACAATTGGCTCGCTATATAAAAACGGTTACCAACCAATATGTAGATCAATTAGACATTGACTTGGTCTATCGAAACGATCGCTTTTTGAGAGGAGGCGATCACACTCCTTTCCTCCAAAATGGTTTTACTGCAGTTCGCTTTTGTGAAAAGAACGAAAACTATAATCAGCAACATCAGGATGTGAGACTTGAAAATAACATTCAATATGGCGATTTACCCGAGTTTATGGATTTTGAATATCTGAGAAAAAATGCCGCTTCCAACTTGGCGACTCTAAGCAATCTGGCTTGGTCACCTGCAGTGCCAGTATCTGTAGGAATTGAAGTAAAGGATCTCACCAATTATTCCACTTTGGTGTGGACAGCTCCCGAGGGAAAAACTCCTTTTGGGTATCAAATTTTGATAAGGGAAACTTCATCTTCGCATTGGGAAAAAACAATTTTTGTAAAAGACACTAAGGCCACTATTCCTTTTTCGAAAGACAACTATTTCTTTGCCGTGCAATCCGTCGATGAATTGGGTCACGCCAGTTTGCCTATATTTCCTGTGCCGATTCGATGAACAAATATATCTGCCATTTTGCTTAAAATTATATAAATAACTAAAAACAAGTTGGAGCTTATTGTTTTCCAATGTTTAGTTAGCGATCATAGTACCAAAACGCAATCGAAAGACTATCTATTGACAGAAATAAAATAAAAGATGAACGAAATAATCACAAACAACCTTTTTGAATTTTGGGATTTTATTGGAAAGAAAAACAACTTTTATGCCGAAACTAAAAACTATAAATCAGTTTATGCTGCTGGTTCGGACTGGCCTAAAAGAGTTTATGCAATAGAAGATAAAATAGAAATTTATGAAAAAATAATAAGATTAAGCAATCAGGATATATTACCTAATATTATTACACTTCACAAACATACTGACCTACTAAATTGTAAAAATATACAACTGCTTTTTAGTCAAATAAACATGTCTTTAGATTTGAGCAATTATACTGCTGAAAATCCAAAAAACGAAAATATTCATCAAGTAGAAACAAAATCAGACGCATTTGAGTTTGCAAATATTGCCTCGGAATCATTTGGTTACAAAGTTGATGGCACAATAGTTTATAATTTGTGTAAAGACAGTTTTCCTTCTAAACTTTTTATTTACAAAGAAAAAAAAGAGAGTTATGGTTGTGGAATTGTTTTTTTTGACAAAAACAATATAGCAGGTTTTCATATGATTGGAACTATTCCAAAAGGACGAGGAAAAGGAATAGGGAAAAGTATAACTGAAAAATTAATTGGTGAAGCGTTGATTAATAATTCTAAATATTGCGTTCTAAATGCTTCAAAAATGGGAGAACAAATTTATAAGAAACTTGGCTTTACAGCTTTTGGGACAGTAGAAAATTACAAAATACTAAAATAAACAACGAACCAATAACAGGTGTTTGGCAAAAAAGCGGGTTCAGCGGTTAATTGAACATTCTACCTCGTATCAACTTTTGTGCTGGGTTGACGTTAGTGCTTCGAAATCCGCTTCTTCGTTAAGCTCCAAAAACGATAGGAACGACTTCTTTGACAGCGTTTGTATTTGATTTTGAGACGATACTTCAAAATTAAATAACTCGGTTCAAGTTTAATAGCTCGTGTCATCCAATTTCACTTTTCCATTGAATGTCCGGTATAAAAAGAAAAAATAGGCTGCCAATAAAGGAGCTCCAATTACTACGATTGTCAGCATGATTCCCAGCGATTTTTGGGAAGAAGCGGCATTGTAAATGGTGACACTATACTTAGGGTCTATGGTCGAAATTAAAAGTGTTGGATACAATTGTAATGCCACAAGAATCAGCAAAAATGACATTGTCAAAGAGGAAAACACTAATGCCAACATATATTTCTTTTTGGAGACCAAACGAGGTACATTGGCCACAGCCAAAAATGATAGTATCGGAACAACAAAATAGAGTGGATTCTCCCTAAAATTTGCAGTAACTTCAGGAATAAAGACCAAGGTATAGAGCGTTGTTATTCCAAAACTTATGATAAAAAAAATCATTCCTTTTTGTAGTAAAAAAGTCAATCGCGCGTGCAGTCTGCCTTCTGTTTTTAGCAGCAGAAAAATCGCCCCTTGGGTCATAAAAATAGAAAGCGTGGTAAACCCAACCATTATAGCATAAGGATTCAGGAATGAAAAAAACACGCCACCTTTGTAGCTAAAGTTTGGTCCCAATGCAAAACCCTGCAAAATATTCCCTAAAACAACTCCCAATAAGAATGCAATCATTATACTGGAAACACTGTAAATAACATCCCAACTTTTTCTCCACCAAATCATTTCTTCTGCGCTTCTAAATTTAATTGCCACCGCACGAAGAACATTAAACATTAAAAATAACATGAACGGTATGTACATTGCCGATAACATCGTGGCGTACATTACGGGGAATCCAGCAAATAAAGCACCACCGCCTATTACTAACCAAACTTGATTGGCATCCCAAACGGGGGCAATGGCGTTGATGGCTATTCTTCGACTCAAGTCTTTCCTGAAAAACAAATGCCAAGCACCTGCCCCAAAATCAAATCCTTCCAAAATAGCGTAACCCGAAAATAACATTCCTATGACTAAATACCACAAAGTTGGATAATCAATTCCTAAAAAAGTTTCCATAATCGCAGATTAATAGTTTATGGTAAAAGATGGTATTTGCTTTTCATCAAATGGCCCCTGTTTTATTTTTTTATTCACCGCATATAAAAACAACACCAACAACAGTGAATAAACCACCGTAAACATGACCAATGAAAAAACGATTTGGTTGGCGCTAACTTCTTGAGAAAAAGCATCGCTTGTTCTCAGATGACCATAAACCACCCAAGGCTGTCTTCCCATTTCAGCTGAAAACCAGCCCACTTGATTGGCGATTTGCGGTAAGATTACAGAAAATGAAAAAATAGACAACAGCCATTTGGTTTCGAATAACTTCCCTCGCCACCATAAAAAACAAGCGTATATCGTAAGTCCAATTAATGCCATTCCTATGGCAATCATAATATGATAAAACTGAAAAACAGCATTGATTTGACTTGGCCTGTCCTCAACCGGAAAGTCATTCAATCCTTTTATGGGCGCTTGAAAATCCTGATGAACCAAGAAGGACAATCCTCCCGGTATTCCAAGTCCGGTAACAGTTTGTTTTTCTTTGTCTACCCAACCGAAAAGATACAAATCAGCGGGAGAATTCTTCTTGAAATGACCTTCCATAGCGGCCAATTTTGCAGGTTGGTTTACCGCTACTCCATCGGCGGAGCTGTGACCCGATAGCAATTGAGTGAGTGAAAAAACAGTTGCGACGACTAATGTAGTTTTGAATGCTTTTTTGGAGATTTCGACATAACGTCCCTTTCGAATGTAATACGCATGCACACTTAAAACCAAAAAGATTCCCGCCAGAATTGCACCTTGCCATGTGTGGATTATTCTATCGACGCTGGATGGATTGAAAACCATTTCCCAAAAATCGGTTACTTCGGCACGGGCATTTAATCCCGTTCCAACAATATGATAACCCGCTGGAGTTTGTTGCCAAGAATTCGCAACAACTATCCAAACGGCGGAGAACATAGAACCTAAAAACACTCCTAAAGTGGAGATAAAATGAACTTTTGGAGACACTCTATTCCATCCAAAAAGCAGAACTCCCAGAAAAGTACTTTCTAAACCAAAAGCAAATAATCCCTCAGCAGCCAGTGCGCTTCCAAAAATATCTCCAACATATCGAGAATATACCGCCCAATTGGTGCCAAATTCAAACTCCATTATGATTCCGGTAGCTACGCCAATTCCAAAAGTCAAAGCGAATATTTTAATCCAAAAGCGGGTTAAAATTTCGTAATCCTTGTTTCCCGTTTTGAGATAAAGTCCCTCAAAAATAACCATTGCCAATCCAATTCCGATACTTAACGGCGGATAGATGTAATGGAATGCAATGGTGAAAGCAAACTGAATTCGAGCCAATATTTCAACATCCATATCAATTAATTTTTTTACAAATTTACAGTACAAACATCATTATGAAAACGGAACATTTGTTAAATAACTATTAATTAAAAATAGCTACACCAACTCTCTAAAATACTGCAACAATATTTTATTGTTTTCCAATGTGGGCGTGAAAACTTCCAGAATGCTTGGTTTGTCGTTTTGCGCATACAAAGCTTTCAAACTAGTTTCTAAATTAGTTTCATTGCTGGCGATGCTGTATTCAAAACCATACATTTTGGCCAATTGTTCGGCAGTCAAGCAATGAGAAGTTTCGAAAAACTTGTTAAAAACCGGAGTTTCTTCATGTCCGGGCAAAATCCTAAAGATACCACCACCTCCATTATTGATGAGGATAATCTTGAAATTTTTTGGCGTGTATTCGTTCCACAAAGCATTGCTGTCGTATAGAAAACCAATGTCTCCCGCTATCAAAACGGTGGGTTTTTCATTGGCCACAGCCGCACCAATTGCAGTAGAAGTACTGCCATCGATTCCGCTGGTTCCGCGATTGCAGAAAACATCAATAGAAGGATCAATATCAATCAATTGTGCGTATCGAATGGCCGAACTGTTGCTCAAATGCAACATAGAATCTTTCGGCAAGGAAGGAATTATTTTTTCGAAAGCCTTGAAATCCGAAAAAGGGATTTTGGACAAATATTCCTGATGTTTTGTTTTTCTCAATGCCGCGATGTCTTGAAAACTTGAACGATAATCACTTTGTATTGGAATGGTAAAACGCAAAAATTGATCGAAAAATTGGTTTGGATTGACCTTGAAATGTTGGGTCAAACAGCCAAATGTATCATACGCCCTCAAAGTGTCTATGTGCCAATGATGCGCTGGTTTGTATTCTCTCAAAAATGCTTTTATCCTTTTAGAAACCACCATTCCTCCAAAAGTAATCAAGATATCCGGCTGTAAATCTTTGAATTCTTTTTTGGTAAAAGGCGTAATTATAGTGTCGATATTATTCAAAAAAGAAGAATCGTGGAGGTTTGAAGTTG
>Ga0209511_1004024_pt1 | contig 10892 bp, 10 predicted proteins | sample SSSSmetaG_FD_184141 | JGI IMG/M metagenome (GOLD analysis project Ga0209511, IMG submission 184141) | Glacier valley bacterial and archeal communities from Borup Fiord, Nunavut, Canada, to study Microbial Dark Matter (Phase II) - ​SSSS... | ecosystem: Environmental > Aquatic > Freshwater > Ice >... | reverse complement strand
GCCAAAAAATAGGGGATCGGTTGCTAATCGTCGGTTGTCGGAAGGAAATTCGTAGGGGCGGTTCGCGAACCGCCCGGTATTACCCACCCACCCTGTCATAGCCATCGGCTGATGGAGCAACCTCCTACGAATATCCACCTACCTACCGGGATTGTGCTAAACGTACAATCTTTGTGCATTCTGCCCAAAATACCCCTCTTTTATTCGTTTTTGATGTACCTTTACTTACAACGGTTATGATTCTATCATTGTCTTTGTAGGAAATACCCAAAGAGCTGCTATAACATCTAATAAGTAATTCCCTTAGCAAGTTAAAATTACAAAGTTTGGTAATCTTGCTTTGTAGATATTAAGATTTTTCTTAAAACGTTTCAGAACCTGTGTAATATTAATTGTTATTTTGAGCATTTTGCCAAAAGTGCAAAATCAGTATAGTTTCAGCATAACCTGAAACAGGGCGTGGTTATTCCGCCCTGATAGTAAGACGGTTCAACCGTCTAATTTATGAACATATCCGTGGATTACACGCACGAGGTTCCTTTCTTTGCTGATACAAAATAAGGCCCGCCCGATAAGGCGGGTCTTTTATTTTATAATATTTATATTTATTCAACTGAATTTATACGATTTGACGCACGCCCCTCAAACTGTTACTATGGCGGCCTGAACTGCTATTAAAATCTCTTATTGGGCTGTCGGTTAAACCCTGATTGCCAACAGGTTATTGAAGGAAATGCCCTACCTTTTGCCAATTGGCCCCTGGCATCCTGCCCTGGACGAGCCAGTAATTTTCAAACTGGAAATAGCCGGGAGTCGGATAGAAAAGGTTGAAATTGAACTGGGTTTTAACCACCGAGGCGTAGAAGGGTGGTTGCCCCAACTTTTGCCCCACCAAATGCTACCCCCTCTGTCCCAACTTTGTGGTAAATGTTCCTACGCCAATACGCTGGTAGGCGCAATGGCTCTGGAGAAATTGGCTGGACTGACCCCACCCTCTCGCGTCTGTTACCTACGTACTGTTACCGCCGAACTGGAGCGGGCCGTTAGCCACCTCACCAACTGCGCCAAAGTCTTGCGAATGCTTGGTTTAAATCTGCTGGGAGGGCGGCTAGAGGAAGAAGCCGAGGGGGTACGTCAGCTCTTAGCCGCTACTGGCAACCGGGTCTATGATACTTTCAACCTGTTGGGTGGAACAATGCGAGCCTTGCAACTGCCCCTGGAGTTTCAATCGGCGGTGGAGCGGCTGCGAAAAAATATTTACGAATCAGTCAACCAAATTATAGATAACCGTCAGCTTGAGCGACGTACCACCAATATCGGCTTGATTAGCCCGGTAGCGGCTGACGAATATAATCTGGTGGGGCCGATTGCGCGGGCTTGCGACTTGCCGGACGACCTGCGCCGTTCCGAGCCGTATGGGGCTTATGGCGAACTTGAGTTTCGGGTTATTACTCAACGGAGCGGTAGCCTTTTCGCCCGGATTGCGGTGCGACTACTGGAATCGCTGGAAAGCCTCAATATTGTGACTCAGGCGTTGCTGATGATGCCCGAAGGCGGCCTGAACGACCAACTTTTGCCACCACTTTTCCCGCCTAACACCGAGGCTAGTGCTTTAGTCGAGTCCCCACGCGGAGCTTTGTTTTGTTATGCCGCTACTGACGAGAAGGGCAAATTGGCTCGTCTAAAACTGCGCCCACCCACGCTGGTAAATCTGCCCGCGCTGGCGTTGGGCTTGCTAGGGCAGGAGGTGGACGATGCCGCCGCCCTGCTGGTTTCGTTCGACTACTGTTTCGCTTGCGGGGAGAGATAGGAGTCAGAAGAATTATTCACCACAGAGGCACAGAGAACACAAAGGAAAAATCACTTGAAAACCCTTTAACTTTATATTTTCTTGGTGTTTTGGTGTCTTGGTGGTTTGTTCCATTGTTTCCAGGGGAAGGAAATGATAGATTAGGATAGCAGTAATCACTTGAACCCATTTGATATTTTACTTCCAATTGGAATAATTTTGCCGCTATTAGCCGGAAGTGCCTTCTTCTTCTTTGGCTGGTTATTCGAGTCAGAAAGAGCGGCTTTAGCCTCACTGGTAGTGCTGGTCTCGCTGGTGACGCTGGCGGGACAAGTGGCCTTAGCGGTAAATTTGGCTATCGGGGAAAAGCCTCCTTTCGTCAAGCTGTTCGCCTGGTCGCCCTTGCCCAATGCTCAGGTTCAGGTGGCTTTCCGGGCCGATAGTTTATCGCTATTTTTTGCCTTGCCCCTGGCGATATTGGTATTTCTGGTGGCGGTTTATCTGGTATCGCGCCAACCTGCCAGTGAGGAAGGCGATGATATTATCGGTGGTCGGCTTTATGGGCTGTTACTACTCACCGAAGGAACGGCTTTAGGGGCTTTTTATTCCGCCGACCTTATCTGGCTCTACGGCTGGGGCGAGGTGGTGGGGTTGTGTCTCTATCTGCTGGCGGGGCCGGGTTTACGGGGAGCCAGTAGCGAACGTAGCAGTTTTCAAGCATATGTGATAAGCGTTTTAGGGGGCTTTTTAATCTTTGCGCCGTTGTTAGTGGCAGTTTCGCGCAACGGTGGGGTATCACTCTATACCGATGTTTCGCCCTCGTCTTTTGAGGTGTTATTTTTCGCGCTGGTGCTGGCGGGGGTTGCCCTGAAAACGGCGCAATTCCCCTTCCAAAGCTGGTTAGGTGCATTAAACGGGCTCCCAGCCGCCGCCTATGCCTTTATTACCGCCGGAGCGATTTTCCCGTTGGCGGTCTATATTCCGGCTCGTCTGCAAAATATTGTGGGAGACCGCTTTAATTTTTATCAGGAACTCAGGCCCGCCCTACTCCCGGTTGGGGCGGTAACAATTTTAGTGTGTGGTTGGTTGGCTATCCGTGAGTTGAACCTGACTCGCAAGGTTGCTTTTGTGACTGCTGGACAGTTTGGCTTTGTGTTAATTGCGCTAGGGTTGGGAGAGTTCGCGGCGGCTTCCTGGCAAATTTTTAGTCTGACCCTGACCGCCCCGCTACTATGGTTGTGCGCCGACCTGATGCAAATCGGAAGTCTGCCACCTCGCAAACCCGCTGACCGTTCCCCCGCTATCCCGATTTCGCGGCCTCCCCGCTATCGGGCTTTGTTGGTTTTACTTTATCTAATCGGCACTTTGGGAATGCTGGGGCTGCCACTTAGCCCGGTTTATGCCTCTCGCTGGCAGGTTTTTGCAGGCTTATTGGATGGGAATTATCGGTTTTATCTGGGGTTAGCCATAATTGGCCTGATAACCACGCTGGTAGCTTTATCACACGGTCTGGTAAGCTATCTGGATAGTCCACGCCAGACCATAGACGGACGCAACCTTCAAGCCTGGGTAGCTCTGGCAATACCCCTGCTGCTGGGATTAGGGGTAGTGGTGCTTGGTTTTTACCCGGCCCTGGCAACAGATTGGGTTGCCCAACTCCCTGCCGCTATTAACCCTAACGGGCCGCAAAAGTTGGCAGTTGGGGCATTAAGCGCGGGGGGCTGGTTCGGTCTTTTAACCGGGTTGGGATTGCTGATATTATTTGGGCTATTCCTGATGCGCCCATCTCTTAAAACTGTGGCGGTATACAATGGTGGGGCACTTTATGGCCTGGATGTGGAGGAAGCCCGCAAACGCCGCGAGAGTCAGAAAAAATCCCTACTACGAATTGAAGATACCATGCCAAGTGGCTTTGACGACGACTTTTTCAAAATCGGCACAGAAGCGGTAAACCAACCCGCCAGCAGCTATGCCCGGAGTGGTCCGGAACCACACCTGACCCCTGCCGACTATTTTGGCCCATTAACGGCAATGTTCCAGAATTTTTACCGTGCCCTAGACACCTCTTTTTCAGGTAGCCTTTTAGGGGGAGTGGCCCTGCGAGTTTTGCGTTTTGTGGCCTGGTTACTGGAATGGATGACCGAAAAGTTTTATGCGGCTCTGGCGGCTTTAATCGTGTTGCTTTTTATTATTCTTTTAACGAGATAAATGGTTTTGTTTGACTTGTTTTCAGAGGAAGCTATAATTAAACAGAGAGGTTAACAAATACCTGTTGTGGAACAGCCGCATAGGAAAATATTATGAGCGAAACATTGTCTGTTTTTTTTGATGGGGAAGTTTTTAAGCCCGACCTTCCACTTAAACTTAAACCTAACACTCGTTACCAGATTACGCTGGAATCTGAATTACAATCAGACAATTCTCTTAATGAGCTCAGTTTCATACGTCAGAATTATCAGGTAAAAGATGAGAAACAGGTTCTGGAATTCCTGAGTCAGAATATTCCATTGGTAGAGTTTCTATTAAATGCCGAACAAGCAATCAGGCAATATTTTCCAGAAGCAGGGCTCGACTTAAAATTAGAATCAATGGAAGAACCCAGTGGTGAAGAAAAGTTAGTTTTAACCATTTCCGCGCAGGGTAAAAGTGCCGAAGTACGCCGCAAGTTTAACCAACTGAAGTCAGAATGGTGGTTTAAGACGGCGGAGAATGTGCTGGATAAAATTTCTCTGGCAGTGGAGCATCCCGAATTTTCAACCGACAAATCTGTTGAAGATTTAGAAAGTCTAATTGGTTCGGTAGAAGCCCCCAAAGATTGGGCGGCTGAACACGATTTTTATCTTTATGGAACTCCCAAACGTAACCAGCCGAGTCCTGATAATGGCTAACGAAAAACTATTTGTTGATACCGCATTTGCTCAGGCTCTTCTTAATTCCAGAGACCAATACCACCTTGTAGCTACAAAGCTTTACCCCCGAATGTTAAAAGCGGCTCAAGTTCTTACCACCGAAATAGTTTTGATTGAGATAGCCGATGCTCTAAGTGCTATCAATAGAGAAAAAGCGATAAAGTTTATTGAGGATTTTAGGGCTCTGGGTAATGCCCAAGTCGTAAGTGTGGATACCAATTTATTTGATAAAGGTCTGGAACTTTATAGTAGCCGACCTGATAAAACCTGGGGATTAACCGATTGCATATCCTTTACAGCAATGCAAACTTACAACTTTACCCTGGCTCTAACTTTGGATAATCATTTTATTCAGGCTGGTTTTAGAGCCTTGATGGTGGAAATCTTTTAGATATTAATGGAATTTTTAACTCTAAACCAAAGTAATTACGCGATTTACATCGGGCTGCTGGTGGCGGCAACGGTGGTATTGGCGGTCTATAAAGATTGGCTACTACTAACGCCCGCGCTGGTGATACAATTTTTCGTGCTGTCAGTAATCGCCAATAGCCAAAACGGGACTGCCGAGCGGGTAATGTTGGGCTCGGTGCCGCTCGCTATTTTCCTCAAAACCATGTCGGGGGTGATTGCCGCCCTGATAATCTTTTTGACAGGCTATGCCATTATTTTCGAGCGCCGCCGGGTGAAAAAAGTTGAAGCCGCCGCCGAAGCCGCCGGAGAAGGTGGGTTGCGCCGCTTCTTCTATCGGCAAGAAATTGCCATTCTGTTTCGCTTCCGCTACATAGACTATTTGCTACCGATTGGCACAAGTATGATTGCCGCCGCCGCGACCTACGCCTGTGCCACTTTATTGCCTTTCTCAGGTAACTTTTTAGGTGATTTTGCCTTCTTCTGGCTCTTTTCGATGGGAATAGCGGTGATGGTGGTTGGGCAGGATATTCTAAAATTGGGGATGGGATTATTAACGGCCCTCAATGGCGCAGATTTGCTTTATTCGCTACTGCGGAGTGGGGATAGCCCGTTGGTGCTAGGGTTTAGCGCGGCAATTACAATTTTGTTGGCCTTGCTCACTTCCTATCTGGCGATTATATTCTACACCAAGCTGAACACCCTGAACTTGAACGAGGCTTTCAAGGCGCGGCGCAAGAAGATAGAGTGAAAGGCCCGAAATGCAGCTTTTTGTAATAGCCCTACCCTTTATCATCGCCTTTGCCCTAATATTAGTGGAGACTATTTTTCCAGCCCAAAAATATCGCTGGAATACCCTTTTAGCCCTGATTTTACCAGTGGCGGGGTTGGCGGGTAGCGCGGTGCTGGCCTGGTTGCCGGGGGTAGTGAGTGAGGATGGAGCTTTTAGTTTTACGGGCGTGGGCAAGCTTTTCCTGTCGGTGCTTTTCAGCCTGACCGCTCTCTGCCTGATTACGGCCTATTTCACTGACAACCTACGGAGCGGACGCTATAGCCCGGTGGCTCTGGCGGTCTGTGGCACGATTAACGCCGCGCTTTATATCAACAATGTTTTTATCGTCACCCTCTGTTTTGTAGCCGCCGAATTTGTCAGCATTATCGCCGTCATAGACCTGGACACCCAGGACGAAGAACGGTTTGTGCGGGCTATCAAGGGGGCGGTGCGCTATCTTATCGCTACAGTGCTTTTCGGCTTGATGCTGTTTATCGCCCAGGTCTTTCTTGAACGTTTGCGGCTCGACCCCCAACAAACCGGGCTAATCAAGGTAATTGTGGCTCTGGCAATCGTAGGTTTTGCCTTGCGGTTGGGTGTTTTCCCCTTTAATTTGTGGGTTCCCCAGGTTATCGAGGATGCCCCGCCCCTGGCAAGCTGGCTGGTTTTGGGTCTGATAAATATCGCGGCGGTGGTCTTCCTGGTAGATTTCTTGCAGCAAAACCCGACCCTCTTGCTCAACAACTACGGTGAGGCTCAGGTTATAATGGCGTTAGGGATGAGCGGGGCGGTACTGGCGGGAGTGTTGGCTCTGGCTCAAAACGGTTTTGGCAAAATGCTGGCTTATGTCGCTAGTGGCAATCTGAGCCTGATTTTGTTCGGGCTGGCAACCCCCCATGAAACGGGCTTGCGGGGAGCGTTGTTTGATGCCCTGAACTTTGCCTTGATGCAAGCCCTGATTTTCAGCAGTTTGGCTCTGGTCAATTATTGCAATCAGGGGAGGGCTTTGTCAGGATTGACCGGGTTGGGGCGGCGCATGCCTGTGGCGGCAGTAGGGCTTAGTTTTGGGGTGCTGGGGCTGGTGGGTGCGCCTATTCTGAGCGGGTTCGCCGGGAAATATTTAATTCTGCAAAGTGCGGCGCAGGAAGGGTTAAGCTGGGCCTTGCTGGGCGGTCTAGCAATTAGCTTCTGGTTACTGGCCTATCTGCGCTACTTTCACGGACTATTTATGGGGCGGGATGTTGCGGGCCTCAAAACTCGGCGCGAACCTATCGGCGCGATTGCGGTAATTCTAACGCTGGTGGTAATAATAATTCTGGTGGGGTTGTGGCCTACCCCCCTGCTGGACTTAATCGGCAGTGCCCTCAAGGGGGAGTTTTAAGTTGAAAAAACTTTCTGTGGCCCTGTTTCCGCTTAATCTGGGTGGCTCGAACGCCGCCCGTTTGGAGTTGGAAGCGATTTTCACCCCGCCCTATAATGCCGCCCGTTACGGTTTTAGCCTGACCAGTAGCCCTGCCCAGGCCGATATTGTGCTGATAATAGGTAGCGGCACGGCTAAAATTGCCGAACATGCGCTGCGCCTCCTAGCAACTATGCCGGATGAGGTGAAGCTGGTATTGCTCGGCTCGGAAGCGATAAGTGGTGGAGCATATAGGCGAACTTATGGGGTTGTTGGCCCGGTAGTAAACTCTGACTCAAATAGCAAAAGTGAGTTGAAACTACCTGTTGGTAAAAGAATTACCGCCTATATTGCGGGTTCTCCGCCCGACCCCCAATCTATTATTGACGCAATCCTAAAAATATGTGAAAATTAGTCAAGATATTAAGTATAAAAATTTCACAACTAAACTATAGGATGCTAACTATGCCACGTCGTAGCCCCAGCCCAGCCAAAAATGAAGATGATTCGCCCGCATTAAAACGGGATAAACGAGCCCCGTTAGTTGACTCCGACCAACTCCCACCCCGCGAGAAACTCCAACAACTAGGGCCAACCAGCCTGACCGATTCTGAGCTGATTGCGATTTTGCTGAGGGTAGGAGTAACGGGCGAGAACGTACTGGAACTAAGTCGCCGCCTGTTGCGTGATTATGGGGGGCTAACGGGCCTTAGCCGGGTTCCCTTTGACGAACTTTGCCGGGAACATGGGGTAGGAGAGGCCAAAGCCAGCCAGCTAAAAGCCGCCTTGGAGATGGGTCGCCGCTTGCTCACGGCTGGGCCAGAATCGCGCCCCACTGTCCGCACCCCCCAGGACGTTGCCAAAATGCTTCAGCTTGAAATGAGCCAACTTGAGCAGGAAATCTTGAAAGTGGTGCTGCTTAATACTAAAAACCAGATTATCCGTATCCAGACCGTCTATCAGGGGACACTCTTGAGCAGCACAGTACGTATCGCCGAACTATTTCGCGAACCCATTCGCCAGAACGCCACTTCTATCATTATGGTGCATAACCACCCTAGTGGCGACCCAACCCCCAGCCCGGACGACATCCGTATCACCGCCGAAGTGGTCAAAGCCGGGAAGCTGATGGATATCGAACTGCTTGACCACCTGATAATTGGGCATCAACGTTTCCTCAGTTTGCGCGAGCAAGGCAAGGGCTTTTCAGATTGAAAGTTAGCCCGATATAGTGTATTATAGAGCCGATAAACTCCGCTTTAGTGGAGATATTTTAGCTTTGCTCAAAGAAAAAAGGGAAAATCAAGAAAATGGACGGGCAATTCAAGAAAATTGATACAAAAGTAAAGGTTGAGGCCGCTCAGGTGGAAAAATTAGTAGAATGGGTTCGGCGTAGTGGTCGCCCCCAAAACCTGAAAGCCTTAACTAAACGTTACATTGAAATCCTTAAAGAAGGGGCTGGCACAAAGTAACGCCGCCGAAGTAGATAAAAATTCGTAGTTAGATAGGGAGCAACTGCTCCCGACATTATTGTTAAGAGGGCGATTGCGCCCACTGTTTAGGAGAGGGAAACTTATTCAATGGTACAGCTAAATCAAGTACCTAAACTGGAATACGCTGGTAGTGCCGACGAACAGGAACTAGCCCAACGCATCTTTACCCTGCTGCGCGCGCAAGGCCACACCATGGCGGCCCGCACTGCCATTCGCCAAAGCCTAACGAATTTGGCGCAATATCTGGCTGAACAAAAATATAAGGGATTGGATAGTGCCGAGGCGGTTGCCCCCCTGGTGGATAAGGCTCTCTCGGCTAATCCGGCTATTTTCTTACGGCAGGAAGATAATGGCGAAGTAACTTTCAAAACCACCAAAGCTGGGGTTGCGCCTTCGCCCGACCCGGTGGTATACGACCATCATAGCTATAAAACTCGCCTCTTTGAGGGGGCTCGCCCCGTTGAGCAACTGAGCGAAGAAGAAATAGCAGCGAAAGCAGCCGAAGCCCAGGCCCACAGTCAAGCCTTCGCTATCCCCTTGCCATTTGCTGCTACCGAAAGCAAACAGGTTGCGCCAGTTGCCCCGGTAGTTATACCACCTGTGGTAGTGACACCACCTCGAGCTGTGGCTAAAACCCCAATTGAGCAAACCCCGGTTAAATCCGCACCAGTCACACCAGTGGTTAAACCTGCGGAACCCGCCCAACCTGTAGTGGTTGAGGCTAAACCCGAACCCGCCCAACCCGTTGTGGTTGCGCCCCAGCCGCCAGTGGTCAAGCCACCCGCGCCAGTAGTGCCGAGCGTCCCGGTTATTATCGAGGTAGCCGATGGGGTAACGGTAGACCTGAACCAGCCCGTTGCCGACATTCTGGCAAGTCACGGTGATTATTTTGCCTCAGCCTTGCAAACCATAGTGGAGGAAGATTTCCGTTTCGTTAACTTCGTCAATGACTGGTATCTGGACGAGTCTACCGGACGCTTTAGCAAGGGTGAGTTCCGCCGAGTCCGGGATTATATGAACGAGGTGCAAGGCCCGGTCAGCGATGAAGCGATCCTTAGTGATGTTTTCAACAAGCGCAAATCCGAGCACGACTACGAAGCAACCCGCTTTGCCCTTAACTTCCGACTACTCAAGGAAAAGAAAGATTTTGAGTTTGTAGGGGCTGAGGATGACCGGGTATGGTCGGCTCCGGGCTTACCTGCTATCGGGCAGGGTCATCGCAAGGCTTCCGAGGTGGGGGTGGATTACAAGTTCCTGGAAGACCTTAATCTGGCTGACCCCAGCGAGGTGCAAGTTGAGAAGGGTCGCAAGCAGTGGGATCATATTATCACCTTCTACGAATACGAAAATGGGGTTTTGCCTTACGACAGTAGTGCCAAAGAGCTATTCCCCGGCCCGTTGATGGATGACCAAAAGGCTTTGATTTTGCGATTTGAAGCTCCACAGCTTTATTTTACCTATACAGCCGAGTTGCGCTACTCTACTGGGGCGCGCGGGGGCTGGATTGCTGGATTGGAACAGTTCTTCGCCGACAACCTGATACCAGGGGCGAAGTTGCTGCTTACTCAGGGTACCAAAAGCAATCACTTCCTGATTGAGTACGAGGTAGATAACGAGCAGGAACGCCGCCTGTTGTTCTACGATGAGCGTCGTCAGAAGTTCGTTTATCGAACGATTGCCTTTGCCTGTAAGGTGGACGATAATCAAATTCTGACCCCAGAACGCTTTGGCAAGCTTGACAACCAGAAACGTCTGGAGGAAAGTGACCGCCGCAAGACCGACTTGCTAGTGGCGAACGCCTTCGAGTTGGTTGGCACAAAAGTGGGGGATTTGCTCCGGGCTAGTCTGGACGACCTATACCCGTTGGTCAATATAGAGCGGCCTTTTAGTCGGGCCTACCTGCGCTCCCTGCTTACTCAGGGTAACAGTGCCTTCCGACCTGAAGGAACCACACCCGATACCTACACCTACAAAATCGGGGCCGTCAAAAAGTAACCCACCGGAAAAATTAAGGGCGGCAGTGTTGCCGTCCTTTTTAGTACAATCAAATACTGCTGGAAACCCAAACGCCCTTGCTAAAAGTCTTACAAAAGCCGAAGATAGCCGAAAACAATCGCCGCCG
>Ga0209511_1004012_pt1 | contig 10912 bp, 6 predicted proteins | sample SSSSmetaG_FD_184141 | JGI IMG/M metagenome (GOLD analysis project Ga0209511, IMG submission 184141) | Glacier valley bacterial and archeal communities from Borup Fiord, Nunavut, Canada, to study Microbial Dark Matter (Phase II) - ​SSSS... | ecosystem: Environmental > Aquatic > Freshwater > Ice >... | reverse complement strand
GCCGTATCAGCGCTCATTAAGATCTTTATACCATCTAAAACTTCATCGTGAGCACCTCCAAAAATATAAGGATTCAACGATGGGTGGTCGCACTGGCTTTTGTGCTATTTGGAATAAAGATCACAGCGTATGTGTTGACCTTTTCGGTAGCCGTATTAACAGATGCACTCGAAAGCATCGTGAATATCATTGCCGGTTTGATGGGGTTGTATAGTCTTCATCTTTCCGCCAAGCCGAAAGATGGTGACCATCCTTATGGTCATGGCAAGATTGAATTTATAACATCAGCAATTGAAGGAACACTTGTAGTGATCGCAGGAGTAATCATTATTTCTGAATCAATTGATAATTTCTTTTACCCTGCCGCGATACAAAAATTGGATTATGGTATAATGCTTATTTCTGTTACAGCGGTGATAAATTTTATAGTTGGAACAATCTGTATTCGCGAAGGAAAGAAGACAAACTCAATCGTCATGGTTTCAAGTGGCAAGCATTTACAAACGGATACTTATTCAACGTTTGGAATTATTCTTGGATTGATATTAATTCTTTTTACAAAAATTCTATGGCTTGATAGCATTATTGCAGTAGCGGCTGCGTTACTTATACTTTATACCGGTTATAAAATTATTCGTGGTTCTCTGGCGGGTATCATGGATGAGGCAGATGTTGAGCTTTTGGAGCCCTTGGTAAAACTTCTGAATAAAAACCGTCGTGAGAATTGGATTGACCTTCACAATGTGCGCATTATAAAATTTGGCCCTGCGATTCACATTGATGCCCATCTTACTGTACCGTGGTATTTGACAGTCAAAGAAGCACATTACGAAATTGAGCTTCTCGAAAAATTGGTTGCAGAAGAATTCGGCGACAACCTGGAATTATTTGTTCACTTGGATGACTGTGTTGAAGCCTCCTGTCCTATATGCCTGAAGAATGATTGTAAAGTGAGGAAACATCCGTTCCAGAGAAAGATTGAATGGACAGTGGAGAGTATTTCAACGAATCAGAAGCATGATCTTAATAGTTGAAAGCGCTAAAGCGCTGGATAATTTTTAAACAAATAGGCCACACAGGCACATAGATTTTGTTCTCGAATTTTCAAGTTTTGTTGCGCCCGAATCGTGCAGAGACTCGGTAAATAATCTTCGCACGAGAGTTTATCGTTTATACCATACGCATCCCTATGTCTCTATGTGCCCTATGTGTTTCAAAGAATACCGCTGGAAGCTTCCGATATTTCTTTTTAATAATAATTTTCAATTTATTCACGTACAAATCCACAACATGCGCCTCCTTTTCCCCTTCCTTTTCATCACGTCCCTTGCATTCTCCCAAAAGACCCCAACCCTCGATCAAAAGATCAAAGCATTCGATGCCTATGTGGAAGCCAGTCGCAAACAATGGGATGTTCCCGGTCTTGCACTAACCATTGTAAAAAATGGAAAGGTAATTTTTAAAAAAGGATACGGAGTAAAAGAGCTAGGTAAAAGTGATGCTGTCAATACAGAAACACTTTTCTCGTGCGCTTCCACCACGAAGGCAATGACAGCAGTGTGCATGGGAATCCTGGTAGACGAAGGCAAAGTAAAATGGAATGATCCTGTCAGTAAGTACCTTCCCGAATATCAGTTGTACGACCCGTACGTAACGCGTGAATTGCGCGTGCGTGATCTGTTCCTTCATAACAGTGGCGTTGGCAATGCGGATTTTGTCTGGGGCATCATGGACATCCCTGTAAATGAAATTCTTTTAAAGATGCGCGACGTAAAGCCAAGTTATTCATTTCGTTCAGGATTTATCTATCAAAATATTTTCTATATCGCTGCAGGTGAAGTGATAAAAAAGATCAGCGGCAAGCCGTGGGAAGTGTTTGTTCAGGAAAGAATATTTACTCCGCTCAACATGACACGCGCTGTGCCTATGAGAAAATATATTAAAGACGACAATCAAACGAAACCACATCTCAAGATTGAAAACGTTATCACCGTCATTCCTTACACCAAAGACGATAACATTGGTCCAGCAGGATCAGTGTGGGCATCTATCGATGATATGAGCAAATGGGTTGTGTGTATGCTTGACAGCAGCAAATACAATGGCGGAAGATTACTTAAAAAAGAAACTTGGAGTGAAATGTTTAAACCTCAGACAATCGTTTCTGACAATGAATTCTATCCTACACAGCAAATCACGAAACCAAACTGGAAAACATACGGACTTGGGTGGTTCCAGCATGATTACAAAGGTCGCAAGTTGAATTTTCATACAGGAAGTCTTGCGGGCCTGACAGCCATCAACGCTCAGATTCAGGAAGACAATATTGGGTTCTACATTTTCGAAAACTATGATCATGCAGAATTGCGCCACGCACTGATGTATAAATCACTCGACATGTTTGCATTGGGCGGCGACCGTGACTGGAGCACAGAATTTTTCAAACTCTACTCAGGCTTGCGTGAAAAAGGTTTAAAAGCAGAAAAAGATTTTGAATCAAAACGAGTGCTTAATACAAAACCGTCGCTATCACTGGAAGCATATGCAGGAAAATATTCTGATCCATTATATGGTAATGTTGAAATTACGCTTGCAGGCGATAGACTCAATCTCAACATCAACAACTTTATGAAAGCGAGTGTTGAGCATTGGAATTACGATACGTTTAGGGGATGGATTGATGAGAGAGAACGATCTAAGGTAAACGTCAGTTTTGTTCTTACGCCAGGTGGAAAAGTTGGTAAGGTGAATCTGGATGGATTAGAGTTTGCGAGGGTGCTCTGAGTTCCAGGTTCAGAGTGCAAAATGCAAAATTCAAGGTGCAAAATCCAATGTGCAAAGTTTGAAAGAGCGGTTTCCCGCTTATTCAATTAACTTAAAAAAATCGTGAGTTGCGTAAACAGGAACGAAGGACCGAATAATCAAATCCGATATAATTTCTCTGAACATGTTCTGAAGAAGCTCTGAACCTGTTCTGAAGAAGCTTTGAACCTGTTCTGAAGAAGCTACGAACATGTTCTGAACAAGCTCTGAAGAAGCTCCGAAGGTCTTCTGAACAAACACCTGTTTTCTCTGAACAGCTTCCGAACAACCACTGAACAGTCTCTGAACAAAATGGTGAAATCTCCGAACAGCTTCCGAAGACGCTCTGGACAAGGGGTGTAAAACTCTGAACAACTCGCTAAAATCTCTGAACAATCAGACCAATTCTCCGAAGAAACACGCAAATTCTCTGAACAAACTGCAAAAATCTCTGAACAAACAGACCAATACTCTGAAGAAACACACAAATTCTCTGAAGAAATTGTAAAAATCTCTGAACAAACAGGCCAAAATTCCTTCCTCTCTAAACTGCAGGGTCGCTGATTTTCAAAAATCCTCGTCGTATGATAATTATTGTATTTTTAAATAAATGACATATAGGAGATAATTGTCGCTGACACGTAGGGTATAAAATTGCAATCCCAACTGATTATACCCGTGTCGGAAATCTCCCACCGAAACAGAAGTTTAGTCTTGAAAAACGCACTTACTAGTCACATTTGGGCAAGCTCACTATTTCGAAGCTTCTCCGTTTTGTAGCTCCTACCCTATCTCAATCACAACATCATCCGTTAATGGATGACCTACACACGTAAGAACATATCCTTCCGCTCTTTCTGATTGTGATAACCCTTCTTCTTCATCAAGCTTTACTTTTCCTGAAAGCGCTTTACCACGGCAAGCGGTACATAAGCCGCTTTGGCAGGAATAAGGCAAATCGATACCTGCATCAAGAGCGGTCTCAAGGATAGCACGATTCGGCTGAACTAATATTTTATACTCTTGTCCATCATAACGGATCGTAACTTCCCTTGCTTTATTTTCTGCTTTTGCATCTGAAGCAGATTCTTTCTTTTCGTCCTTTGCGATTGTCCCAGCAACAAAACTTTCTTTAAAAACTTTTCCCTTAGGGATATTATGTTCATTAAGAATGCTTTCAACATTCCTCATCATACCTTCAGGTCCGCACATTAAATACGTTGACTTGTCAATTCCCCAGTTTGGAATGCGTTCAAATAATTTAACAAGCATATCATGGTTCAGCAAACCGGAATATCCCTGCCAGTTCATCGGCGCTTCATCCAATACATGTACTGACTGAAGCCTGCCTTCATATTTTGTTTCGAGCTTTGTAAGTTGGTTCTTGAAAATGATGCTGTCTACATTGCGATTGCAATAAATCAACGAAACAATACTGTCCGGCTCCTGCGCAAGCAAGCTTTTGATAATTGACATCATTGGCGTGATCCCGCTTCCACCGGCAAATAAAATAAGATGACGTTTCTTATCTTTCGAATATTCCGTTGTGAACTGACCCATCGGCTCCATCACTTTCACAGTCGCCCCTGATTTGAGATTATCAGGGATCCAGTTTGACATCAATCCATTATCAACACGCTTGATCGAAACCGCCAAATGATCGTCCATGAAAGGAGATGAACAAAGCGAGTAGGCTCTTCTAACTTCCTTACCTCCAATGCTTACAATAAGAGTAAGAAACTGTCCGGATTTATATGAGATTTTGCCCGCCGCAGGATGTTCAAAAACAATGGATATTGCATCCTTCGTTTCCTGAATTATATCTTTCACGGTGAGGTCGTAATATATTGGACCAGAGTGTGTCTCTTCCTTCTTCTTATCGGATTTTTTGAACAGGCCAAATGCCATTGTAGTGCAATTTTTTAGTGCGTAAACAGGGTGCAAAGCTACATGCCAAATTCTATTCCCTCAAATTTTAGATCAAATATTAAGCCAGTAGGTGAATTTAAATACCAGCGAATGGCTTTTGCTCACCAGGCTTTCCGGAAGATAGTTTTCGGTGTAAACAATAAAAAAATCGCTGGCTGGTTTATACCTCCATTGAAAGCGTGCATTTAAGTTCACGTTGTCGACAAGTGTGTTATATTGAATAAACGTTGTAAGAAAAACAGTGCGTGTAAGCGTCAGATCAAATCGTGGACTAACGACAAACAATTTTTCGGTTCCATAATTTCCTGGCAGCTTCAAATCATTGTAGTCGAATCGTACGGACACACTTCCATAGGGTTGGTAGCGATAATTTATTTCGCCGTTGAAATTCAAATTCTGTCCATTATAAAATCCTCCCTGGGTTACTCCAATGACATACTTTAGGAGCTTGCGCTGATCAGATTGGTAATTGATAAAGATCCTGTTCCAATCATATCGCTCCCCTACAAAAAATGTCGTAAACCTTTCCCGATCAATTGGATTAAAGCTATTTGTCAGTTGCTGATATGTGTAGATGTATCCAACATTAAAATTGGATGTGTTTAAAAAGTTAAAGCCATATCCAAGAATTGCCGACCTGTCAGAAATATCACCGTTAGGAATAACTGACATCGCCAGGTCCAATGTTGGCTTCATTGAAACAAGCTTACTGTTTCGCGGATACATGGTGCCGTATAACCCAAGGAAAATATTAGTCACGCCAGGATAGACTCCGCGACTGGGAACATAACCTGCTTCGGCTGTATAATTTTTCTGAATAAAAGTGCTTCCGGTATTCCAGGTGAAATTTCGTTTTGTATATTGTATGTATCCGCCACCGGAATCATCGTGATCCGAAGTAAATGAGTTAAATGATTTGGTATAATAAGAACTCATATACCATGTATTGTCTTTACTTCTTGATTCTATATCAATCGTAGCAACACGATTATAGCCATTAAGGACCCGTTTAGTTCCATTATCGTTAACTGAATTTTTCCACAAATCGCTATTGAAGTATTTAACAGAATCTCCGGAACCAATTCCGAGCGATTCTTTATCTACAAATGATAATTGAATATTTGACTGCTTCCAGAAATTTCGTTGAATAGCAGCAACTGTAAAATTCTGCGCCGGCAATCCCAATTCGAGTGCCTGCTTGGTTTGCATATTTAATACACTCATTCTCCACTTCTTCGAAAGAGATCCGCTTAATCGCGCACCATATACTATTGGAACCTTTCTGAGATTTCCGGACGAATCACGCGCAAGTCCAACCCTTCGTGAGAAGAAAGGTCTTGCTTCAGGAAAACCCATCCTATCAAATAAATCACTATTCTCTAAAAAGAACTGACGCCGTTCAGGAAACTGAAATTCAAACCGGGTAAGATTAATTACTTGCCGATCAACTTCCACTTGTGAAAAATCCGGATTCACTGTCAAGTCAAGATTAAGTGATTGCGTCACTCCTATCTTGGCATCAAACCCTGCTTGCAAATCATCTGAGTTGGTAATAGGCGTTGTTGTTTTATCGGTCGCCGTTCCGCCAGCGATGTATGGAATCACTGAGATATTGGTTGAGTGTTGTGGCGGATGATCAACCCATTTTAATTTTCCGGAATATGCAAATGAAGCGCTTATATACTGAATCGGTGTTGCAATCCAGCTCGATACCTGGTTTCTTTTAACATCATTGCGAACAAATGTTATGTCCCAATCAGCACCTGCTCCTTTGAACCGAAAGCTCTTGAATGGAATCATAAGCTCAGCCACCCACCTGTCTTCTGACTTTACAACCTTCACATACCATTTATTATCCCACGTATTGTTGTAGCTTCCATCTTCAGCGCCTGCACCAGAAATAATTCCTTCTGACTGAACACCATAAGGCGTGGTCTGAAAATAAAACCCATTCATGCCGTCATTGTATGGTCCGAAGTAAACTCCTATGTTATCATTGGAAGAGTAATCAAAATCCCGTCGAAGAGATTGAACGATCGTTGGAGCCGAGTTCTCAAAACAAACAAACGATACGTACAGCGCGTGATCATCGAACGTAAGACGTGCTTCTGTCTGAAATGGCGCCGCAGCAGTATCAACGGGATAGTTCAGAAAGAAATTAGTTGCAATGCCCGCATCTTTCCAATCCTGCTCCTCAAGCTTTCCATCAATTACAATCTGACCTTTGGCCTTTTGAATTGGTAGTTGTGTACCAACTGCATTTTTTATTTGTGCGAATGAAGTTGACCATCCACTAACCAGTAAACTGAGTATAATAGTCTTGTAAAGCCGATGCATTAATGAAAGTATTCTGTTGAGGTCAATTTGTTACTGGGTGTAAAGACGTTCTTTTCAAGGCTGCTTTTTATTTCTCTGTTCCGTTGTGCTGCCATTCGAAGCGAAATTTTTTATTTTATATTCCATGCGATCTACGTTCTTATGCGGCTAAAAAGTTCCAGGCAGAGCCTAAGGCTTAAAATCCGCTCTTCAGCTCAAAACTAGGTTATTCCTCGATTTACACCTAAACGGAAAAGTTAATGATTGGTTAAAATGATTTATTTTAGCGGTCTAATAATATTTCCTGTGCAACTGAATTCACTCACGGCTATCTCTCCTATTGACGGTCGGTATTTCAAGACAACCTCATCGCTATCATCGTATTTCTCGGAATACGCACTGATCCATTATCGCGTTCGTGTAGAAATTGAATACTTCATTGCTTTGTGCGAATGGCCATTGCCAGAATTAAAAAAGTTTCCTAAAGACAAGATTGAACTTATCCGATCATTCTACACGCATTTTGACGAAACAGCAGCGGGAAAAATCAAGGAAATAGAAAAGGTCACCAATCATGATGTCAAGGCTGTTGAATATTTTTTAAAGGAAAAATTTGATCAAAACGGATTATCCGAATTTAAAGAGTTCATTCATTTCGGACTTACGTCACAAGATATCAACAACACCGCAACTCCACTCCTTCTGAAAGAGTTTTTGGAAATAGAATTTCTTCCAAAACTAAATGGTATCATCACATTAATAGATCAGCAATCCATTAAATGGAAAGATGTTTCCATGCTGGCGCGAACACATGGACAGCCTGCATCGCCTACTCGCTTAGGAAAAGAGCTACGTGTTTTTTCTATTCGAATTCAGAAACAGCTTGATCTATTAAAAAATATTCCTAATTCAGCAAAGTTTGGAGGCGCTACGGGTAATTTCAATGCGCATCATATTGCCTATCCGGAAATTGACTGGTTGAAATTTGCCGATCAATTTGTTTCAAAATATCTCGGACTATCAAGAAGTTATCCCACAACACAGATAGAGCACTATGATAACATCGCTGCTTTGTTTGACAATCTTAAAAGGATCAATACCATTCTCCTGGATTACAGCAAAGATGTGTGGCAATACATTGCGATGAATTATTTCAAACAAATAATAAAAGCGGGTGAAGTAGGATCCTCCGCGATGCCACACAAAGTAAATCCAATCGACTTTGAAAATGCAGAAGGAAATCTTGGATTAGCGAATGCACTGTTCGAGCACTTATCAGCAAAGCTTCCTGTATCGAGACTGCAGCGTGACCTTACCGATTCAACTGTATTAAGAAATATTGGAGTACCCATGGCGCATTCTTACCTTGCATTGTACTCACTGGAGCGTGGCATCGGCAAGCTTGAATTGAATAAAGATGCGATCGATAAAGATCTCGAAGATAATTGGGCTGTGGTTGCAGAAGCGATTCAAACCATTCTGCGAAAAGAAGGATATCCCAATCCGTATGAAGCATTGAAAGAGCTCACCCGTAAAAATGAAAAGAGCACACAAGAGATTTTTGCAACGTTTATTGATGGACTGGCTGTTAATGATGATTTGAAAAAGAAGTTGAAAGCGATCACACCATTTACATATACGGGAGTCTGATTCGATAATTTTGGTGATTCGTTGCATCAAGGGTTATGATCACGAATACGTATCAATGATATAATTTGTTATTCGAAGGTATTCACCAGGCGATATCTTCGAAGCCATAATTTATCATCATTAGCGGCGAAGCAACGAATCACCTAATCAACAAATCATCCTTCCTGACCAGGATTATACAAAAACTTATTCTCTGCAAAATCATACAGCGTCAATCTCCTGAGATCATAATATGCCGTCCAGAAATTTCTCAACGCATTGACATATCCGCGCTTGGCATTATCTTTTTCCGTTAGCGCAATATTCAAATTTGTAATATCAATTTTACCTATAAGATACCTGTTCTGCGCAACGTTGTATCTCTTTAAAGCAACTTCGTCCGACTTCTTTGTGATCTCTACCTGTAAATAAAGCATTTCAAACTGCCGTACTTTTGTGAGTATCTGTTGATCAAATTGAACTTCATCCTGTGCGATGATGTAATCATTCAATTTTTTATTTGCATAAGCAGTTTGTAACTGAGCTCTTCTTCTACCCCAGTCAACAATAGGAACATTGAATGTGATGTTGGCAATCTGTTGCCGGGATGGATTTTGATAAAGGTCCGAGATGGTGCGTCCTGTATTATTTAAACCAAATGCTGCAGTGACTCCAACCTGATACAATTGTCCTTTTGTTTGAGCCACTTGCGCCTCGGCCTCTAGTTTCCTCCGTTCAAAGGCAACATAAGCAGACCGCGTTCTCTTTGCATAATCGAGCGCATCTTCTTCCAAAACAGTTAACAATGGAATTTCCTCAGGCAACTCTAATTTAAAACCTTCACCATTTCGTATACCCAAATAATTCCGGAGATCAAGACTTGTTGTTTGAAGCTGTAAATTCGCATTGCCTACATCCTGGCGCGATCGCAGTAACTGCAATTCAACCTGAAGTAATTTATCCTCCGAAGTAGTACCCATATTATAACGACCCTTTTCGATCTTATAGATCGTATCATTATTGGCAAGATTGTATCGGGCGATCTGAAGATTGATCTGCGCATCCATCACACTAAAGAAATAATTCACCGCATCGCTGCTGATCTGCTCCATTGATTCAGCATAATCTCTTTTTGATTCCTCGTAACGAATAGGTTGGATTTTCTTGTCCCACTTGAGTCGATTATAAGAAAGCAATTGCTGATCAACCTGTACATACATCGGCGCACCGTTCCATTGAGTGCCCTGCGTAATGATGTCTTTAAAATAATTATAGCTGGAATTAACAGAGATTGTCGTATTGGTCAAAGCGATCGGTTGCTGCAATGAGAAATTAACACCCGGATTGATCTGGTTCACTGGTAAATAAACGATAGAGCCATCCGGCTGACGAATAGGCGTAATGCTATTGGTGTACAATGCACCCTGATTGCTCATCGCACGTATCTGCGGACTATAATTAGAGCGATAGTAACGGTATTGCCAGTAACTATTTTGCAAACGCGTTTCAGTCTGTTTGAAAATCGGAGACTGTGACTGTGCTTTCACAATTACATCCGAAATTGTAAACGAATTCGCCATTTGTACTTCTGCAACAACAGGGTTCTGTGATCGTCCCGCTATAATGGAAAATAAAAGAAGCAACACACTATACACTATTCTATTCATATCGTAAAGAGGCTATAGGGTCCTGTTGCGCTGCACGACGTGCCGGCGCGATTCCAAAAATCAATCCTACTGTGGCTGCTACACCAAATGACAGAACGATTGATGCAAAACTTATAATCGTAGGTATGTTGGCAAACGCAGAGACAACAAATGCCATCACTATTCCAAGAATTACACCTATGATTCCACCCGTTACGCTAATCATCATCGCTTCAAAAACAAATTGCTGAATCACATCACTCTTCTGAGCACCAATAGATAATCGCAATCCAATTTCCTTGATGCGCTCAAGTACCGAAGCTAGCATGATATTCATAATGCCTATACCTCCTACCAAAAGAGATATACCCGCAATGGCACCAAGTACATAATTAAAAATATCGTTGGTGCGCTGCTGTTGTTTTAATAACAACTCCGGAATTTCTATTTCAAAGTCGACAACGTCATAATGCTTTCTTGAAAGCATGCGTGATATGATCTCTGCAATTGGCTGCATCTTCGCTGTCTCCTCAACCTGAATTACGAGCCTGTCAAGCTGATGATAGTTTTTTCTCTCTTCTTCACTTGGC
>Ga0209511_1004011_pt1 | contig 10915 bp, 10 predicted proteins | sample SSSSmetaG_FD_184141 | JGI IMG/M metagenome (GOLD analysis project Ga0209511, IMG submission 184141) | Glacier valley bacterial and archeal communities from Borup Fiord, Nunavut, Canada, to study Microbial Dark Matter (Phase II) - ​SSSS... | ecosystem: Environmental > Aquatic > Freshwater > Ice >... | reverse complement strand
CGAAATCATCGCGCAGGCTGCCATCCTGGTATTCAATTACTGGGTGAGGTTTTAAAGCGCCATCTTTCTGCTCGAAGTAGTCTGAATATACCATTCCTGCACGACTGCTGTTGGACGCCTGCATCATTCGACGCAATGCATTTTGTCCGAGATCAAGCGGCAAAGTTTTGGTGTAAAGCAATGTGAATGGAGTCGATACATTTTTCGCAAACGCCTTTATTGCCTTTGTAGAACTGAAATTATCCATTGATATTTTGACGATGTCAGCTCCTTCAGCGGAATATTCCATATCGCCGATCAAAACAATCTTTTCTACGACTCCCGAATCTCTTAATGTTTTGAGCGTTGGTTCAAATTCAATTCCATACTGAATTGAAAAAAAACAAGTGATCAGATTTTTCATTTTTAATATTTTTAATTGAACTACTTTATTTCAAAAAAATGGATGATTTGTTGCATAAGTATTATACGGTCAGTTGGATCTGTGATTGACTCGAACGGTAACCCAATTGCAACAATTTTGTATTTGCCATCGAACACAACGCCGGCACTTACATTATTTTCGCCATAACGCAGTGCAGTGATGGCGTTTTTCCCAACAGGCTCAATCCCGTCCGGAGCTTCCACTGTATAGATTTCCGGATTATATGCAGTATTGAAATTCCATTTTCCTTTCATCCATTTTCGTGCATAATCGGTTGTATAAAAGGAACCACCTTTTGATGCATGTCCGGTTCGCCAGGTAAAATGCAAAACGTCTTTTGCAAATTTGGCAGTAATCGAGTCGTTGCTTTCGCCAAATTCAGATCCGATGTAAGCGCCTGATATAAAAAGTTTACTCCCGTTTTCTGTCAGTTCCGAAATCTTTGACTTCATAGCAGGTGTATAAATTTTGTAATCGACTAACATCGTATCTTTTAAGCTTGGTGTTGACCGCTCTTCACCCAAAATAAGATCTGTTGCAAAATAGGGAGAAATATCGAATGTGGGTTCACTAAAAACCTCATCACTTGTCGAGACAAATGAATAGCCGGCAGCCATAATCGCCTTTCCATGGATAATAGGATAATCAAAACTGTTACCGGGAATTACTTTTCCTTCCATATCGCCGTAGCTCGCTCCCCAACCTGGACTATCGTCATCGAGCCACTCGGATTTTCGATCAAAATCATATTGAACTCCTACAAAACTGATATCCAATCGATCGGCAACACCCTGATCTTTCCACCAGGCAACGCCGGCGGTGACTCCGTTATCAAAAATAGCCGGGCCACAAATACGATCAAAACCATTTACAACCAGCATATTGCCTTTGCTATTGCCCTTTAGTCCAACAGAAAGGGTCTCGCCGGAAAAGCTTTCACCTCCTTTATTCAATGCTGTAACTTTGAAACTGTAAATTTTGTCATATTGATCAAGCTTTAAAACAAGGGTGGTATCTTCTACAACAACACCATTGTCAAATCCATTGTCATTTATTCTTTGATAAACTTTGAATCTGTCAGGCTTTGCACTTGGCTCAAGCGGGTCATTAACAACTCTCCAACTTAATCTAACGGAGTTATCCCCTAAATTTTTAATCGAAAAATGATCAACGGGCATCGGCTGAACAATAAATGGGCGATGTTCCTGAACCGACTGAAATCTTAACATCCCCTTATAAATAGCACGACTCACATCAAACCGGAATCGGGGATCCAAACCAAATTTCATATCTGCAATATTCTGATGCGAAAACAGTTCGAGCAACATGGTCGGAACATTTGGCCGCCATGCTTCGGAGTATTGCTTGTCCCATAGTCCTCGTCTGGTCCATTGCGGATTATAGATCTGCCGGATATCATCAACCAATTGCGTTTGTATTATATCCGTTAAGTCGCGGCTGGCCAATCGTGATTTTCCATTTGGAAAAAGACCATTATTGGCCGTTGTACTGTAGATGCCCAGTGTTCCTATGATTGAATCGTTTGGAGTTACGCCTGCGTCGGTATGAAAGGCAAAGGCAAGATCAATCGGGATCTTCATACCATCGTGATCAGCTTCTTTATCTGAGATATTCCGATCGCCCATCAGATAATTAACCCATTTACCACGCGACTGATAATCATCGTTGTAATCGTTTCTGTTTTTATTCAGATTGTACGTAAGTGTATCCGGAAAACCTGCACTTTGCAGATAGTATCTTGCGCCTTCGAGGTAACCTGGCTTACCGCTTAACTTATAGTCAAATAATTGTGGATTGATTTTTAATGTCTCATTTTCTGTGTTCTTTTCAGCCAGCGACTTCTTATTCTGCAATGCTTCTTCTGCCGGACGACGGGCGACATTTCCCATTCCTCCACCGAACTTCACCGCATCTGCTGAAATAAAGCCAGCTTGTTCGCTTGCACTGCTTATCGTAACCATTCCTACTTCCGGATTTTTCCCCATGAGAAAGTCGAATGTCCCGAGGTATATCCATGTTCCGCCACCAATTTTTTGATTCACCAAAAAATCAGTCTTTCCGCCAGCATGATATACGGAATACTTCACTTCTGATGAGGAAGCATCATCGCTTTGGTAGGTTACAGATACAGAATACCGTCCCTTTTCTTCAAAAGAAGGGATATATTTGATCAGCTTATTATTATCCTTCAAACTCATAAACCGGAGCGAGGTTCCCAACTGAAACGGATTGTCGCCAGAAAACAAGGTGTCTTTCAGTATAAAACCTTTAACTATCTGTTCTGCTGCTATTCCATCCGAAATATACAATTCGGAACCCGGTGTGGACTTGTCATTATCAACAATTACCGCTTGCGACTGCCAATCGCGTTCGCGGGGCAGAAAAACGTTCGCTCCGCTGTTTTCCAGCATCGGAACAAGGTAAGGCAAAACAAAGCTCATGGTTGACATATCTTCGACGGTACCGAATAACCGGGCTCGCTGCCACTCCCATCTGTCGAGCTTCGACTCATAATACCATCCATGGCTGTCCCATACTGCTATATTGTTGTTATATAGGCCCGATATAGGTTTGTCTTTACCTGATTGCTGTACAACAGGAATTCTATTAGATTTGTCTCCTGAAATTCTGTTTTGATTGATGGGAATTGTCGTCCGGAATGAATTGGGAACTAACTCTTTTAATAAAAGGTGATCGGTATAAATTTCAATCGCATAGTTTCTGAATTTACGCCCCAGCGCTTCTCTGACCGAGTTTTCGACAAGTGCAACTTCATTCTCCCTAACGGGTATATATGAAAGGGGAGCGGTGAAATAAACCTGGACAATATGTCTGTCAGGTAGAACTGAAAGGGAGTCAAATCGAATGCGCCCCACATGCGACCAACCTGGAATTGGGTTCCCCAATTTTTGGAAACGTTTTTCGGTTTTGATGATCACCCGCGAACGATTAATTGTTTGCGAAAAACCAAAAAACGGAATAAATGAAAGGATCATTGTGATAACGCCTATGTGGAGTCGACTAAATTTCTTCATCAATAAGCTTTTAAAAATACTCATCAAAAATAGAACTAATTTTTAAAAAATTTGTACTTTTGTCATACATGTTATAAAACACAAATATATTACAGACGAATGATCTTAATTGCAGACAGCGGCACTACCAAAACAGAATGGTGTATAATAACAGATAATGGAACCACTGAATCTTTGATAACCCCGGGAATAAATCCTTTTTATCAGGAAGCGGAAAATATCACATCGATATTGCAAAGGGAGTTTACAGCAGCCAAAAAATTTGATGCTATCTACTTTTATGGTGCCGGATGCATTAATCTGGAAAAGCAGGATATTGTCAGAAAATCATTATTGCAAATATTTGAAACTTCAAACATCTTTATAGGAAGTGATCTTCTGGCTGCTGCCCATTCATTGTGTCAGGATCAGCCAGGTGTGGCCTGTATTTTAGGAACGGGTTCAAATTCATGCTATTATAATGGAAGTGAAATCGAAGCTAATGTGTCACCTCTTGGGTTTATCCTTGGCGATGAAGGTAGTGGAGCAGTATTGGGAAAAAAACTCGTTGGTGATATTTTAAAGAAACAATTGCCTCAAATACTGATCAATGAATTCTTTGAGACTTATCAAACAACTGCAGCAGAGATCCTCGAAAACGTATACAAGAAACCTTTTCCGAGCCGTTACCTGGCCAATTACACCAAATTTCTGTCCAAGAACATCAATCATCCTGAAATTGAGAATATAGTTGTTTCAAGTTTTCGCGAGTTTGTGACGCGGAATTTACTGCAATATCCAGGTATTAAAAGGACGCCAATTCATTTTACAGGTAGTATCGCATTTCATTTTGAAGTTCAACTTCGAAAAGCAATTGAAGAACAGCATCTTGTATTGGGCAATATTGAACGTGCCCCGATGAACGGTCTTATAAAATATCATAACAGCAAAATTTCAATTTAAATATTCATTCCCATAGTTATTAAACAACTAAGTGGTTATATTTTATTTAAAAGTAATTTTTTTGACTATAACAGAAGGTAGAACAATCAAAAAATATCCCTCATGAAATCAACAACCAATAGAAAAACCAGCGTTACAGAATCCCCGTCGAATTTTGATAATCTTGATAAAATGTCGATTGAAGAGTTGCTGACACACATTAACGAAGAAGATTCAAAGGTTCATATTGCTGTAAAGCAGGCGCTTCCGCAGATAAAAAATTTGGTGGAACAAATTGAAATCAGGATGAAAAAAGGGGGACGGGTCTTTTATCTTGGAGCCGGGACAAGCGGAAGACTTGGCGTTTTGGATGCCTCCGAAATTCCGCCCACATTTGGCGTTCCTGAGAGTATGGTGATTGGTTTAATTGCAGGCGGTGATGTTGCGTTGCGAAAATCAGTAGAAGCGGCAGAAGACGATCCAAACAAAGCATGGGCTTCACTTCAGGGTTTCAATATCAATAAAAATGATGTCGTAATCGGTATTGCCGCATCAGGCACAACTCCTTACGTAATCGGAGGAATCACGCATGCCCGCGAGAACGGAATTCTTACCGGTTGCATTACCTGCAATCCCGGGAGTGAAATTGCCAAAGTCACTGAGTTCCCGATAGAAGCGATTGTTGGGCCTGAGTTTGTAACGGGCAGCACCAGGCTTAAAGCCGGAACAGCCCAAAAGATGATTCTTAATATGATCACTACTTCCATTATGATTAAACTAGGAAGGGTGAAAGGGAATAAAATGGTCAATATGCAGCTCACCAATAAGAAATTAATTGAGCGTGGAACTCAAATGATTGTTGATGAGATTAATATACCAGCAGACGAAGCAAGAAGGTTATTATTGATACATGGATCGGTTAAAAAAGTGATCGAGGCATATCAGAAATAATAAAGTTTTTCCCTCCTTTTTATGCTTATGAATCCCGGTTTGACTCAATACTCAAACCGGGATTTATCATGTCTTGTTTTTGTTAGCTTTTTAGTCATAGATGTACTTTTTATTGCAGTCGTACCCTAACTTCCCCTATAAATTTCAACACCTATTTTAGAACAATTCTGAATAACCAGACATGAATAACTTCATCTTGCTAAATCAGCCCGATTAATATCTTTGTATTGTAATTTCAGATTTTAACATGGATATTAAGAAACTGACTCTGGCACAAATTGTAGAATTACTTGACGGAAACGTCATTTGTAACAATTCCGATCTGTCGGGAACTGTTTCCTATGGTTTTGCCTCCGACCTGCTAAGTGATGTTCTTACACTCGACCGCACCGATGTACTTTTCCTGACTGGTCTTTGTAATACCCAAACAATTCGTACGGCAGAAATGGCCGATATTAATCAGATCGTCTTCGTAAGGGGCAAAATTGTAACGCCTGAGATGTGCCAGATCGCGCGGGAAAATAATATCGTCTTGATTCAGTCTCCCATGTCCATGTTCAGGGCTTCCGGAATTCTGTATTCAACAGGATTAAATCCTGTCTATTAATATGATGTACTTCGATTATAAAGTGGCAGGAGGTGACTTCACAGGTGCAGGACAAGCTTCGAGCCAGCTGAAAAAGGTATTGAAGCAATTGGGGGTCAATCCTGTAATCATTAAACGAGCTGTAATTGCACTTTACGAGGCGGAAGTCAACATTGTTGCACATGCCAGAAAAGGAACAATAAGGATTCAGGTTACTGCCGATTTTGTAAAAATGCTACTTGATGATGAAGGACCGGGAATTAAAGATATCAGCAAGGCAATGGAAAAAGGGTACTCCACCGCCTCAGATAAAGTTCGTTCGATGGGATTTGGCGCCGGAATGGGATTGCCAAATATTGAATTGAATGCAGATATTTTTAAGATTACAAGTACTCCGGGAGAAGGAACTCATTTAGAAATTATTGTCCAATTCAAATAATCATGGAAAGGCCCTCATTTTACCACGCTATTAGGATCGATAACGAGAAATGCATCGGATGTACGCACTGTATGACTGTATGCCCTACCCAGGCAATCCGTGTTGTAAAAGGTAAGGCACTTTTAAATCCATACCGTTGCATCGACTGCGGAGAGTGTTTCAGGGTATGCCCAACGTTCGCTTATTCGGTCATGCACGATAATATCGAGGTGCTTACTAAGTTCAAAAACCGTATTGCGCTGGTTCCGGGTGTATTTTTCGGACAATTTCCCGATAATATTTCGATAGATCAGATACACCTTGCAATGAGGCAATTGGGATTTTCACATGTTTACGAGATTGAAGGAGGCGTAGAAATTCTGAAAGGTGCCTTTAACAGGATGGTAACTTCCCTGGAGTACGAAAAACCTATAATATCTTCCTTCTGCCCCTCGATTGTAAGGTTGATTCAGGTGAGGTTTCCTGGATTGGTCGGGAATATTGCCCCATTGATTGCCCCTGCTGATATCGCAGCAATTTATTACCGTAAAAAGCTGATGGAAGAAGGTGCTGATCCGAAAGAAACCGGGATTTTCTACGTCACACCTTGTGCCGCAAAAATAGCCGCTTTCAAGAGTCCTGTCGGTGAAGAGGTTTCAGCGCTGGATGGTGTTATTAATTTGAATTTTCTGTTCAATAAAGTATATCATTTGATTTTTCAGGGCAAAATTGTTGACGACAACCCTTCCGTAGAAATACCGCTCGATCTCCCTGATGAGAAATCGATCAGGTGGAGTCTCACAAACGGTGAAGCAAAGAATATTTCAGGTCGTGCATTGTGCGTCGATGGTATAAAAAACGTGATCGATTTCCTGGAAAAGATAGAAAATGAAGAGGTTACAAATATTGATTTTCTGGAGCTCCGTGCGTGCGACGAGTCTTGTGCAGGAGGAATTCTGACTGCTGAAAACAGGTTTCTGGTGGTTGAACGTTTGAACAAGCGGGCACGGAAACATGGACTGCTGATCCGCGAAAATCCAGATGTAAAAGCGACCAGTTTCGCCGATAAAGCAGATTATCTTCTTGACCGGATTATTTTGCCACAAAAGATTGAACCCCGCTCAATCGTTCTGGATGAGGACATGGTGAAAGCAATGCAGAAACTCAAGAAATCAAGAGAGTTGATGTGCTTCCTCCCGGCAATCGATTGCGGAGCCTGTGGCGCACCTACCTGTCAGGCGCTTGCCGAGGATATTGTCAGTCAGAAAGCCAATCTTTCGCACTGCATTTTTATGCAGCGACAGATGGAAAAGCACAATAAATTAAGTAACGATCACGCATTTAAGATCATCGAAAAAGTTTGGGGTGCATCACGTCTCGATAAAGACTGTTATAAAAAAGGAGCCAAATATGAAACTAATTGAATTGATTAAAATTCTTTCTCTTACAGTTTATTCTCCCAATGCGGTTCCTGATATTGAAGTTACGGGTGGATATACTTGTGATCTACTTTCGGATGTAATGGGTTCCGTCAATGAAGGACAGATATGGATTACCCTTCAAACGCACCGGAATGTGGCAGCAATTGCAACGCTGAAAGATGTGGCAGCTGTTCTTTTGATTAAAGGGTTGAAACCTGATCAGGAGATGCTCGATAAGGCATTGGCCGAAGAGATTCCCATTCTGGGAACAAACGAGAACGCTTTTGAAATTTCGGGAAAAATCTATCATCTGATTACTCAGTGAATTAAAATATGAAGGAGTTTCTGGCTGATCTGCATATTCATACGGTGTTGTCGCCCTGCGGCGATTTTGAAATGACTCCCCGAAATATCGTAGATGCTGCATTAGGAAAAGGTCTTAACATGATCGCCATTACAGACCACAACTCAACAAGAATGTGCCGCATTATCAGTGAGTATGCGGCGACCAAGGATCTAACAGTGATAGCAGGAGCTGAAGTCAATACATCCGAAGAAGTTCATTGCCTCGCTTTATTCGGGACATGGGAACAGGTCGAAGTTTTTCAGTTTTTTTTAGACGAGCATCTTCTTGACATTCAAAATAAACCATCAATTTTCGGAGATCAGGTTGTGGTTGATTCCGATGAAAATATACAATACACAGAAAAACGTTCTTTGATTACCGGATTGAAAGTTTCAATTGATGAAGTTGAATCTTTTGTTCATCATCTGGATGGTCTGTTTATTCCGGCACATATTTATCGCCGGCAAAATGGAATCATCCATCAGTTAGGAATGCTTCCCAAAAACCTTAATTATGATGCACTTGAATTAACACCCGGTTCTTATTCTGACGAATATGTCCGAAACAATAAACCGGAAGTTAATCATTCCTTGATTTTCAATTCTGATGCTCATTTCATAGATCAAATCGGAAAATTCAGTACGCGGCTGATGATGGAAAGTACGGAATTCAGTGAGTTAAAATTCGCGCTGAAGAATTCGGAGGGAAGATCCGTCACCGGTTTGCAACGGAATTAGCGTGCATGTAAAAACGCATGGCGTGCATCCAAAAAAAATGAAAGAATTAACCTATGAAAGAATTAAGCTTACATATATTGGATATCATGGAAAATTCGGTGAGCGGAGGAGCAAGCCGGATTGAAGTGAATATTACGATCAATGAGGCTGATGATCTTCTTGCGATTCAGGTTACTGACAATGGACGTGGAATGGACATTGAAACGCTTGCAAACGTGACCGATCCTTTTTTTACAACCCGGACAACACGCAAAATCGGAATGGGAATCTCGCTCCTCAAACAACAGGCAGAGCAGACAGGTGGCGAGTTCACAATTAAAAGTGAGTTGGGTAAAGGAACTGAAGTTGATGCTTTGTTCGGATTGAATAACATCGACCGTCAGCCACTTGGCGATATAGCTGGAGTAATTGTCAATATGGCAACTTCATATTCAGCTATTGATTTTGTTCTAAATATCAGTGCGTCTGAAGGAACCTTTCACTTAAGCAGTAAGGAAGTTCGTGAAATTCTCGATGAAGTGCCGATGAATAGTCCCGAAGTAATCCTTATGCTCAAGGAGCTGATTCAAACAAATATGACAGACCTTAAAATAGTCAATTAATTGCATACTATACAATTATACGAATATGACAAAGATTAAAACCTTAGATGATCTCCGGAAACTACGCGATACATTGCGATCGGAAATGAATATCCGCGAGAATTCAGAACATCCCGACCGTGTAGTCCAAATCCGCGTTGCAATGTCTACCTGTGGAATCACGTCGGGTGCAAAGGAGACGATGGATTTCTTTGTTTCCGAACTTAAAAAAAGGCAGATCAATGCTGTAGTGACTCAAACCGGATGCATGAGTTACTGTTATGCCGAACCTACTGTCGAGATTACGCTTCCCGGAAAGCATCCCGTGGTTTTTGGAAATGTCGACAATAAAAAGGCGGATGAGCTCATCGAGAGTTACATAAAAAATGGGGAACTTGTCGATGGTATCATCCCTATCAATCATATAGAAGTAGAGCAAAATAACAGGAGGATCTGATCGATGGCAGTAATAAAATATGACATTCTCGTTTGCGGCGGTACAGGTTGCCGTGCATCCGAAAGCCACAGACTGGTCGAAAATCTGAATAAAGAGCTGATTCTTCACAACCTCGAAAAAGAGGTCAAAGTGGTAACGACCGGTTGCTTTGGCTTTTGTGAAAAAGGACCGATTGTAAAAATCATTCCCGACAACACTTTTTACACGCAGGTTTCGCCATGGGATGCTAACGAAATCATTGAAGAGCACATCATTAAAGGGCGTAAAATAGAACGTTTACTCTATGTTGATCCTACAAGTCAACTTGGAATAGATGATTCAAAACATATGGATTTCTATAAAAAGCAACTCCGTATTGCACTTCGAAACTGTGGCTTTATCAATCCTGAAAATATAGAAGAGTCAATTTCCCGCAATGGTTATGCGGCTTTGGCCAAAGCATTGGAGCATATGACGCCCGAAACAGTGATTGATGAAATCAAACGGAGCGGTTTACGTGGTCGTGGCGGCGGTGGATTTCCTACAGGATTAAAATGGGAAATTGCCCTGAAAAATGCGAACGATAGCAAATACGTGGTATGCAATGCCGATGAAGGTGATCCGGGTGCATTTATGGATCGTTCAATTCTCGAGGGCGATCCTCATGCAGTAATTGAGGCAATGGCCATCTGCGGCTATTGTACCGGCGCAAACCATGGATTGATCTATATCCGGGCAGAATACCCGCTCGCAATTAAAAGGCTCAGGATTGCCATCGATCAGGCACGCGAATATGGCTTACTTGGTGATAATATTCTTGACTCAGGTTTCGGATTCGATGTCGAACTCCGTTATGGAGCCGGTGCATTTGTGTGCGGCGAAGAGACGGCACTGATCCAATCGATGGAAGGGAAACGCGGTGAACCTACAGTTAAACCGCCATTCCCTGCCGAAAAAGGGTATCGGAACAAACCTACCAACGTTAATAATGTTGAGACATTTGCCAATGTTCCCGTCATATTGCTCAAAGGAGCCGAA
>Ga0209511_1004010_pt1 | contig 10916 bp, 13 predicted proteins | sample SSSSmetaG_FD_184141 | JGI IMG/M metagenome (GOLD analysis project Ga0209511, IMG submission 184141) | Glacier valley bacterial and archeal communities from Borup Fiord, Nunavut, Canada, to study Microbial Dark Matter (Phase II) - ​SSSS... | ecosystem: Environmental > Aquatic > Freshwater > Ice >... | reverse complement strand
ACGATTTGTTCGGACGTATTGTTTCCAATACATCAAATGAAATTTCTCTTTGTTCAGAGCTCTTGCGAACTCTAAATCTTTTAGAATTTTCAGGGTTGTTTTACTGTTCAATTATCAAGGTTCATGTGCTCGTCTGAGCTTTTGTTTGCTGCACTCGTTTGCGTCAGCTTGACTATCTTATCATGCATCTGCTTTCTTGTCAACTACTTTTTCAATTAATATTTACTGGTTTATTTTCACATAAAATCGCCTGTATTAATTTCATAAGTAGAACGGAGAAAGAGGGATTTGAACCCTCGCGCCGCTATTAACGACCTACTCCCTTTCCAGGGGAGCCCCTTCAGCCGCTTGGGTATTTCTCCATGTAATGCAATCCTCTATTCAGTTGAAATCATATCCTTGTCTTCATCGAAGCCAATCGTATAATTGTTAATGCAAACAAAAGAAAATATTTATCACAAATAATCTTTTGTATTAAACAATTGCTATTATTCCAAACAATATAATTTAGCTTACCAATTCATATTGTTTGGAATAATAAAACCATCAAACTACGATGGTTTTGCATTAAACGGAGAAAGTGGGATTCGAACCCACGGTTCCTTTCGGAATCACCGGTTTTCAAGACCGGCCCCTTAAACCGCTCGGGCATCTCTCCAAATGGTGCTTAGACAGTATATCATTCAATACGTCATTATGTCAAGTAGTTATTTAACATTCATTTTAAATAATAATTTCGACTGTATATTGCATTACATTACAGTCCGATCCCCCATTTCTTCCATCCATGTTTTCGCTACATTAAGATCCTCTTCGGTAGTTAACTTCAAGTTCTTATAGTCTCCCATAATCATTTTGATTGGATGTTTTATATAAGCTTCATATACCATGGCATCATCCGTTACTGTCATTGATTTCATGCCCTCTTCTTTGTATAGCACATCATATGCCTTACGAATTGAAGCATATGCAAATGCTTGCGGTGTCTGCACCGACCATAGGGTATCGCGATTTGGCGTATCTATGACAATTCCAGCTGGATTTACTACTTTAATTGTTTCTTTTACCGGTGTTCCAACAATACACGCTTCATATATCTTTACTTGTTGCATCATATTATTTATCATATTCGGAGTAATAAAGGGTCTAGCTCCATCATGTATCAAGACATAATCTGTTTCTTCTATGGATTTAAATGCGCGATACACAGAATCATATCGTTCCTTACCGCCCTCTATAATCTTAGTTACTTTATTCATCTGATAAAATGCTACAATTTGCTCTCTACAATAATCAACCTGACCATTTCCAGTCACAAGTATGATTTCATCCACATTGCTATCTTCAAATGCTTTTAATGAATAATACATCACTGGCTTATCCTTTAAAATAAGGTATTGTTTTGCCACTTGAGCATTCATTCTTTTTCCTTGACCGGCAGCCAATACTATTGCAGTTGTTTTACTCATCTTCCTGTTAGGCTCCCCTCTGTGCATTACTGCACTTATCTTTCCCCAATCTTAAGATTCGGGATCGCATTTAAATCAAGTCCATGTCTTGTTCCTTTTAGATATTCATAATATGCCGCCACACCTATCATTGCCGCATTGTCTGTGCAAAAGATAGGGGATGGATGATATAATATCAAATCATTTTTCTTACAAGCCTCTTTCATTGCTTCCCTAAGAGAAGAATTTGCTGCAACTCCTCCAGCAATCGCAACCTGTTTCATTCCATAATTCTTTGCTGCCATCATCGTTTTTGTTACCAGTACATCAATTACTGCCTCTTGAAAAGAAGCAGCTATATCTGCACGATTCACTTCAATACCCTTCATCTCACAGGAATTGATATAGTTTAGTACTGCAGATTTTAAACCGCTAAAGCTAAAATCATAGGGAAATCCCTCAATATGTCCTCTTGGAAATGAGATTGCTGCCTTATTTCCTTCCTTCGATAATTTATCGATCTTAGGTCCTCCTGGATAACCCAGTCCAATTGCTCGCGCAACCTTATCAAAGGCTTCCCCTGCAGCATCGTCTCTCGTGCGTCCAATAATCTCGTATTCGCCATATCCCTTCACAAGTACCAAATGGGTATGTCCACCTGACACAATCAGGCACAGAAAAGGTGGCTCTAGTTCCTTATTCTCTATATAATTTGCCGAAACATGCCCTTCGATATGATGTACCCCAACTAAAGGCTTCTTACATGCATAGGCAATCGCCTTTGCCTCAGCAACTCCTACGAGAAGTGCTCCCACAAGGCCCGGTCCATAAGTCACCCCTATTGCATCAATCTCCTGTAAGGTTACACCTGCAGTACTTAATGCTTCCTCAATCACTTGATTTATTTTCTCAATATGCTTTCTTGAAGCAATTTCGGGTACAACGCCACCATATAATTTATGGAGCTCTATCTGAGAAGAGATGATATTAGAAAGCACCTCTCTACCATTTTTTACTACTGCTGCAGCCGTTTCATCACAGGATGATTCAATTGCTAATATTAAAATGTCCTTGACCATATTGTCCTCTTTCTGTTTAATGATATGCAGGGAAAATCCTTGCGTCTATTAATCTACTTGAATATCAATATTTTCAATGATTTTCCACCCAAGAATTTTCCACTTTCCATCATTACTTTTTCGTAGCAAAAACTTCTCTGTGGTTTTATTCAATCCTGATTTTTCTCTCGTTGTAAATGAAGCATTGAGAGTCGCACACTCTCTTCCTTCGATTTCGTTATATACCGTAAGACTACTTTTTTCTATTAAATAACTCGAAATTCTGCGCTCAGCATATGCATATTCATCAATGTCTGTTCTCACATCCTCTAGGTATTGTGGTTCCGGATAATTTGCAAAAAATTCTTCATCATATAAATCTTTCATTTTAATAGCAAGCGCTTCTGCATCAGCTTCTTCAATATCAGAATAGAGACATTTTGTCATACGACTATATAATTTTATTACTTCTCTAGGAGAATCGGGATAGTTCAGTTCTATATCTTTTCCCAGTAATAGTCCAATCTCAGATAGTTCTTTCACTGTGGTTTCTTTTGGTGAATCGGTACGGTTTGACATATAGAAATAAAGCAATAAAATACCGATTGCTAAGATTATCATTGCAATTATCGTTTTTGCCGTTCTTTTCTTTGTCTTAACCATATTTTTCCTCCGTTCTATGAGACCATCTATTATGATAACTTATTCATCCTGGTCAAATTCTAAGGTAACACTTTTTCTGTCCTTACCCGGTTGCGTGTTGGCAAAAATAGCTCTGGCATCACCGATGAATTCCTCTGGTCGAACAAGGGATGGGCTATAATGAGTTAGCCAAAGTTCCTGTACATTTGCTTTTTTCGCGAGTGTTGCTGCTTCTTGAAACGTCATATGTTTATACTCTTGTGCCTTTAAATCCTTGCCTTTTTCTCCATACATACCTTCACAAATAAATAAATCTGCTTCCATTGCATGGTCAACAATTGATTTTGTTGGTCTGGAATCCGTACAATAAATTAATTTAATTCCTTTTCTCTCTGAACCTAGTACTAACTCTGGTGTATACACTACATCTTCAGCATGAATCGTTTCACCCTTTTGAAGGCGATTCCAATAGCATTGCGGAACATGATTTGCTTCTGCCTTTTCTAGAAAAAATCTACCTGATCGTTTAATAGTTAAGCTATACCCATAGCATAGCACATTATGGTTTACCTTAAATGCCTCAATATGATAGCCATTGATTTCAAAAGTTTCTTCCGCGTTTGTTAATTCAATAAATTTCAATTCGTATGGTAACTCTGGCGCAATCACGCGGAGTGAATTCACTACTCTCTCCAAACCTTTCGGACCAATCAAAGTGATTGGTTCTGTTCGATCAGCATTGCCCATTGATAATAAAAGACCTGGTAAGCCACTGATATGATCGCCATGATAATGTGTAAAGCATATAATATCAATCGAGTGAAAGCTCCACCCTTTTTCTTTTATCGTAATTTGTGTTCCTTCGCCACAGTCTATCAGTAAACTACTTCCATTATATCTTGTCATAAGTGCTGTCAGCCATCTGCCGGGCAGCGGCATCATTCCACTTGTACCTAATAAACATACATCCAACATATTACATCCATGCCTTTCCATTCGTTCATTCATCCATCATTTTACCACTTTATATCAAATAATATAAGCATGATTATCTTATATTTTAACAGTATTTGTTATCGTTTGTCCAGTTCTTTATTCTAGCCCGCCTTACAACCCTAAGAAGCTTTGATTATACTATATCTTCTTCCTCCAAAAATCTCTCCTTCACAGTTTGATAAAGAGCCAGAAAAAAAGGAGTTGGTAGCTTCACCAACTCCTAGCGATTTCTATAATGCTTCTACTTTCTTTCTCACTTCGACGGGTATTTGAAATTCCGCTATCATTTTTTCATAACATTCCTCGCAAATGACAAACCGATGTATCTCCAAATCTCGCCCAGAAAAATATCCCCACTCCTTTGTTGCTTCAAACGCATCCTCTTTCAAAACACCATTCTCAAAATTAAGACTTTTTGCGCAAACATTACAAAATATTTGATGTTTCGCAATCCGTTTTTCACTCATTATATTTTTCACAGCTTATCCCCCTTGATATGATGCACGTCCACTCTTAAGTACATTATAATCGTAAATTCAGAATATTTACAGTGGTAATTACTGTATTGCGTGTAACCACATAATGATTGCATCTTCTTTAGGATGTGTGTAAAAATCCTTCCGTACTCCTGCACTTACTAAGCCTAAACGCTCATAAAGCATAATTGCTGCTGTATTAGAACAGCGCACCTCTAACGTAAAAGCTTTTATCCCCAGTTCATACCCCTTGGCAATTAATTCATTTAACATTAAAAATCCAATCTGCTGTCTGCGATATTCATTTTTAACTGCGACATTGCAAATATAGCCTTCCCCTACCACGCCCCAATATCCACAATATCCAGTGACATTTCCTTGTTTCTCTGCGACTAGATATAAATTATTCTTGTCAGTTATGGATTGTCTGAAATCATTTTCATTCCATGGGTCAGAAAATGTTTCTTGTTCGATCAGGCAAACTGCGGCAAGATCGGTCTCTGCCATCTCTCGAATCAGCATAATTTATTCCATCCTCTACACGATTTGTTTTTGCTTTTCTGCCATTTCACGTTCTGCTTGTGATAATCTCAAATAGACTGGTTGATGTTGCTCTGCTGTTTCCAACCGATTCTGTTTATAATATATAATTCCAAGTGCTCCAACTGCTCCGGCTCGCTGCATTGCCATATGAATTGGTGCAAAATGGTAGCTTACTTTCATTTTCTCTTGTATGATTGCTTGATAAACGGATACCCCGTCCCCGAGGAAAATAACTTCTCTACCAATTTCATTTATTTCTTCGATGATTTCCTCTATTGTTACCGCCTTTTGTTCCCTGATAATTGTAAAATTATCTCCGATAAATTCGTATAATCCTGTATATACCTGATTCCTTCTTGCATCCATTAAAGGACAAATAAGCTTGTCAGTTCCATACATATTATAGGCAAGACCATCCACCGTCGGAATAGAAATGAGTGGTTTTTCTAACACTAGTCCAAGTCCTTTGGCAGTGGCGGAGCCGATTCTTAATCCAGTAAAGGAGCCGGGACCCGCTGCTACTGCAATCGCATCCAACTCTGATAAGTCGATTTCCAGCATTTTTACTATCTCATCTAGCATTGGCAATAAGGTTTGTGAATGTGTCTTCTTATAATTTATTGTGTATTCCGCCAGCATGGCATCTTCAGTTACAATTGCAACGGAAGCTACTAAACCCGAACTATCTAGCGCTAATAATTTCATACGATTTTCATCCTCTCAATCCTCTATAACTTTTTTCTATATTGTGGTTCAAACGTCAAAATTCTTTACAATTGACTATGAATATACGATATCTATCGTAAGCTTGGCTCTCTCGGTGAAAGAAAAGTTTATGAAACATATTATGTGATGTCCACTATAATTTCACGATAGTCAAAGCCCTTTACCAAGTCCTTCTTTATTGTAATCGTAGTCCGTTTCTCAGGAATAATTTCTTCAATTAGTTCTGCCCATTCAATAAGGCAAAGACCCTCCCCATAGAAATAATCCTCATAACCAATCTCATCCATCTCATCTATATCCGCAATCCGATAAACATCAAAATGATAAAAGGGCATCCTGCCACTTTCATATATTTGAACAATGGTAAACGTTGGGCTGCAAATTGGTTCCGTAATACCAATCCCGCATGCAAAGCCTTGTGTAAATACTGTTTTACCAACGCCAAGATCTCCAAGAAGGCAATATACTTCTCCTTTTTTGGCTTTCACTCCTAAGTCATAACCCAGCTGATAGGTATCTTCTGTTTTTAAGCTCTCAATTCTCATTCTATTTCTCTTCCAATTCATCTAATATAGGTAATTTCATGGCAAATGCTCATTTACAACTTCAAGTGCACTTGTACTAATCGTATTAATTATAGCAGATACGCAAAAAAAAAGATAGAGTTTCATATGAAACTCTATCTTCTCTATCTACCTTACAGCATGATTTCCTTTTAATATTGGACTAATCTTTTTATATAATAGTACTGTAACAACCGAAACTATAACTCCCTTTATCAAATTAAAAGGTGCAACTGCAAACAATATAAAGGTCGTCATACTATTGATATTTGGATTAACTGCCGTACCCATTTGGATTAACATATCAAGGGGCATACCATAAACCTTTGCATAAACAGGTAATAATAAATATGCATTTATTAAACAGCCGAATACAATAAGCATGATTGTTCCCATACTAAGTCCTAGGATTGCAGCTTTTCTAGTCTTTTTCATATGATAGATGATAGCACTTGGTACCACGAGCGAACATCCAATCACAAAGTTTGCGGCTTCACCAATACCTGCCGTTTGTGTTCCCCGAAGTGCCAGATTAAGCAAATTCTTAATTAATTCTATCATTACTCCGGCGATTGGGCCTAATGCAAAACTGCCGATTAATACTGGTAGCTCGCTTAGATCAATCTCGTAAAAGCTGGGTGCAAACCATAATGGTATTTCAAATAGCATAAGTACGATCGAAACAGCGGATAACATACCAATTACAGTTAAAGATCTTACGTTGAATAAACTACTTTCCTTGTTGCTTCTCATTGTTTGTGTTTTTGAAGTCATATTATTCTCTCCTTTTGATGAAAGGAAAATTCTGGGTTATACTGCAGCATACAAAAAACCCCGATTTTAAAATATCTTTAAAATCGGGGTACATAAATGCACTGATAAAACAGCTGCTCTTCTCACATCCAGACTATACTGTCGGTTTTGGAATTACACCAAATCAATCATTGTTTTGACTTTATCAATGACTCGCGGACTTTACCGCCGGTCGGGAATAAAAATCTAATGTTACAATTTTCTCACCCTGCCCCGAAGAATTACCTTTATTTAATTTTTACATTTACTATTTTATAATTATTTTTTATTATTGTCAATAGATTTATTTAGGTATTATTTCGTATCAAACCAACAATTTCTTTTATTTTATATTCATTCTTCAACCCATCAATTTCTACACAGCTGCTAAAATCAACACAAAATGGTTCGCAATCACGAATTGCTTCAATGATGTTTTCTTTATTTAACCCACCTGCTAAGAAAAATGGTTTGCACTTTTTTGGAATCAAATCCCTCTCAAAGGTTATTCCGCTGCCACCATATAGATTCTTTACAAAAGTATCAAGCAATAAGTATTCACAGGGGAGACCTTGCATTTCTTCAATCTGTTCTGTTGTTTGTACTCGTATGGCTTTAATGATTGGATTTTGTATTAGAGTTCTTAATTTATTGATGTAGATTTCATCCTCATCACCATGAAGCTGTACAACATCAATTATATGCTCCTTGCACAAGTAGATAATATGCCCAATTGGTTCATTAACAAAGACGCCGACTGCCTGAATATCCTCTTCCAATGCTGCTTTCATTTGTTTTGCTTGCATATCATGCACTTGCCTTTTACTGTTTGCAAAAACAAACCCAACATATTCCGGGAGGTACTTATTCACATAAATGATATCTTCCATTCGCTGTAGCCCACATATTTTTATTTTTGTCATATGCTGCTTAACTCTTGTAGCATCTTCTTTTTGTCAAGACTACGCATCAAGGTCTCTCCAATTAATACACCATCGACCTGTGCTGCTCTTAGCGCCTGGATATCTTCTGCCGTTTTTATTCCGCTCTCAGCGATAAACAATATATGTTCTGGTACTAGTTTTCTAAGCTGTATACTGTTTTGAATATTTACCTCAAAGGTCTTTAGGTTACGGTTATTTACTCCGATGATTCTAGCACCTGCTCCAATTGCACTTTCAACCTCATTTTCATCATGTGCTTCTACTAAAGCAGATAAGCCAAGATGATCACATAAGTTGATATACTCTCCAAGTGTTTCCTTTTTTAATACTGCAGCTATTAATAAGATGCAATCTGCACCAATGACCTTCGCCTGGTAAATCTGATAAGCATCTATTATAAAATCTTTCCTTAGAAGCGGAATGCAAACATTCTTTCTAATTTCAATTAAATATTCATTACATCCCATGAAAAAATCTGGCTCTGTTAAAACGGAGATGCAGCTTGCACCTGCCTTCTCATAATCGATTGCTATTTCCACATAGGGAAAATCCTGCGCAATAATCCCCTTGGAGGGAGAAGCTTTCTTTACTTCACATATAAAGCTAATATCTTGTTTTTTTAGAGCAGCTTCAAAGGGAAATCCAGAAGGACTGTGAATTTGTTCTGCCAATAATTTCATTTGATCAAATGTAATTTTCTGTTTTTCCTTATTCAGACGCGTCTTCGTAGTAGTTATAATATTGTCAAGTATCATTTCTTTTAATCCCCCTCTTTATAACGCATTCGTAAGTTGAATAAATCTGTCCAGCTGAACCTTCGCTTTTCCACTATCAATAATATCTGCAGCAATGATTACCGCTTCTTTCATTGAAATATTGTCATTCACCAAATAAATACATGCTGCTGAATTCATTAGAACCGCATCACGCTTTGGTCCTTTTTCACCATTTAGTATAGCACGCGTTATTTCTGCATTTTCTATTGGATTTCCTCCTACCAGCTCTTCCTTTTTACACCTCGTTAAGCCTAGTTGCTCTGGCTCTAAGAGATAGGAGGTGGTTCTTCCATCTCTTATCTCACAGCATGTTGTTGGTGCACTTAATGAAATTTCATCGAGACCGTCCTTACCGTAAACAACAATGCCCCGTTTCACTCCTAAATTTAATAGAACGTTTGCGAGTGGTTCTACCAATGATTCATCATAGACACCCAGCAGCTGATAATTAGCACCTGCGGGGTTTGCGAGTGGTCCCAGTATATTAAAAATAGTTCTAACTCCAAGCTCCCGTCTTACTGGCGCAACATATTTCATTGCCGTATGGTAGGTTTGTGCAAACATAAAACATAACCCAATTTCTTTTAAGATACTAGCACTCTGCTCCGGACGAATGGATATGTTTACACCGAGTGCTTCTAGTACATCTGCCGCACCACACTTACTTGAAACACTACGGTTTCCATGCTTAGCTACCGGAATTCCTGCTGCTGACACTACGATAGAAGTGGTTGTTGAGATATTAAATGTGTTGGCTTCATCTCCCCCTGTCCCTACAATTTCAAGTACATCCATTTCATGAAGTAATCTAGTACAATGTTTTCTCATCCCTGCTGCACTCGCAGTAATTTCATCGATTGTCTCTCCCTTGATTCGAAGTCCTGTCAGATATGCGGAGATGTTTATCTCAGAAGCTTCCCCCCTCATAATTTCATCCATAACTTCCTCTGCCATTTTATAAGATAAGTTTTCTTGATTTACTAACTTGTAAATTGCTTCTTTAATCATTTTATTTTCCTCCCATCACTCTAATTAAAAACCAACTAACCTGCTGATAACCTACTTGCCTACTTAAATTTATTCTATTTTTATTTACACTCTCTATATATTAATTATTTTATATTTAAAAAGTTTTCCATAATCTGTTTTCCATTTGGTGTCAGTATTGATTCTGGATGGAACTGTAAACCATAGACTTGAAATTTCTTATGCTTTACAGCCATGATTTCACCATCCTCTGCTGTTGCAATGACGAGCAGATCATCTGGCAGGGTATCTCGCTTTGCTGCGAGGGAGTGATATCTGGCAACTGGAAGTATCTCTGGTATGCCCTTAAAAATACTGTTGGTGCAATCCACCCTGGTAGTACTTTGTTTCCCGTGCATTAAAGTGGCCGCATAGGTAATGGTAGCTCCGAATGCCTCACATATCCCTTGATGCCCCAAACAAACTCCTAGGATTGGTGTTGTTTCTTTCATTTTAAGAACAACTTCTTCACAAACACCGGCATCCGCTGGCCTTCCAGGTCCTGGGGAAAGAATGAGATGAGAAGGTTTTAATGCTATAATATCTTCCACTGTGAGCTCATCATTGCGAATTACTCGAATTTCAGTTAGAGGCTCGGATGCTTTTTTCTCCTCGCAAATGCTTCCGATAAGCTGGACTAGGTTATAGGAAAAGCTATCGTAATTATCAATCAGTAAAATCATATTCGTTCACCTCGCTTGCCTGCTTGATTGCTTCGATTACTGCGCCTGCTTTATTTTCACATTCTTCATATTCCTTCTCTGGCACACTATCTGCTACAATTCCGGCACCTGCCTGTACATAGACCATATCGCCCTTCTTCACAGCAGTTCGAATTGCAATACAAAGATCTAAATTACCAGATAAGTCGAGGTAGCCGATTGCCCCTCCGTAAATGCCTCTTGCCACAGGCTCCAATTCATCGA
>Ga0209511_1004009_pt1 | contig 10916 bp, 6 predicted proteins | sample SSSSmetaG_FD_184141 | JGI IMG/M metagenome (GOLD analysis project Ga0209511, IMG submission 184141) | Glacier valley bacterial and archeal communities from Borup Fiord, Nunavut, Canada, to study Microbial Dark Matter (Phase II) - ​SSSS... | ecosystem: Environmental > Aquatic > Freshwater > Ice >... | reverse complement strand
ACGTTCACCTATTTACGTGATTGGCGAAACGACTGGCGACCATAAATTCACTTTTGAAAACCGGAAAACCGGTGAAAAGCCAATCAATTGGGAACTCGCCTATATGTTTGGAAAACCACCAAAAACAGTTTTGGAGGATGATTCAAAAGTGGCAACCTTTTCAGAGGTAAAATACAATCAATCACAAATAAATAAATACATAGAACAGGTTCTGCAACTTGAATCCGTGGGCTGTAAAGATTGGCTGACAAATAAAGTCGACCGTTCGGTTACCGGAAAAGTTGCCAAACAGCAATGTGTTGGTAAGTTGCAACTTCCGCTTAATAATCTGGGAGTTGTAGCGATTGATTATCAAGGTGTGAAAGGAATTGCAACCTCGCTTGGTCATGCACCGGTCGCAGGTTTAATTGATGCAGCTAACGGTTCCATTCTTTCGATTGCCGAATCGCTTACAAATATCATCTGGTCGCCTCTTACGCATGGAATTAAAGGCATTTCACTATCCGCCAACTGGATGTGGCCTGCTAAAAATCAAGGTGAGAATTTCCGCCTTTACAGTGGTGTGGAAGCTTGCTCGATCTTTGCCTGCGCACTGGGAGTCAACATTCCTACGGGTAAAGATTCGCTTTCGATGACCCAGAAATACAAAAATGATGTAGTTTATGCTCCAGGAACGGTGATTATCTCTGCTTCCGGCGAAGTTTCTGACATTCGCAAAGTTGTTGAACCGGTTCTTGTAGTTGATCCTACAAAACCGCTGTATTATATCGACTTCTCAAAAGCAGCCAAATCACTTGGCGGCAGCTCTTTTGCTCAGACATTAAGTCAACTGGGTGAAAACACGCCAACTGTAATCGATGCAGATTATTTTGCTAAAGCATTCAATACCATTCAGAATTTAATTGAAAATGAATTAATTCTTGCAGGTCATGATATCTCTTCAGGAGGAATTTTAACCACACTTCTCGAAATGTGCTTTGCCCAAAATGAAGGTGGAATTGACGTGAACTTAACCGGGCTAAAAGAAGCAGACAGTGTGAAAGCATTGTTCAGTGAAAACCCGGGTATTGTGGTTCAGCCAAAAGATTTCGTTGAATTTGAAAAAACTTTAAATAGCAACGGAATAGTATTTGTCAGGATTGGTAGTCCAACAAATGGTCGTGAAATATCAGTTGTCAATGGTAACGACAAATTTCAGTTTGATATTGATTCACTGCGTGATAAATGGTTCAAGCCATCTTATTTCTTAGATCGCAGGCAAAGTGGCGGTAAACTGGCATTGGAACGATTTGAAAACTATAAAAAGAATGAACTGAAATTCAATTTTGTCTCATTTACAGGGAAATTTAAAGATTTGAGAATCGATCCTAAACGCCGTCAGCCATCTGGTATCAAGGCAGCCATTATCCGCGAAAAGGGAGGCAATGGCGACCGCGAAATGGCATGGAGCATGTACCTGGCTGGTTTCGATGTGAAAGATGTCCATATGACCGACCTGATCAGCGGACGTGAGACGCTCGAAGAGCTGAATCTGATTGTTTTTGTTGGCGGATTCTCCAACTCTGATGTACTTGGCTCTGCAAAAGGCTGGGCTGGTGCTTTTAAATACAACGAAAAAGCGAAAATAGCACTCGATAACTTTTACAAGAGAACTGATACCCTAAGTCTGGGAATTTGCAACGGATGTCAGCTCATGGTTGAACTTGATCTGGTGAATCCGGGACACGCCGAAAGTATTAAAATGGCTCATAACGACTCACACAAATTTGAGTCCTGCTTTGTGAGTGTTGATGTTCAGGAAAATAAATCGGTTATGTTTAAATCACTTTCAGGGAAAAGCCTTGGAGTTTGGGTAGCTCATGGCGAAGGAAAGTTTGTAATGCCCTTTGCTGAAGAAAAATACCAGATTCCGGTTAAATTCTCTTACAGCAACTATCCGGGCAATCCCAACGGCTCTGATTTCGATACTGCTGCTATTTGTTCGGAAGACGGACGCCATCTGGCAATGATGCCACATATTGAAAGGGCGATATATCCATGGCAGTGGGCTAATTATCCTGCTGACCGTAAAGACGATCAGGTAACACCATGGATGGAAGCATTTGTAAATGCATTGAAGTGGATTAAAAAGACGAAGGGAATCTGATATTTGGGTAATCTTTTTAATTAGGCAGATTGGTCTATATTTTTATTGATTTCGGATTTTTCCTATTATCAAAAAGAGTCAGTATTACAATGTTATAAGCTTTCACCTCAAAATAAATCGTTGTTTGCTTCGAAGGTACACAACGTTTTACTTTTGATTTCAACTCACTATTTGAAAATATATCAGGATTTTTCGATATTAAGATCAATGTTTTATCAAGTAATTTGTAAAAAGCGCAAATTTCCCTATTTGTCCAGTTATTTGACAGATAGTCAATTATCGAATCTAAATTACTAATGGCTTCAACTGACCACTCAATCTTATAGCCACTTTTCATATTTTTTTCTTACCTCTGAATGCGGAGTTGTTCTTCCATTTTCCGAATCTTCTAACCCTCTTTCAATTGATTTACGTTCTTCTATTGAAATAGTATCCCACCAATCCATCTTTTTTGTTGATTGATCCTTTATCTTCTTCAATTGCAATAGGACTGAATTATCATCTAATCCTGCAATCCATTGAATAATATCCAACTTCTCTGTATGTGTATTCATTTGCAAATTATTTTAAGCAAATTTAAGTAAATAAAAATCATTTTTCAAAAATAGAACAGAAGCAAAATCTTGTCTTTATTCATTCGTCCTTCCTCATTTTATCTAAAAACAAAAGGCAATTATTCTGCAGCCCGTTAAGATAATCATGTAACACCATGGATGGAAGCATTTATAAATGCAACGAATAGGATAAAAAAAGACAAAAGACAAAAGGAAACTGATTTTCATCAATTTCCCTCTTCGGATTAATACGGTTAAAAGATCGTCTAATATTTTAACCGTATTTTTTATTTCACCCAAAAATCAAACACAGTCACCTTTTCGACATCAGTCCCAAGACTTTTCCCAAATTCTTTGTGTGCCGGATGAATAAGATAAGCATCACGATCCTTGTCGGAATTAAATGTCAATATAAAACAGTGTGTTAATCCCTGATTCATTCCTTCCGGACTTGAATTGATTCCCCATTCAAAACTTTGGATACCATCAATTTTTTGCGGTAGTTTGGCAAACGCCTCTTCAATTTTCTGAATATTTGCCGGAGTAGCGCTCTCGCTAAACTTAAACATCACGATATGGCGCAGAACTTTACCCGGTTTTGCGGTCTGGGCATTTACGCCTGATAAAAACAAGGAGAACAATAGCAAAAATGCAAAAGCTGATTTGAATTTCATAAATAAAAGATTTAATGATTTGATTTATAATTACATGAAGTTTAAAATTGACAAGTACCACAGTTGAACCCTTGTCAGGGTTCGCAATAGAAAAAAGTCTTCCTGTTAATCCTCCTGATCCTCCAACACGTAATCCTCCCAGAAATTTAAAACAGCCGATCCTGACACTAAATCGTTATTATCTAATAATTTACCGGCAGGCTTCCAACCCTTCTGAGATGATAATTCGAGGTATTTTCGTGCTAAATCCTGATCTTTCACTTCACATTCCTCCGATAAAATCAGCAATGCAAGCAAATAGGTTGCCACCTCATACTGATCTTCCTCTTCAAGCGAATCAAGAATTTCATATGCCTTCTGTAAATCGACAATACCATTCTCTCCCCGCTTTAAATAGGTGGCTTTATTGATTTTTGCAGCTGTGATACCTTCGTCAGCACCTTTTCCAAACCAGGTCCATGCTGCTGCAGGATCGCGTTCGGTGAGTTTCTTAGAGACCAAAATAACACCTAAAAGATTGTAGGCCGGTGCATAACTGTTTTCAGCGGCAGCTTTCAGATGAAGCACAGCTTTCGTAAAATCCTGATAACCATGAGTGGTGAAAAGAACCCTGCCAAGTTCGTACCGAGCTTCATCATCGCCGGCTTCAGCGGCCTTTTCAAAACTCGTGATGGCTTTGTCTATATTTTTCTGAACGCCATCGCCATTTAAATACATATCACCTAAATTCTTCCAGGCATCCGTATAACCATTCTCCGCAGATTTTGAATAATAGTTAAAGGCTTCATTGACATCCTTTTCAGTCCCTTCACCAAAATAGTACATGCCGGCAAGGTTGTATTGCGCCTGTGCATAACCAGCTTCAGAAGCCTTTTTAAAGCATTCGAAAGCTTTGCCAAAATCTTTCTCGCCCGTGTCACCAAAATAGTGCATCACGCCAAGGTTATAGGTTCCAAGATAGAATCCAGCCTCGTCCGCCCTAGCATACCATTTAACTGCTTCAAAAGGATTTACATCGGTTCCTTTTCCCTGGTGATAAGCATTCCCCAGGTTATTCATTGCTTCGGCAACACCAAGCCCTGCGGCTATTTCATATTGCTGAACGGCCATCCTCATATTCTGACTAATTCCTTTGCCCGATTCGTACATCACACCAAGGTTAAAAACGGCCTTGGGATAACCTGCATTGGCCGCTTTCTGGTACCATTTAAAAGCTTCGTCTGTATTTTGATCTTTTGTGATGCCATTTTCAAAATAAACGCCTACCCTGAACATCGCACCGGGAACACCAAGTTCTGCTGCTTTTAAAAACCATTCAAAAGCTTTCTCCTTCTCGGACCAATAAGCCAGACTTTTCTCATGAATAATTCCTACCAGGTAATTTGCCCGCGCATGACCCGCTTCTGCCGCACGTTTAAAATAGTCGGCAGCTGATTGATTGTCCTTGGTGGTCATTTCTCCGGCAAGAAGAATACTCGCATATTTATATTGTGCTTCAATAACCCCCTTCTCAGCAGCGCGTCTGTAATAATCGACTGAGATTTTATTATTTGACTCAACTTCTTCTCCAATTTCGTATTTCTGTGCCAGGCGGAACATTGCTTCAGGACTTTCAGTGGCCGCAGCCTTCTTTAGCCAATCGACACCTTCAGCATCCGATTTCTTTAAATATACACCGGCAAGCACTTCTTGCGCATCTGCGCTTCCTTTATCGGCCGCACGCTGATACCAGTCAGATGCAGTGGTATCGCCTGTTTCATCCAGAAGTCTTCCCATCAGGAAAATTGCTTCAACATAATCGGAATTAGCCGCTTGCTCAAGATATTCCTTTGCTTTAATGACATCTTTTTCAGTTCCAAGACCTTTGAAATACATTTTTCCAAGTGCAAGTGCCACTTCCGATGGAATAGTTCCTTCCATCTTCGAAAACCAGGAAAAAGCTTCAATTTCATTCTTTTCGGTACCCGTTCCTTCATATAAACACATACCAACTTTTTCAAAAGCGGGAACGAAGTCACTTTTAGCGGCTTTTAAATACCAGTCGAAAGCTTTGGTCAGCTTAACGGGCACCGTTAAACCCTGTTCGAAAATCTCTCCGACTTTAAACATTGCAGGAGCATACCCACCTTTTGCCGATTCATACCAGTTGTCAACTGCTTCGTTCAAATCTTTATATCCACCATCGCCGGTTCGCAATAAACGACCAAAATTGTATTTCGCGATAATATCTCCCCGTTGTGCACCACGTTCGTACCACTCCCACGCTTTATTCTGATCAACAGGAAGTCCGTTCCCGTTTTCGCGCATCTCACCTATATAATTACAGGCTTCCACCCCACCTTCGCGGGCAGACTCCAGAAACCACTTTACCGATTCTTCGTGTGAGAGTTGCCGATTGCTTCCTTCGTAATACTTCTTTCCAATAACCAGTGCGGCACCGGAATAACCTTTTCCCATCAGCTCTTCAAAAATAGTAACCGACTGATTGATATCTTTTTCACTTCGATAAATATCGAGGAAGACCATTGCAGGTTTAAAATCGTCTTTATGCGACGATTCGATTCTTTTTACACCTTTTTCTTCTTTCCCTTTTTTTAACGATTCAATTCCATTGCGGAAAGCACGTGGTGCCGTTTCAATTATCTGACTCATTATACTTCATTCAAAATTGAGCCTAAAATTAGCTTTAATGAGTTATTTGTAGGTATACTATTTGCAAAATATTGAACAATTGTTGTATTTCGTCGTAATATTCTAATACAATCACTGATGGAGTTCTTAAAAAAACTATTTTTACAACAAAATCTTCGCCTATGAAACCCTTGGAGATTATTGCAAAGTATTACAAACCAAGATCTAAAGCTTATCAGATCCTGGTCAGCCATTCCAATCTGGTGACGGAAAAGGCTTTGAAAATTGCGCAAAATCACAAAGAGTTACTTCCCGATCGTAAATTTATCGAAGAGGCATCCATGTTGCACGACATTGGTATCTTTAAAACGAATGCACCCAATCTGTATTGTTTTGGCGAATTTCCTTACCTCTGCCATGGATATCTTGGTTATGAGTTGCTGGTTGCCGAAGGTTACCCGGAGCATGGACTGGTTTGTGAAAGACATACCGGAGTTGGAATAACTACTGAGGAGATCATTGCAAATAAACTTCCACTACCATTACGCGATTATATGCCGGTTTCAGTTGAAGAGCAGATTATCTGTTTTGCTGATAAGTTTTTTTCCAAAAGCGGAGATCTGTTTCACGAGAAAACAGTGAATGATGTCAGAAAATCGATGCTGAAATTTGGAAATAAAAATGTTGCACGGTTTAATGAGTGGTGCGCGATTTTTTTGTAAGTAAAAAATTTGCCTTTAATCACCCGGTATTTACATAAGGCTGATAATCAAGTTTTTAAATTAATAATTGCCATTGTCATAGGAACTCTGTCGTTTGCTCAGTTTTAAATCCTGCAATAAAGTAGAGGTTGCCCTGATGGTAAAACTGTAACTCTGGCGGTAACCGAAAGGGACCAGGTTTAACGACATCTGCATACAATGCAAATCCCTGAAAATATTGAATTGGGTAAAAGTAACCTGAAGTTTTTGAACATCAAGACCGGAAGAAAAACCGACTTTCCATTGCTTTGTAAGACTTACATTGCCATTGAAATCAACCGTTTGAGTAATCACCGATGATAACATAGGATCAGGTTTGCTGTACCTGAAACTGTAATTGAAAGAAAGATCCCATGGAACACTAAAGTCGGCATATTCGGGAATGTCGCCAGTCCGTTGCCTAAGTATTTTCTGATCAAGTTCAGTTTTCTGTTCCGGTGTTAAATTCTCTTCCGCTTTCTCCTTTTCTTTGCCCTCTTTTGATTTGAACGAGAGGCCGAATGACATATTTGCACTGGTTAAGCGAGCAAGCTGGCGATTCTTCGAAAATTGGAACTGGTTGATCAGATGGCCATCCTGCATCGCGTAAGGATCGAGGATTGCACCAAAGTTAAGATCGACACCGGCAACCTTCGTACGTGCAGCAATCGTAATGTTTGAAAGATTTAGCGAGTCAGCGGCAAGATTATAAGATCCACCAATCGATAGCTGATCAAGAAGTTTAACCTTGGTAAAAGCTTCTTTAGTAGCAGTAGTATCCTTTGTATTGACCTTCTTCATTTCGAGTGTATTACCCAGGCTAAATCCTATAGATCCCGATTTTCCGGCACCAGCGGTTCCAAATATTGAACCTTCGTGATAAGGATATCGCAAAATAACGGGGACTCCTTTTTCGTCATAATAATCGACGACGGTTCCATACATTCCGAAGTTTGGATTGCTAAAGTCAGGCCGAAGACTAAAGCTAAGGCTGGGTGTCATTACGTGCCTGATCCCTTTAATGCTTGATTTTGGGTTTAATGGTAAAAAGTTTCCATAAATTTTTGTAGAGGTACCAACGCTAACAGAATAATCGTAATCACGTGTAAATCCGTAGAGTGTGTCTGAAACCTCCGAATGTTTGGTTACTTCATTATACTTCTTTCTGATTTGCTGCGTGTACCACCGCTCATTATAATTGACTGAAGGACTAACTGTAATATATTTCAATGCCTTAAATGAGGTGCTGACCGGAATACTGTGCTTAATACCATTCTGCCAATCCTTTGTGAGGGATGCTCCCATCAATTTATTCTCTTTGGTATTGATGGTGTTTTGCATATCCATCGAATAGCTCACCCCAATTTTCTCGTACCATTTCTCCTTACCTATTCGTAATTTCGATTTGAAAGGATATATCCTCGACATATTGAATGTCAACTGGGGAAGGGTCAGACTAATTGTTGTATCACGGCTGTTTTGAGAGTGCCGCATATTCGCCGAAAGATTAAAAGGTGAGTTCTCCCAACGTTTAGAATAGGAGATACTTGATTGTTTTGTATTTGTTAGGTAATTTTCTGTTGTATACGAGTTGTTCTGGTCGAATGAACTTGTCGAGAAGTTCACACTCGCACTAAAAGTCTGAGTTGGACTTGACTTCGAATCCATGGAGTGACTCCAGGTAACAGCAAAATCATTTTGCGTTTTATAATCAGGCAAACCCTTATCTCCAAATACATTCTTATAATATTGCAAGTCAAAAGCACCGCTAAACTTATACCGAAGCCGGTAATTGGTATGCAGTTTAATTCCTCTTGATCCTTTGGAATAGAGATCACCTTTTACCGATGCGTCGAAATAATCATTTGCAGCCCAGTAATATCCTATATCACGTAAGAAAAAGCCACGATTGACTTCATCACCATACGATGGCATCAATAAACCCGATGAGTATTTGGGTGAATTCGGAAAAAAACCGAAAGGGACAAATATAAAGTAGAGTGGAAGATCTTCAACAACGAGATAAGCAGGCCCGGTTACAATTTTTTTGTTTGACAATACCTTTGCCTTGGTCATCTCGAGCCAGAAATGCGGATGTTCGGCATCACAGGTCGTATATTTGCCATTTCGCAGGCAATAAGTTGAATCGTTAATCAGTTTTGTCCGTCCGCTATGTACAAAACCACCCTCCTGCTCGGTTACAACGCCCGTAACAATTCCCTTTTTAGTTTTGTAATTATACCTTACTTCATCGGCTTGAAACTCCTGATCACCCTGTTTAAAAATCGGTTTGCCTGCAATTGCGCCCGTTGAATCTGGCTTTCCAACGGCATAAATCAGATTGCTATCCCTGTTCAGCTCAATATAGTCCGCTTTCAGGTCAATATCTTTATATTTAACCTGCGCATTTTTTGACATGATAATTTTATTACCTGAACTATTCTGTATCAGGGTAATATAGCCATCGGCAGTATACTCCACCTCAGCATCGAAGCCAGCAGTTTCATCCGTGGTAATACTATCGGATGCAAGTGAATCATTTTTCGAAATACGAATGCTGTCCGGTATTTCCAAATAGGGTTTATTCATTTCTTGCCTATTCAAAACACGCTGTTTTTCAACAACAACGGACCTTTTACTTTCAAGCGTTTGCCCAAAAATAGTTCCATAAACCAGGAACAGGATCGCCCCAAGGGAAGATAAAAATCGCAACTTGCTCAAAATTTTCCTAATCAAGTTAAATCTAACATAACTGCAATGAATTGCATAGGGCAAAAGTAAAAAATCCATTTAGAGAAACTTACACCCTGAAAAAATAATTTAATCTTCTATTTTTGTATAATATATTCAGCGATGATTTTGTTAAAAACCAAAGTTCGCAGTTTGTGTCTTCGCTGGTTTATTTTAATGCACGAATGCTTTAGATTCTTTTTTGATGAACGATTCGACCTTCACCACAAATCATATATTACGCCCATGAAAAAGTTGTACACACTTAAAGGCTGTAACGCCAATCACTTTTACAGATTACTCTTAGTGATTGTTATTTCATTACTTATCAACCCATTATACGCCAGGGATAAAGCGCCAAAAGGTCTCGAAACTGTGGTAATTGATGCTGGTCACGGTGGTAAAGATCCGGGAGCAGTAGTAGGAAAAGCGCGTGAAAAAGACATAGTCCTTGGAATTGCGATAAGACTCGGTAATTTTATAAAAGATAAATTGCCTGATGTGCGGGTAATATATACGCGTAGTAATGATGTATTTGTCCCTCTTTTCGAACGCTCGGTTATCGCTAATAAGAACAATGCCGATCTTTTTATCTCAATCCATGCCAACTATTGTGCTTCACCCGCGGTTAAAGGGACAGAGACTTACGTTTTAGGACTTCACCGTACGGAAGACAACCTGAATGTGGCCAAGAAAGAAAACAGTGTTATTTTGCTTGAAAAGGATTACTCCACCCGATACGAAGGTTTTGATCCAAATTTATCCGAGTCCTATATCATGTTCGAATTAATACAGAATACCCATATTGATCAAAGTGTTGCATTTGCCGGAATCCTGCAGAATTCATTTCGTCAACATGCCCAAAGAGCCAGCCGTGATGTAAGGCAAGCGGGCTTCCTGGTATTACGCGAAACAGCGATGCCCGGTGTTCTGATTGAAACAGGATACCTGAGTAATCAATCCGAAGCAAATTACCTGATGACCAATGAAGGAAGAGAGACGCTTGCCTTATCTATCTTCAATTCGTTTAAAGAGTATAAGGAAAAATATGAATCGCGTCTGAACCTTTCCTCTGGCGAATCGAAAATAGAAACAAGAGAAAACAGAGACACAACTCCTTCGCCACAAAAAATCGAAGACCCTAAGAATGAAGCCCATACTCGTCAACAAGATATAAAGGAAAATAAAAACCTGTACCCAGTGCAGGAAGAAGCTGAACAACCCATAAAAAAAGCGAACCAAATCACTTTCGCGATTCAACTTTCAGCTTCACCGAAAAAGCTATCGCTCAAGTCAAGTACATTCAAAGGGATCGACAATATTTCAGAAATAAAAATAGCGGGCTATTACAAATACTATTGCCTTGAAACAAAACAACTTTCCAAAGCCAAACAAAATCTGTCAGCAATCAGACCTAAAGTTCCGGATGCCTTTATTGTTG
>Ga0209511_1004003_pt1 | contig 10926 bp, 6 predicted proteins | sample SSSSmetaG_FD_184141 | JGI IMG/M metagenome (GOLD analysis project Ga0209511, IMG submission 184141) | Glacier valley bacterial and archeal communities from Borup Fiord, Nunavut, Canada, to study Microbial Dark Matter (Phase II) - ​SSSS... | ecosystem: Environmental > Aquatic > Freshwater > Ice >... | reverse complement strand
CGCAGATGATGGCGACCGTATGCGTCCGCGCGGGCGTGAGCGGTAAAACGTACCTCTCGCCAGATGAGCACGACTTGCCCGTACCCGACGAGGACGCGATCCGGGCGCGGATTGAAGCGCTGACCGCTGAAACGGGAATCACGCCACCTTTCGAAAATATGGTTGCTGAAAACATGGATTTGCTAGCTGGACGGGGATTTGGTTTTGCGTCTTTTGCTGACTTGTTCACGCCACGCCAAATGCTTACACTGTTGACGTTTGTTAAGCACGTGCAAGCAATGTATCAGACCATGCTCAATTCCAGCATCGAGAATGCGTATATTCAGGCAGTAATGGTTTTTGTTGCTATCGTTGTCGACAAAATGGCCCTAAGACATAACACTTTATGCACCTGGGCAACAACTTCAGTAGGAGGACGTTTAACCCAAGCATTTGGCAGACAAGCGTTGCCAATGGTCTGGGATTATGCTGAAGCTAATGCATTCAGTGGAGCTGCTGGTGATTTCATGATGGCAATTAAGGATACTCTTAAAAATGTATCTGCATTAGCTAAATTAAAAGACTTTATTGGTAATGTTACCCGTGCAAGTGCTGAAGAAATGCCTTACCCGCACGCAATGATGGACATTATTATTACTGATCCACCTTATTATGATTACATTAGTTACTCTGATTTGTCAGACTTTTTCTATGTATGGCTAAAAAGAACGATAGGAACTTTATTTCCAAGCCATTTCGAAAATGAGCTTACGCCTAAAAAACAAGAAGCGATTGTTTCTTCGTATCGTCATAAAAGCAAAGATTTAGCCCGTGCATTTTATGAGAAAACAATGTTTAACACTTTTGATCAGACGTACCGTGTTCTAAAACCCAATGGTGTTATGGTAGTTGTATACGCTCATAAAACAACTGTGGGATGGTCAACCTTAATTAAATCACTGCGAAATGCTGGTTTCGCAATTGTGGATGCATGGCCTTTAGACACCGAAATGGCCGGTCACCTAAAAAAGGACATTGCGGCTCTAGCATCATCAATTTTCTTAGTAGCGCGGCGGCGTGATGAAAAAGCGTTTTATCCAGGCTTTTATCCTGACGACCTATATGCACGCCCAGTGGAAGGTGTTAACTATGCTGAATTTGTGTTACCCGAAATGCAGCGCATCGTTCGCGAGCGCGTCGGCTTCTTTTTGCAGATGGGCATCACGGGCGCTGACCTGAATATCGCCACCGTCGGCGCAGGACTCGCGCCCTATACGCGCTATGCCCGCGTCGAACTGCCCAACGGTGAAGAACTGACAGCGGCGGCTTACCTTGAGGAAGTGCAGGCCGAAGTGGTACGCGTGCTGCTCGGTGAGGCCAGCAAGGTTGACGCGGCCACTCGCTATTACATCATGGCGCGACAATATTACGCCAGTGCGCAGGTCGAGTTCGATGAAGCGAACACGCTGGCGCGAGCCACTGGCATTGAGCTGGACAGCGGAGCAAGCGCGCTGACCAAAGGCCGTTCCGCGCTGATCGAGAAGAAGGGCGCTAAAGTGCGTTTGCGTGATTACAGCGAACGTGGCACTGACGACGCGCTCGGCTTGCCTACATTGGAGCACCCAAAGCCGTCGCTGATCGATGTGCTGCATCGCTTGCTGTGGCTGGCCGAAAACGATAACAGTGCGATCAGCGAATTTCTGCTGACGGCCAACCCGGACAAATATCTGCTGCGGGTAGCCGCTCAGAGTTTGGGCGGGCGTGGGTTGGCATCCGAGCCAACGCCGGGCGCGGTCCGCGACGAACGCAGCGCCGAACAGCGCGCGATTGATACGCTTCTGGCATCCTGGCGGCGTCTGTTCGAGGAAGGGACGCTGATATAATGATAGATGATACCCGCTTAATTCTCCGTTTTATATTGCGCAACATAGCACGATAGAAAGCTCGCACCACCCATGGACTACGACGCACGCATGAAGGAAGCCCGCAAGCTGATCGACCAGGGGATGTACACCCAGTCGATGATGACGCTCGGCAAAATCCTGGAGAGCCTGTACACCGATTTTTATCAGGATTTACTCACCGCGCTGCCACCTGCTCAACGCAAGGTCATTGCTGACCGTGAAACGACGTTCACCAGCGGCGGGTTTGCCGGGCTGAGTCTGGGCGGTAAAGGCAAATTCTTTCATGATAACGATGTGGTAGGCGAGGCCGAACGGCTGCTGCAAAGTGACTTCCCGCATTTCCGGCGTTTCGACTCGCGCTTGTTTCGGGATCGGCGCAACAGCTCCACGCATGGTCAGGACAACACCGATACCGAAGAAGAATCGATGTTGTTCTATTCACAAGTACGGATGCTGCTGATTGAAACGACTTATCTCAAAAAGCCAGAGCCGCAAGCGCCGCTTAACGCACTGTCCGGGCTGCGCTCGTGGAAAGAGAACGGCGCGGTGCCACATCAGGATATTCTTGACGGCAACTTGCAGATGAACACCTACGCCGCCGATCTGTGGGGAGTGGCGCGCAAAGATCGGAATACGCCGCTGGTGTACCGCGATCCGCGTCAATTCTTCGCGCAAACCTACCTGACGGAAGCATTGTACAGCTTGCTGCAAGACGTGTTCAAAGGGCTGACAGGCGGCCACACCGACCGCGTGCTGCAACTGCGGACTCCGTTCGGCGGTGGCAAGACGCACGCCTTGATCGCGCTGTATCACGTCACGCTGAGCCGCACTGAGATCGCCCAAGACGAGAGCATCCGCGCCCGTATGGACGGCTTGCCCGATCCGGGGCACTGCGCAGTGGCGGCGATCCAGTGTGAAAAGTTTGGCGCGCGCACCGGGCGCATGACCGACGATGGGCTACACATTCACACGTTGTGGGGCGAGCTGGCCTATCAATTGGCAGGCACAGAAGGCTACGCTTATCTACGAGCCTATGACGAGGGCTTGACCGCGCCAGGTGGCGAGCAACTCACTACGCTGCTGCGCGAGATCGGCTCACCCGCGCTGATTTTGTTGGACGAGGTGCTGAATCACGTCGAGACCGCGCAGACCATCCAGACAGGCGACAGCACGCTTGGGCGGCAGGTCATGATCTTTTTGAAGAACCTGACCGAAGCCGTGGCGGGATCACAAAACGCGGTGCTGGTATATTCGCTTCAGGCCAGCATCGGTGAGGCGATGGGCGCGGAGAATTTGCTCTCGATGCTCGATCATCTGGTATCCCGCGTTGACGCCAAACGCGAACCTGTCACGGGCATTGAAATCATGGGCGTGGTTCAACGTCGACTGTTCCAGAACCTGGGTGACAAAGCTGCCGCACAACAAATTGCACAGTCGTATGCCGAGGCGTACAAACGGGCGCGGCAAGCAGCAGGCGGCTTATCAAGTGATGATCAGCACCGCATCGTACAAGAGGCCGACAGCGTGGCCGAACGGATCATGCAGAGTTATCCGCTGCATCCTGATTTGCTCGATCTGATGTATCACCGTTGGGGGTCGCTGCCCAGCTATCAGCGGACGCGCGGCGCGCTGCAATTTCTCGCCAGCGTGGTCTACGATTTGTGGCACGCCGGGCGTGATCTGCAACCACTGATCAGCGCAGGCGATGTGCCGCTGGAGGCTAATAACACCCGCAATGCGTTCTTCAGCCAGGTCGGGCAGCGCGAGTCGTATTCGTCGGTGATGGACGCCGATGTGACGGGCACAAACGCAGGTGCTAAAAAAGTCGATGCGCGCATGGCATCGGACAGTCCAGCGTTGCAGCGCTATCGTGTCGGCACGCGCATTTCAACGGCGGTGATGCTGTACTCGTTTGGCGCACGTGAAGGCGAAGATCGGGGCGTCTCCGAGGCTGATCTGATCATGGCCACGCTAACGCCAGGCTTAGATCGGTTATCGCTGACGACCGCCCTTAACGATCTGCGGCAGGGCATGTTGTATCTGCATTACACCGGAAGACGCTACCGTTTCGAAACGATGCCCAACCTGAACAAATTGATCGACGATATTGCCAGGGAACTGAGCACAGAAGAAGTACTCAAGCGTGTACAGGCGACGCTTGAAAAGCCCTTGCGTGATGTACCCGGTGCGGTGATCTGGCCGGAGCATTCCGGGCGTGTGAATGACCGTGTGGCGCTGTTGCAGATCGTTTACCTGCCGCTAGAATGGTCAGCCTTCACCGATGAAGAACGGCAGAAGAAACTCACCGAATGGCTCGAATACGCGGGCAGCACGCGCCGCGAATATAAAAATGGGCTGGCATTCGCGCTGCCGGGCTACTCTGCCGCTGAAACGCTGCGCAGCGTTGCGCGTGAGGCACTGGCAATCGAAACGCTCACGCGTGATCGGCGCTTCACTTTCAACGATGAGCAAAAAGCCGATCTGCGCGAACGTGGCAACCGGGCGAACGAGCGCTTGACCAACGGTGTGATCAGCCTGTACGAAAAAGTTGCGGTGCCGGTATCCACTGAGCGCGCTGAGAATGAGCAACCTTATGGTTGGCAAATCCTTGAACTGCAAAGCCGCAACGAGAGCACACCGCATAACCGGATCGTTGGCGCGCTCCGGGATGCCTACCGCGTGTTCGAGACGGTGACGCCCGATAAGCTGGTCGCGCTGACCGGGCTGAATCAATCAGGGCTTTTAGAAATTGGTGCTGTGGTGGGCTGGTTTTTCTCTTTCCTCAACTTCGCACGGTTGATCGATGCCAGGCCGATCCGGGCAGCGATTGCGCGCGGCGTCGGTGAGGGCAAACTGGGCTATAGTGCGTTGGTGCAAATGGACGGTGACCACCCTACCTTCTCCGACCCGACATTAGTGTACGTTGGCCGCTCCATTTCTATTGACGAGATCGATTTGAGCGGCGCGCATCTGATTGAGGCTGCGCTGGCACGTCAAGGCGCTTACGTACCAACCCCGGACGCACCAATCCCCGATGTTCAACAGGTGGGCAGCGTGCCGAGTGGATCGGTCAGTACAAGCCCCAGCACGAGCGCCGCGAACGGTACGACCATGTTTTCTCGTCCGACCCCATCTGGCAAGCGCACGCATTACACGCTGACCGCTCGCGTCGATAAAAAGCAGTTTTTCAAGCTGTTCCGCGCCGTTCAAAACCTGACCGAGAAAGCCGATCGGCTGCTTCTCACAGTTGAAATTCACGCCGAGTCAGACGCAGGCTTCGATCCAGTCTGGCTGCGCAACGCGGTCGAAGAGCCGCTCGACGAAGCAAACATCGATGCCAACGTGTCGCTGGCGTGATGAGCATCCGCGATCGATACAGCATCAGCAAAGCTATGGCAGAAAATCTGTCAAGCTGAACGGATCGTCAGGTTTGACGCACAAGCTAATCTTGACCTCATCATCCGACGGATCCCTTAACAGCTTGTTGAAAATTTGAGTCATTGATGATAGTAAGTGGCGTTCGATCCAATCAATAGTGTATCGATGCGGTGCTTCGATGATGGCCTCTCCATCTGCATAACCCACCAATGCCAAACGCCGCACCCACATATCGTAGGTCGCCTGACCCAGTTGAATTTGAAGCTGCCCCGTAACCGCAGCCCAACGCGCTTTAATTCGATCGGGTATCGCTGCCTTCTGTACACAGATACATGCCTGGCGCGAACGACGGCACTGTGGGCAATTAAGCGTTCTAACAGCAGTGCGTTGAGCTTTTTCCTCTTGGCCATACGCTTCTGATTCGCGCAATGCCCAGTCTTTGTATCGTGGGTGACTGCCATACGGACTTTGCATCGGATCGCCTTCGCGAGATGGTAGCAAATCATCTTCATGCTCCAAATGAATGTGGCCTGATTGATGCTTTCGGATAAGTTCAATCCGCCGCCGCAACTCATCACCAGATGATTTTCCTTGAGCCATATTGAGCAAGTGCTTTGCGTGCCCAATGTGCTTCATCAGCGCATCCAGCGTTGGCGGTTCCCCTCTATTTCCAGGCCAGATCGTAGGCCAAAAGGTTTTCAGGAAATATCCCACATCCTCGGCAATATAACCTTGCTCATAAAGCTGTTGGATAGCTCGGCTCGCCTTCGCATCCAACGAGCATCCACAAGCAGCAGTAATAGTATAGGCAAGTAGCTGCCATTCGGTGTTATTCATAGGGAACGCGGTGATGCTCGGCTCCATTGTAATAGACGGTACGGTGACAACCATACTAGTAGAAGCTGGCGGGGAGGTAAGTATTATTGGCACAACAGGCAACGTGACTTCTGGCTGAATAGGCACTGCTGTCTGAATAGGTAGTAGAACCTCCAGTATCGGAGCTTGCACTGGTCCAATAAACTCTTTGCCCCGTTCTCTGAGGCGCTTCACCAAATAGCCAGGGCGGTTAGCAATCCCTTGTTTGGCCTGCACATATTGGATGTTTTCCTTGATAATGCTCAACGCGTATTGAGCTCCCAATTCTTGCGCAACTTTTGTATCAACACCAAAAGCGACTAAGGTTTGGTGTGCTTCAGAAGTTGACTCAGCAGGTAACTTTGAGGGTGGCTTAACCGCCTCATACTTCATTTCGGTGCTTTGAAGCACCCCAAGCTGTTTTAATTCTTGCACCAGTACGTTAATCCAGCGCTTCGAATACCCCGTCAATGCAGCGTAACATGATAGACTGGCATCGGGTTCTTCTTTCACCGCTAAGAGCAAGCGACACGCGCCAGGGCTAAGTTTTTTCAAGATGTCACCAGTTAATTGACCTGTTATCATCGTCATTTGAGGAGTCCTTTTTTGCTATTCTTTGAACATTGCACTACAATGCTGCTTGCCTGCTGCTATGCCCCAGATACGTGCTAACATATCTATTAAACTGAGATAAGCATCCACCATAATGCCTCAGATGTAACACGCAACCAGAATCGGCACATTTTATGCACTCATACACGACGGTAATTTTGGCAAAAATCGGTAGCTCGGCCATTGCCTCCAACCCCATGTAGTACCTTTATTACGATCAGCCGCTTTACACGCGTCATACGTACTGTCGCCATTCAGTGTCACCACAAACTTATTTTCAGCATTGAACACTTTGATAAACGAGGGGTCGGAAGCAGGTGCTATACCCACTCGTCTTGTTACAGGTTCGCGTTCAATGCCCAGAATTCGTTCATGATCGTACGTAGAAGTGCGTGAAATTCCCGCTGCCTTGCCAATGGTGGCCGTTGCTAAACCTTTTGGCAAGTAATGCTCGATCGCCAACAAGATTACCCGCGTATATTCCGCAGGTGAGCCAGTAAAGGACCCGACTGGTAAGTACACCGGCGCAAAGTCAGTCCCCAGTCCTAGACGTTCCTGGATACGAGCCAGTCCAACCCGACGGTATGAGCCACGAGTGACTTTTTCCAGCAGTCCTTGCTTGCACATCTGCCGAAGCGCTTTATTCGTCTGATCGCGCGTCAACCCGTAGCCTGCACCTAGGGCAACCAGAATACTGGTCTTATACATAACTTGTCCGTTATGTGCTCGCGAGTCCGCCCACAGAATGTCATAGAAGCGGGCCGACTGATAACAACCACGCCGAAACATCTCTGTAGCCAGATTTAGCTCCACGCATAGGTGTACTCCAGGCTCCCGCCCGTCCTTTGGCAGATCTGGCAGCCCGTTTCGCATTGCGTTGCGGAAGGCGAAAGTTCCACGAGGTGGAGATGTATCCAACCTAAGTGCACCAGCAACCTCAATCGGAGCGAAACTACCACAAACAAAACAGTGTCCAACTCCTGAAATGATGTTTACGCCAAAAGAAGCATGTTGGTCGCCATGCTGGTGCTTATCTGGGTGAATACATGATCCATTCAACCAATTTCTACTGCGTTTATAGCCCCTCTGCTCGAATAAAGCCGCAACATCTGGAATATCTACCGATCGGGAAGCTGCGCGGTAAATAGTATGAGGGCCATTGGACGTGATCGGCTCAAATAGCGCTAACAATCGAGCGCTATCGTGAGCGTCAAACTTGATTGGCTCAGCAATATTGTTTGAGGTGTATCTTTGGTGAGAACTTGGGTGAAGCGATCCTGGACCTACCACATACGCACCGGCGGCACGCAGACTGACCAACTCAGAACCATCCGATCGTTTAAGTGAACGAATACCTACAGGTGGAGTCGGTGTTGTCAAATGAACAAACAGATGGCAATGACCTTGAGCAGCTAGCACCGGGTCGCCGCTAAAGGTCATGGATGTGTGTACGAGTCGTGGAAAATCGGTAAAAAGGTGCTGCAAGAATATCAACGAATCACAATCAATGATACATAGGTCGCTACCTTGCACTGGCGTTATGGCGTACCCAGTGGCCTGTGCCCAAACTTCATCACTAGCGAACTGTACACCCGGAGAGCCGCGTTTTTGATTGGTTCTCCACTCATGACCTTTAGGTGGCTTTTTCTCTACCAGTGGGAAAGTTTCAATATTCCACCGTTGGGCCATGTGCTCAGCAATATCGCGGATCGTCGGCTGATCGCGTGCCGCCAGCGCTTGGCCAAAAATCTGTACCGGAAATAATTGATCAAAACTTGCGACAAGTTTTTGGCTTTGTCGGAGGCCCTGCGTTTTGCGGTTTTTGTTGGTAGTTTGCATCTCATTCCTACTTGTTTCAAGTAGGACGAGATGCGGCGTCTATTCCGATGATAACGGACAAGAACTTGCAATTTCTGCCAAATTCTTTTATAGTTGTGTAACTTGTGATCTCAACCGCTTTCAAGCGATGCAGAGCACAAGTGACAAAATACGGATTGTAAAATCCAACCGTTTCCTCGGTAGACTGAAGATTTCCCTACCCATAAGCTTGGCGGCAGAGGGGGCAGAGAAGTCCTAAGTCATGTAGACGCCGCATCTCGTCCTTACTAGTCGGTGCGGCGTTTCGCTTTTCTACAGAAAAATCTGTGACCAATTACATCATTATAGCTTATCACATTCGCTGATGTAAGGCTAGCGTAATATTTCAATTGAGTCAAGCGGTGGATGCAGATACGGAATTCTTCCGGCCTCTTGGAACGGAAGTTCCCTTCATCCAGTATTTATGACGCCACTGTTCCAACGCTTCTGGTGTAACAAACCACGTATTGGAAATTTTTTTAGCCTTTAATCGGCCTCCTCGTGCGGCAGAACCCAAGGTCGCGGGATTGCATCCTACAATCTGGGCAGCATCAACCAAGTTTATAAAATCCATGTACTATCTCCTATTTTCTCACGAGTTTCTCATAAACTCGATTAACAGTCTGTTGAAAACATATGCGGGTTAGATGTTCTAGATCTGGAATATCTTTAACGATAATGTCAATCTGCCTCAAAATGTCTCGAGTACAGGCGATTTATTGCATTAAATTGACACGCATAAGGATACCACACTGTGTTGTAAACCGACTAAGGAGGACTCAAATCAGTGGGGACGTGCACAAACGCGCCTTTGCGCGAATTTGTGACAATAAAACAAATATAAGTAATATTTTCTTTAGCTTACTTGTGCTGAACTGCTTGCAATCAACCGAATAGGACAGTCTTTTAGAGCATGTAACATGGGGAATTTCACGTATTCATCAAAATCACACGTAAAATGAAGCACTTTCCAACCTCAGTAAGATGGGGAATTTCAAATGATCGACAACAGTGAGTGCTTTTGATAGGATTTTTTGCGACTATCTGGACAGCGATTTACGAATACGATGATGTTACTTTTGCTTTTTTGGCTTAATAAGCTCTACGAAAGCTGTAAGATGGGGAATTTCAACAGTTTCAAACAAAAATGTCGTGGATAGGCCATTTTTTGAGAATCCATAATTCATGATTACCACTTTTGTAAGATGGGGAATTTCAACTGCCGAATCCAAGTGATAGCTTTTGACAGCTAACCAAATCGCTTACCTCGAGTCAATAATCCAGTGCATGTCTTGGGCATCAGCTAAGCACCAAAATGAGATTAAAAAGAGCGGCTAACACAGCCGCTCTTCGCTTCAATCAAGGCACCCAATATACTGGGCACTGGCCATGATCGAACAGCAAGACAGGCGGTTGACCCGTGGTGGAGACGATCCAGGTTTGATTAGTGGTGGTTCGATCGGCGTGATTTTGAGTGCGGCAAACGGCAAAGCTCGAACTGTCCGGCGACCACGGTCCCGGATAATCTGCTTCTGTTAACGGATGCATAATGCCATCGGCAATGCTCAGCCAAAAGCCTTTTAACGGATTTCCGGAGCCAAATTGACGGTTAGCAATAGGCATTATGACCATAAAGCGGTTGTCTGGCGACCAATCAAGTTTGTAATAATTGACCAGATCGGTTTCGTCCAGTCGCTTAAACTCAGTGCCGTTCAGCGCAAGCCGGTATAACTGTCGTTTCGCCGTGCTAATGTCTGCAAAACTGGTGAGATGGCTGAGAGCACTCAAAACGATAAATTGCATATTAGGCGATAGTTCGACATTGCCGATGATCAGTTTTTCGGCGGTGACATCGTACAACAGATGCTGACCTTGCCCATCAAAGCGCACGCTGTAAATACCGCCTGAAATATGGTTGAAAATATCCGGCCCATTTCCAGCAAAAATGAGCTGCTGGCTATCTGCAGTCCAGCCCGCAATCTGATGATTAACATCATTGCCAATGTTAAATGTTTGGGGGTTAGCGAAGGGTCCAGCGCTCACCACCCGTGCAGTTTGGTCAGGATGCACAGTGTCGGCTACATAAACCGAGAAAGTGCCAGTGCTTGTCATGGCTGCGAATGCTACATGCAGGCTGTCCGGTGACCAACGCATATCCAAAATGATCAGGTTTCCAGACATGACTTTGTGAAAGATGCCGCTCTCAGTATCCACTAGAGCCTGTTATGAACTTTAGGTACTGAAGCCCAAAGTGATAACAAAACGCTGTAGAAGGAGGATCGCAAAGGCCAAGAAATGAAGCCCGGCTAATGTTTCGGGCAAACGTTCGTAATCGCGGGCT
>Ga0209511_1004000_pt1 | contig 10931 bp, 8 predicted proteins | sample SSSSmetaG_FD_184141 | JGI IMG/M metagenome (GOLD analysis project Ga0209511, IMG submission 184141) | Glacier valley bacterial and archeal communities from Borup Fiord, Nunavut, Canada, to study Microbial Dark Matter (Phase II) - ​SSSS... | ecosystem: Environmental > Aquatic > Freshwater > Ice >... | reverse complement strand
ATTGCTAATCAACAGAACGTAAACTAAACAAAAAATGTCAAACAAAGTAGAAGTAAAAGAATTACTAGAAGCAGGTGTTCATTTCGGACACATGACTAGAAAATGGGATCCAAACATGGCCCCTTACATTTATATGGAGCGTAATGGTATTCACATTATCAATCTATATAAAACTGCAGCAAAAATTGAAGAAGCTAATGAAGCTTTGAAAAAAATCGCTGCATCAGGTAGAAAAATATTATTCGTTGCTACCAAAAAACAAGCAAAAGACATCGTTGCTGAAAAAGCAGCTGCTGCAAACATGCCATACATTACTGAAAGATGGCCTGGTGGAATGTTGACTAACTTCGTAACTATCCGTAAAGCCGTTAAAAAAATGGCTACTATTGATAAAATGAAGAAAGATGGTACATTCATGACCCTTTCTAAAAAAGAGCGTTTGCAAGTAGATCGTCTTCGTGCTAAATTAGAAAAAAACTTAGGTTCAATCGCAGATATGTCTAGACTTCCTGCAGCATTGTTCGTAGTAGATATCAAAGCTGAACACATCGCAATTAAAGAAGCTCAAAAATTAAACATTCCAGTTTTCGCAATGGTGGATACCAATTCTGATCCTCGTGAAGTAGAATTTGTAATCCCATCTAACGATGATGCTTCTAAATCAATCGATAAAATTTTATCTTTAGTAACTGCTGCAATCATTGACGGACTTTCTAACAGAGGTACTGATGCTGATGCTCAACCAGAACAACCTACAGAAGAAGCTGCTCCTGCTGCTGAAGCTAAAGTAGTAGCTGCTGATGTTGAAGTTGCAACGCCAATTACTGAAGAAATTGAAGTTGTCGCTCCCTCTGCTGATGCTGAAGCTCCTGAGACTGCAATATAAATTTTAATATAAATTCCAAATTCCAAAAGAAATTAGAAACTAACGAAGTTGCTGATTTAATTAAATTGGGATTTGGAATTTTTTTATATAACCTTAAAAAATAATACAAAATGGCAACAATTACTGCTGCGGACGTAAATAAATTAAGAACAATCACAGGTGCAGGAATGATGGACTGCAAAAAAGCACTTGTAGAATCTGAAGGAGATTTTGATTTAGCAATCGAAAACCTTCGTAAAAAAGGACAAAAAGTAGCGGCAAACCGTTCTGATAGAGAATCTACAGAAGGCGCTGCAATTGCTGTTGTAAATGCTGACAAAACTGCTGGAGCGGTTATCACTTTAAATTGTGAGACTGACTTCGTGGGAATGAACGAAAGCTTTGTAAAAATGGCTACTGAAATGGCTACTTTGGCATTGAATTTTGACACTAAAGAAGCATTTTTAGCTGCTGATTTCAACGGAATCACTGTTGCTGAAAAATTAATCGAACAAACTGGAGTTATAGGTGAAAAACTTGAAATTAGAACTTTCGAAAAATTAGAAGGTGCTTTTATCGGGTCTTACATCCACTCTGGAAACAAAATTGCGACTTTAGTTGCTTTATCTGCAAATATTGCAGGTGCTGACGAAGTGGCAAGAAACGTATCGATGCAAGCAGCAGCTATGTCACCAATTGCTTTGAATGAAGCCGGTGTTGACTCAGAAACTATTGCTAAAGAAATCGAAATCGCAAAAGATCTTTTGCGTCAAGAAGGCAAACCAGAAGCAATGTTAGATAATATTGCCAAAGGTAAATTAGCTCGTTTCTTTAAAGACAATACTTTGGTAAACCAAGATTACATTAAAGACAACAAAATGAGCGTTGCTGATTATGTAAAATCTTTAGATAAGGATTTAATCGTAACCGGTTTCAAAAGAGCTGCTTTAGGATAATTAATTCTAAACTCGAATATAAAATCCCATTTCGAAGTAATTTGAAATGGGATTTTTGTTTAAATTATATCGTGAATATAAGATGAGATTCAACTCTTCTTTAAACTCGAATCTCTTTCAATAATACCAGTCTCCAATTCTATTGTTCTTGGACTAAACACCTTTCCATCTTTACGACAAATCATTTCTTCGAGTAATAAATCGAAAGCTGCGACTCCCATTTCGTAACTTGGCTGATCGACCGTACTTAACTTTGGCGTGATTACCCGCGACATGAACCAATTACTAAATCCAATTACTGCTACTTGATCAGGAACCTGAATGCCTATTTCGTTAAAATAAGACAAGACTCCAACAGCAACCAAATCCGTGATGACAAAAATTCCGTCGACATTAGGATGTTCTTTAATAATTTGTTCGGCAAACTCAAAACCTTCATCAAAAGTGACGTTTTTACATGTATAAACCAACTTTGAATCGTAAGGAATTCCGTTTTTCTCTAAAGCTTTTTTATATCCTAGAAAACGATCGATTGCATTTTGCGGATTTTCAGGACCGCGAATATGGGCAATTTTTTTGCAACCCTTGTCAATTAAATGCTGGACGGCTTCCATCGCAGCTTTTTGGTCATTGATAATAACTTTGGAACTTGGAATTAATTTGGAAATTTTGTCAAATTGAACAAACGGAATTTCTTTCCGGAGAATTTCCTTGATATGAAAATCATTGTTGGACTCATTGGAAAGTGACATTATAATTCCGTCAACCCTTTTATTGATCAAAAGTGCCACTTGTTTTTTTTCTAATTCCAATGATTCATTCGATTGAAGAATAATAACGAGATAACCATTTTTCTCAGCTTCGGCAATGATGCCGTTGATAACGTTCGAAAAAAAATGATGCACCACTTCTGGAATAATCAACCCAATGGTTTTAGACTCTTTGGTTCGAAGATTTACGGCAAAACTATTAGGCGTATAGTTAAGCTCCGCGACCAAAGTAAGAACCGCTTTTCGAGTCTTTTCGCTTACGTCTGGATAGTTTTTTAAAGCCTTTGAAACGGTGGTAATAGATATTCCCAAAGTTTCAGCAATCTCTTTTAAAGTGGTCTCTTTCATTTAACAAATATGAGAAAAAATTATTAATTTCAAAACGAAAACGTTTTCGGTGTTTTCGAAAACGTTTTCGAAAAGAATATGTATAAATTTAACACTTTTAAAAGTAGTTTTGAGAAAAAATAACCAAACTATTTATTAATTAAACAATTTTAAACCATGAAAAGAAGTAATTTATTATTGAAAAGGCTTGGATTGATTGTAGCATTATTGCTCGTCAACTTATCCTTTTCGCAAAATGAAACGGCACCAGTTATTGACACAATAAAAACGACTCAACTAGAAGATGTTGTCGTAACTGGAGTTGTAAACCCAAAAGCAAAAATCAAATCAAGCGTGTCCATCACAACTATGGATGCAAAACAAATCGATCAATCTGCACCAAGATCAACAGCAGAAATTTTCCGATCAATTCCTGGGATTCGCTCTGAATCATCTGGTGGAGAAGGAAACTCGAATATTTCTGTTCGTGGTGTGCCAATCTCTTCTGGAGGGTCTAAATATTTACAAATTCAAGAAGATGGACTTCCTGTGCTTTTATTTGGTGATATTTCATTTGCAACAGCCGATATTTTTACAAGATTTGACGGTAACATTGCCAAAATTGAAGCCATTCGTGGTGGATCAGCCTCTACTCTATCTTCCAACTCACCTGGGGGAATCATTAACTTTATCAGCAAAACCGGCAAAACTGAAGGTGGAATGGTGAGAACAAGTTTCGGATTGGATTACAACAATTTTAGAACTGATGTTGACTATGGGACAAAAATTGGAGACGGTTTATATTTTCACGTTGGTGGTTTTTACAGAGCTGGTGAAGGTGTTAGAAAAACGGGCTCCACTTCCAATAATGGAGGACAAGTAAAATTCAACCTTACTAAAGAATTTCAAAACGGGAAAGTAACCGTTTATGCTAAATTCCTAAACGACAGAGCGGCAGCTTATATGCCAATGCCAGTAGAAGTTACAGGAACAAATGCCAATCCAAGTTGGGGAAGTGTTAGTGGTTTTGATGCCACAACAGGAGCTTTACAATCCATTTACCTGAACCACAATGTAGGTCTAGGTGCTAATGGAGAATTAAGAAGAGAAAAAGTTTCTGATGGAATGAACCCAATTTCAAAATCGATTGGAGTGAATGCTTCATTTGATTTAGAAGACGGTTGGAAAATAACCGAAAACGGTCGCTATTCCTCTAACAGCGGTGGTTTTATCGCTCCGTTTCCAGCAGAAGTTGGTTCTGCTTCAGCAATTGCAGCTTCTTTTGGAGCAGGTTCTACTTTGACTTTCGCCGATTCTGGAACTCCATTTAACAATCCAAATGGATTAGTATCCAGAATTCACATGTTCGATACTCAATTAAATGATTTGAGTAACTTTATGAATGATTTAAGAGTGACGAAAAAATTTGACAAAGTAGGCGTTACTGCAGGTTACTTCAAATCTATCCAAAATATCTCTACGTCATGGTTGTGGAACTCTTATTTACAGGAAGTTTCAGATGATAATCCTCGTTTGATAAACGTAAACAATGCCGCTGGAAATCCATTATCAGAAAACGGTTTGTATGCTTATGGTACTCCAGCTTGGGGAAATTTAGCTAGAAATTATGACACTCAATATAATGTTTCCGCACCTTATGTAAACGTTTCTATAGATGCAACTGAAAACCTTTCTCTTGAGGGCGGTTTGCGATATGATTTGGGTAAAGTTACAGGTTCATTTGCTGGCGGAACATCAAGAGCCTATGACATTAACAATAACGGGACAATTTCAGTACCGGAACAAAATGTTTTTGCTGTAAATACGGCTAAAGAAACTGCTGTAAATTACGATTACGATTATGTTTCTTATACTTTGGGTGCCAACTATTTGTTAACAGCAAATCAATCTCTTTTTGCCAGATATAGCAAAGGTGCTGCCGCAAAAGCAGATCGTATTTTGTTTTCAGGATTGGATTATCTTGATGGAAGTAAAATCAACGCCTTGGACTTTTTGACACAAGCCGAATTAGGTTACAAACTTAAATTTTCAAAAGGATATGTTTATGCAACTGCTTTTCAGTCTAAAACAGACGAGCAAGGTGGTTATGAAGCGACTTCAAACAGCATCATCCAAAACAATTACAAATCATATGGTTTAGAATTGGAATCTTCTTATAACGTTATGGACAATTTCAATGTTCGTGGAGCATTGACCTATACAAAAGCTGAAATTACATCTGGCGACAACAAAGGAAACGAACCAAGAAGACAACCAAAATTGATGTATAATTTGATGCCAACTTATAACTTTTCAGGAAATAAAAACTCAGTTGGATTGAGTTTTATTGGTCAAAGTAAAGCATTCGCACAGGATTCAAACCAATTGGTGATGAACGGTTTTGTAATCGTAAATGCATTTGTTGACTTTGAAGTTACAAAAGGATTATCCTTAAATCTATCTGCAAACAACTTGTTTGACACCTTGGCGATTACCGAGTCAGAAGAAGGAAATATCACGGACAATGCGGTAAACTATGTACGAGCAAGACCAATGCCGGGAAGATCTATTTCTATGGCTTTGTCTTATAAATTTTAATAAAAATTTCATATTTGATTTAGTTAGTTGACAATTCCTGTATTTCTAAAGTACAGGAATTGTTTTTAAAAAAAAATCGAGTTTTCTTGAAGGTTCTTTAAACGTGTCGAAATAAAAAAAATCGTTTATTTGTTTCATTATTCTAATAAAAATTAACTTCCTAAGCTATGTTCAAAAAGACAAAACTGAATTTCTGGCAGATTATAAATATGAATGTCGGTTTTTTCGGAATTCAATACAGTTTCGGTTTACAACAAAGCGCTGTTAATCCTATATATGACTTTTTGCATGCAAGTCCAGATCAAATTCCGATACTTAATCTTGCAGGACCATTAACGGGATTATTGATTCAACCCATTATTGGTGCGATGAGTGATAAAACTTGGCATCCAAGATGGGGAAGAAGAAAACCGTACTTTTTTATTGGAGCCATAATTTGTAGTATCGCATTATTTCTATTCCCATTTAGCAGTTCCTTATGGATGGCGGCAGGTTTGCTTTGGATTTTAGACGTAGGAAATAATACCGCTATGGAACCGTATCGGGCTTTTATCGCCGATACGCTAGATGAAGAACAACAACCAGTTGGTTTTCAGGCTCAAAGTTTTTTTACTGGTTTCGGACAGTTTCTGGCTTATATTTCTCTTTTTCTGTTTCCAATTGTTTTTGTTGGTTACACAGGATCGTTACCCACTTGGATTTATGCCTCCTTCTTTTTAGGAGCAATCCTTTCTGTAACTTCCATTTGGTGGAGTATGAGCAAAACCAAAGAAATCCCTCCAACAGCTGAAGAATTAGCTATTTTAAAAGCAGAACCACTAAATGTTTTTTCGCCCTTCATTGATATTTATAAAGCCGTTTTAGAAATGCCAACAGTGATGTGGCAACTGTTTCTGGTGTATTTGTTTCAGTGGTATGCGATGATGTGCTATTGGCAAAACAATTCAAAAAGCATTGCCTTGTCCGTATGGGATGTGACTCCAAAGAATGTGATGGGTTATGAAAAAGCGGTAGAATGGAATGGATTAATTGGTGCTTTTGGATTTATAGTTACATTTTCAATTGCTTTTTATTTGGCAAAATTAGCCAAAAAACACGGTGCAAAAATGATTCATTTTGCGTGTTTGCTATTCGGAGCTATTTCTTTTTTGTGGTTTCCAACAGTACAAAATCAATACGTATTTTTTGCGGTAATTATTGGGTACGGAATTGCTTGGGCAAGTATGATGGGTATTCCTTATTTGATGGTCGTTGCGGTTGTCCCAAAGGAGCGTTATGGGGTTTATATGGGAATTATAAACATGATGATTGTTATTCCAATGATTATCCAAAACCTGTCTTTTGGTTACATTTTAAAGAACTTTTTAAATAATGATCCTCGTCAGGCAATTAGTTTTGCGGGAGTTTTATTAGTACTTGCTGCTATCTGCACCTTGTTAATCAAAATAAAAAACACAAAAGTAAGTGAATAATATAATAAATAATAAGATGGATACTATAGACATCCTTTGTGTTGGTGAAGTATTGGTTGATTTTATTGGGCATCAAGAAGGCGTGCTTATTAATGAAACTAGAGATTATCATAGGTATTTAGGAGGCTCACCTACAAATGTTGCCATGAATTCAACGCGATTAGGTTTGAATACCATTATGGTTGCAACTGTTGGAAAAGATGGTTTTGGTTCTTATATCACTGAGCGATTATCGAGTGTTGGCGTGAATACAAACCACCTTAATGTACTAGAGAAAAAGTCAACAAGCGTAATTTTTGTTTCAAGATCTGAAGGCACACCTGATTTTATACCGTATCGTTCAGCAGATTGTTGCATTTATGAAGAGCAAATTTCAAGTGAAATTTTATCCAATACCAAGATATTCCATACCACTTGCTTTGCATTAAGTAAAAATCCGGCACAAAAAACAATCTTGAAGAAAGCACAAGAAGCTCATGATTTAGGATGTAAACTAAGTATTGATCTTAATTATGCAAAAAAGCTGTGGAAAAGTCAAAAGAAAGCTTTCAAAGTAATCAAAACCTATTGTCAGTTCAATCCCTTAATAAAAATTAGTGAAGATGATATGCTGCGCCTCTTTGAGAAAGAACTTCCGCACGAAGAGATATTCGAATTTTTTCATAATCAAGGAGTAGATATGGTTTGCTTAACTTTAGGCAGCAAAGGCGTAAAATTATCTCAAAAAGGAAAAGAAATAATACAAATGCCAGCCATAAAAATTGATAAAGTATTAGATTCTACGGGAGCAGGTGATGCTTTTTGGTCTGGATTTTTATTTGCTTATATAAAAGAAAAATCAACTACGGAATGTTTGGATATCGCTTTAAAATTAGCTGCTTTAAAACTACAAAATGTAGGACGACTGCCAGATAATATCAATATCCTATCTCAACTTTTATAAAATACGATGCAACAAAATAATAAATATATCAGCAATGGTGTAATGCTAAATGTTTATCCAGATAGTATTGGAAAAAAATTTAGGGATACCGTAAGCATGCTCAAAATGGACATTTTTAAAGATGCCTTTTCTTTTATATATGTATTGCCCACTTTTTTCAACAGTGATTTAGATAGAGGTTTTTCTATTATTGATTATGATCTAAATAAAGATTTAGTTGATACAAAAGATTTAAAGGACTTGAATGAACTCCAAATAAAGTTAAAGTTTGATATTGTATTGAATCATCTCTCAGTGGCTTCTCCTCAGTTTAAAGACTTGCTGCAATACGGGAATGAATCTAAATTCAAAGATTTTTTCATCAATTGGAATGAGTTCTGGGAAGGAAATGGACTGAAAAATGAAGATGGAATTGTAATTCCAAATCCAGAGTTTCTCAACAAATTATTCATGAGAAAGTCGGGTTTACCTATATTAAAAGTACGTTTTCCAGATGGAACAGAACAGCCGTATTGGAATACTTTTTATCAGCAAGTAACTTATAATCCAATTGTTGTAACCGATTTACAAACTGTTATAGGATTGACAGATTCGTTAAAAACACAAATTGTAAAAAAAATCAATGATGGTGTCGAACAATCTCTAGATTTATGCACTGTTGATTTTGAAGATGCTACTAATTTAAAATCAGAAATTTTACAAATTGTAGAGCAAAAACGTTCCTATCTAGGACAAATGGATGTCAATGCTGAATCGACTTTGGTGTGGGATTTTTATGAAGAAACACTGAAAAAATTAAGTGGTTATGGTTGTACTATTCTTCGATTAGATGCTTTTGCCTATTTACATAAGCAGGTCGGAGAGTCTAATTTTTTTAACAAACCGGGAACCTGGGAATATCTTGAGCGTATTAAGAAAATAGCACAACAAAATAATTTGATGCTGTTACCCGAAATTCATGCAGAATATGGTTTGCATTTACACGATGAAGTAGCCAATGAAGGATATTACATCTATGACTTTTTCTTGCCAGGATTGACCATTCACACTATTGAGAGCAAATCGAGCAAAGCCTTGCTTAGTTGGGCTAAGGAGATTATTGCCAAAGGTTATAAAACGGTAAACATGCTCGGTTGCCACGATGGAATACCCGTTTTAGATTTGAAAGGCAAGGAGGTAAATGGCGTTTACAACAAAGGATTGTTAGAAGATGCCGAGATTGAAAAAATCATGACCACAATCATGGAACGTGGTGGTCGTGTCAAGAATCTCTACGACCCTTCTGGGAATAAAATTTCTTACTATCAAATCAATGCTACATTTTTTAGTGCATTGGGAGAAGACGAACAAAAGTTGCTTCTTGCGAGAGCCATTCAAATGTTTATGCCCGGAATACCGCAGGTTTGGTATCTCGATATTTTTGCAGGCAAAAACAATTATGAAGCGGCTGATAACGGAGGCAGTACAGGTCATAAAGAAATTAATCGCACCACATTGTCAATGCAGGATGTTGAGCAAGGACTAAAAACAGAAGTTGTGCAGCAACAACTCGAAATTATTCGCTTAAGAAATACTTCGAATGCGTTTTTAGGTCAAGTAGAAATCAATGATACTCTAGATTCTATTATTGATATCAAATGGGGAAATGGCGAAACTGTTGCGCATTTAAAGGCAAACCTTCAAACGAAAGGTTTTACAATAGACCATATTGAAAATGGCTTGACAAGTACTATGCGTTTTTAATTTCGTAAGTGTCAGCGAAGATCAATTTATGATTGAGATTAATTGATAATACCGAAAACTATTATAAAACAGCCCAAAATAAAAGGCTATTTGTCACTCCGTAGGAGTCGCTACGCACAAGATTAGGGACGCTTTACTGCGTGACAAACGGAGTATTCAGATTAGATAAATACAATAGTGTTTGGTATAATATCGATTTGAACGGCAGCTTGAAATATAATTTCCTATTTTACAAAACTTAGAATCTCAATATAAAACATTATTTTTGAGTTTGAAACTTTGAACGAAAGTAAATAATTTATGGAAAACAAAACAAGATGCGGCTGGTGTTTATCGAGTGATCTATACAAAGAATACCACGACGAAGAATGGGGCGTTCCTGTTTATGATGACCAAAAACTGTTTGAATTCCTGATTCTGGAAACTTTTCAGGCAGGACTGAGTTGGATTACTATTTTAAAAAAGAGAGACAACTTCCGATTGGCTTTTGATGATTTTGATTATCTAAAAGTTGCCCAATATCCAGAAAATAAAATCCAGGAATTGCTTCAAGATGCCGGAATTATTAGAAACCAATTGAAAATTCGCGCAGCAGTTTCGAATGCAGTTGCCTTTATGAAAGTACAGGAAGAGTTTGGCAGTTTCAGCAAATACATCTGGGAATTCACCGGAGGAAAACCAATTGACAACAAACGACAATCCTTAAAAGAAGTTCCTGCCACTTCCCCACTTTCTGACGAAATCAGCAAAGATTTAAAAAACCGAGGATTTAAATTTGTGGGTTCAACAGTGGTTTACGCCCACATGCAAGCAACAGGAATGGTCGACGATCACGTGGAAGATTGTTGGAGAAGAAGTCAATAGTTAGATTTCAAAATTTCTAAAAATTCATCTCTTTCAATTTCTCTACATCCCAAACTTTCCAAATGTTCATTATAAACCTGGCAATCAAGTAATTTATAATTATCCTTTTGTAATTGTTTTGCCAAAGCTATAAAAGCAACTTTGGAAGCATTCGAAACTTTGGAAAACATGCTTTCTCCACAAAAAACCTTACCCAAATCAACTCCGTACAAACCGCCTACCAATTCATCGTTTTGCCAAACTTCGACTGATTTTGCAATTCCCATTTCATTCAATTTACAATAGGCTTCAATCATGTCGTTGGTAATCCAGGTTCCGTTTTGATCCTCGCGTTTTATTTTTTGACAATTCGAAATTACTTCCCTGAAATTCTGGTTGAAAGTGACTTTAAAA
>Ga0209511_1003999_pt1 | contig 10933 bp, 8 predicted proteins | sample SSSSmetaG_FD_184141 | JGI IMG/M metagenome (GOLD analysis project Ga0209511, IMG submission 184141) | Glacier valley bacterial and archeal communities from Borup Fiord, Nunavut, Canada, to study Microbial Dark Matter (Phase II) - ​SSSS... | ecosystem: Environmental > Aquatic > Freshwater > Ice >... | reverse complement strand
CGATCGCTTCACGCGCTGCTGCGTTCGCCCAGGCGTCCGGCGCCACTGCCACACGCTGATGGACACGACGGCCGACGCCTTGCCGGCCAGGCCGGCGCGCGCAGCGCGGCCCGCGCCTGCGTCAACCGGGGCTGCGCCACCTGCTGCGTCCGGTGCCGGCGCACCCGCGCTGCCGCCCCTGCAAGGCGCCGAGCTCGTGCTCGGCACGATCGCGCTCTCGCTCGCGACCTTCATGAACGTGCTCGACACGTCGATCGCCAACGTTTCCATTCCCGCCATCTCGGGCGACATGGGCGTGAGCCCGTCGCAGGGTACCTGGGTGATCACCTCGTTCGCCGTCGCCAACGCGATCTCGGTGCCGCTCACCGGCTGGCTCACGCGCCGCTTCGGACCGGTGCGGCTGTTCACGTCGAGCATCATCCTGTTCGTGATCGCGTCGTGGCTCTGCGGGCTGGCGCCGAACATCGGCACGCTGATCGCGTTCCGCGTGCTGCAGGGTCTGGTCGCCGGGCCGATGATCCCGCTCTCGCAGACGCTGCTGCTCTCGAGCTACCCGCGTGCCAAGGCGGGCATGGCGATGGCGATGTGGGCGATCACGGTGCTGGTGGCACCGGTCGCCGGGCCGCTGCTCGGCGGCTGGATCACCGACAACATCTCGTGGCCGTGGATCTTCTACATCAACATCCCGGTGGGCGTGATCGCGGCCGGCATCACATGGTCGATCTACTCCAAGCGCGACCCGGGGCCGAGCAAGCCGCCGCTCGATGTCGTCGGCCTGCTGCTGCTGATCGTGTGGGTCGGCTCGCTGCAGATCATGGTCGACAAGGGCAAGGAACTCGACTGGTTCCACTCGGGCCAGATCATCATCCTGGCTTCCGTGGCGGCAGTCGGCTTCGCCTTCTTCCTCGCCTGGGAGCTGACCGAGAAGCACCCCATCGTCGACCTGCGCCTGTTCGCCCGGCGCAACTTCCTGATGGGCACGCTCTCGCTCTCGATCGCCTACGGTCTGTTCTTCGGCAACGTGGTGCTGCTGCCGCTCTGGCTGCAGCAGTACATGGGCTATACGGCCACGTGGGCCGGCCTGGCGACGGCGCCGGTCGGCATCCTGGCGATCATCCTGTCGCCGTGGGTGGGCAAGAACGTGGCGAAGATCGATGCACGCAAGCTCGCCACGGTCGCTTTCCTAGGCTTCGCGTTCATCTTGTGGATGCGCTCGCACTTCAACACCTCGGCCGACTTCCGCACCATCCTGATCCCGACGGTGATCCAGGGCGCGGCAATGGCGTTTTTCTTCATCCCGCTGCAGGCGATCATCTTCTCGGGCCTCACGCCCGACCGCATGCCGGCCGCTGCCGGCCTGAGCAACTTCGTTCGCATCACCGCGGGCGCCATCGGCACCTCGGTCTTCACCACCGCATGGGAAAACCGGGCAGTGCTGCACCACGCCGAGCTGGCCGAGAGCATCAACAGCGCGAGCACCACGGCCAACGCCACGCTCTCCAATCTCGGCGCGAGCGGGCTCGACGGCGCGCAGGCGCTGGCCAGCGTGAACCGCATCGTCGACCAGCAGGCCTACACGATGGCAGTGACCGACATCTTCCTGATCTCGGCCGTGATGTTCCTGTTCCTGCTCGGCTTTATCTGGGCGACCAAGTCGGTGAAGAACGTGGCGATCGACGCGGGCGGGGCGCACTGAGCGCCACCGCGCCTCAGAGCACCAGCCTGGCCGCGTAGCCCGTCATCTCGAGATAGCCGCGGCCGACGCGCCGGCCGCTCTCGTCTTCGAGCAGCGAGAGGCCTTCCCAGTAGATCGCGCCGGTGCTGGCCCGGCTGTCGAGTTCCTGGTCGTCTTGCAAGGCGCGCAGCACGAAGCGGCCGGCGGGGGTGGCGAGGCGCCATTCCACCGGGTAGCGCGCCTGCGATGCGGCGCTCTGCCACGTGCGGCCCGGCGTGAACGTCACCTCGCCCGTCTCGAAGTTGCGCGTGGCGCCACCCGCAGCGCGAAAGCTGCCGCCGGCCCACAGCGCGCTGCCGTCGGCCCGGCGCAGGCGAAATGCGGTGAGTGCGCCGCCGTCGTCAAGGTTGATGCCGATCCAGTCCCAGCCCACGGCCGCCGGGTCGAGGAACGAATCGCTCCACTCGTGGTCGAGCCAGGCCCGGCCGCCGACCTCGACGCTGCGGCCGTCGAGCACGAGCGTGCCTCGCGCATCGAGCTGCGGCTCGCTGTAATAGCGGCTCGACTGCTCGCGGCGCGGCCCCTTCTGCGAGACGCCGCCGGTGCCTTGCTGCAGCACGGGCTGGGTCGCCTGGAGCGCGAGCCGAAACGCGAAGCCGCCGCTGTTGCTTGAGGCGACGGTGGCGTAGCGGCTGCGGCCGGAGGCGTCTTCGTTGCGCTCGAGCCGCCAGTCGCGCAGCACCAGCCGCGTCTGGCCGACGCCTGCATTGGCGATGCCGAAGCCGCTGCGCGCGATGCGCTGGTCGTGACGCAGCCGGCGGCCTTCGAGGTCGGTCACCGCGGCGTGCGCGAACACCAGCTCGCGTGCGGTGAATGTGCTCGACGAGGCGGCGTCGGCGTCGCGGCCCAGGCCGGTCGCGGCACGGAAGAACGTGATCTGGAAGCCCCAGGTGCGCGCGGCCGATTCGAGCGCGCCGGTGATGTACCACCACTCGATCGAGGAAGCCGGATGCGCGCCGAAGTCTGCCGGCGGCATCGGGTCCGGGGTGGCTGCATCGGCTCCGGCGGAGCCCGATGCGAGCAGTGCAAGGATGAAGGTTCGACGCGGGTGCATGCAGCGAGGATGGCATGGCTCTCCGCGGGCTGCCGGCACACCGGGCAACGCCGCTTGAAGCAGGGCGGGCTTTGGACTAGCCTCCGCCGTCGCTGCGCATCGGCCTCGTCGGCCGATCTCGCCTGTCACGCATCCTTCGGAGACAACCCCCATGAATCGTTCCACCCTCGGCCTCTCGCTCGCCGCTGCTGCCGCCGTCAGCGTTCTCGCCGCCTGCGCCGGCAACATGATGGCGCCGGTGGCCTCGGGCAAGCCGGCACCGTTCTTCGTCTCCAGCACCGGCTCGGGCCGCGGTGGCGATCTGGGCGGGCTCGATGGCGCAGACCGTCTCTGCACCTCGCTCGCCGCGGCGGCCAGCCTGCCGGGCCGCACGTGGCGCGCCTACCTCAGCACGCAAGGGGCAGGCGGCGTGAACGCACGAGACCGCATCGGCGCCGGCCCGTGGGCCAACGTGAAGGGCGTGGTCGTCGCCAGCAACGTGACCGAGCTGCACGGCGCCAACAACGTCAACAAGCAGACGGCGCTGACCGAGCGCGGCGACGTGGTCAACGGCCGCGGCGACACGCCGAACAATCACGACATCCTCACCGGCTCGCAGCCCGACGGCACGGCCATCACCGGCAGCGTCGACACCACCTGCGGCAACTGGACGCAGAGCGGCGCCGGCGCCGCGATGCTCGGCCACAGCGACCGCACCGGTCTCGACGAGAGCGTGCCCGCCAAGTCATGGAACTCGTCGCACCAGTCGCGCGGCTGCAGCGTCGAGTCGCTCAAGGCCACCGGCAGCGACTCGCGCATCTACTGCTTCGCCGCCAACTGATCGACACGCGATGCCGGCCTTCGAGACGCTCACGATCGCGGCCGACGCGGCGAATCCGCGCATCGCACGGCTGCGGCTGAACCGGCCGGATCGTCTCAACGCCATCGACCACCGCATGCCCGGTGAGATCCGCCGGGCGGTGGAATGGGCCGAGGGAGAGACATCGGTGCACGTGATCGTGGTCGAAGGCGAGGGCCGTGCGTTCTGCGCCGGCTACGACCTCAAAGGGCTTGCCGAGGAGACGCCGCTCGACGGTATCGGCCACCCACTCCAGCAGGAAGCCGTGCCGTGGGACTCGATGGTCGACTACGCGGTGATGAAGCGCTACACCGAAGACTTCATGGCACTCTGGCGCTCTCGCAAGCCGACCATCGCCAAGGTGCACGGCTATGCGGTGGCCGGCGGCAGCGACATCGCGCTCTGCTGCGACCTGCTGGTGATGGCCGACGACGCGAAGATCGGCTACATGCCGACGCGTGTGTGGGGCTGCCCGACTACCGCGATGTGGACCTTTCGCCTCGGTCCGGCACGCGCCAAGCAGCTCATGTTCACGGGTGACCTGATCGACGGCGCGAAAGCCGCAGAGTGGGGCCTGGCCAATATCGCCGTGCCGGCCGTCGAGCTCGATGCGGCCACGAATCGCCTGGCCGAACGGATCGCCGGCGTGCCGTCTTCGCACCTCGCGATGCACAAGCTCGTCGTCAACCAGGTGATGCTCACCGCCGGCCTCGAGCAGGCACAGACGCTGGCGACCGTGTTCGACGGCGTCACGCGGCACAACCCCGAGGGCCTGTGGTTCCGGCGCCAGGCGCAGGCCGACGGCTTCAAGTCGGCCGTCGAGTGGCGCGACAGCGGCCGGCCGATTCCCGAAGGCGACGAGGCGAGGGCGCTTGTCGCAGAGCTGGAGCGCAGGCTGGTCGAGGCGAAGAAGGCGCTCTAGAACCACGCTCTATCGCAAGAACGCTTCGATCGCTCCGTTGACCCGCTCCGGGTGCGTGATCGGCCCCACAGGGCGGGCGCGCGGCGCGAGCCGCTCGAGCAGCAGCCGCCATTGCGAGGAGCTGCTCGCGTTCCAGTGCAGGCACACGACGCCGCGGCCGGCGCCGGCCTCGCGAAAGAACGGGGCGTACACGCTCATGCCTACCAGTCTTCCTTGACCGCCATCACCGTCTGCCGGCCGACGGCCTGCCGCGCGGCCAGCCACGCCGTGAGCGTGCCGGCTGCCACCACGGCCGCGCACAGCGTGCCGAGCCGCAGCCACGGCAGCAGCAGCTCCATCGTCCAGTGAAAGCTTTGCGGGTTGACCACCTTCACCAGCACCACGCTCACCGCCAGGCCGAGCGCCAGGCCGAGAGCGGCGCCCACGCCCGTCCACACCGCGCCTTCGGCCGCGACCACGGCCAGGATCTGGCGCCGCGTGAGCCCCAGATGCACGAGCAGGCCGAACTCCTTCTGCCGCGCGAGCACCTGCGCCGAAAAGCTCGCGGCGATGCCGAACAGCCCGATCGCGATCGCCACCGCCTGCAGCCAGTAAGTGACGGCGAAGCTGCGGTCGAAGATCCGCAGCGATGTCGCGCGGATCTCGCGCGGTGCGGCGAACTCGAGCAGCGTGCCGTCGTAGCCGAGCTCGCTTGCAGCGCTACGCAGTGCGGTCTCGATGCGCGCCACGTCGGCCGACGGCAGCAGCCACAGCGCGAGATCGTTGATGCGCTCGTCGCCGGTGAGCCGTTTCCAGTCGGCCGCGTCGATGGCGATCGCGCCGTACTGGCGTGCGTAGTCGCGCCACACACCGCGCACGAAGACCTCGGCCTTCGCGCCGCTCGGCAAGGGCAGGATGAACGCATGGCCGAGCGCGGCGGCGTAAAGGTCGACCATCGCCTCGCTGACGTAGACCGCCGTTGCACCCGGGGGCGCATCGACCAGCTCGCCGCGCAGCGGCAGGCTGTGCGCCGGGTCGGCGAGTGGCCTGGCGATGAGCGCGACAGCAGGCCGAGCGGGGTCGAATGGCAGCGCCACGACGCGCTGCGCTTCGGCACGCGCCACGCCTTCGATCTGCAGCGCGCGCGACGGCAGTGGCTGCGGCAGCGTCGCGACGTCGCCACCGCCCGGACCGACCGCGGCCCGCGCGTAAAGGTCGGCCGGCAGCACGGTGTCGAGCCAGCGCGACACGGCATCGCGAAAGCTCGCCACCATGACGGTGAGCGCCACCGAGAGCGCGAGGCTCGCCACCACGCCCGCGACGGCGATGGTCGCGCTGCTGCGGTCGTGGCGCGCGCGCTCGACCGCCAGCAGCGCGAGCGCGCTTCGCGGCTCGGGCACACCGGTGAGCGCGAGGCCCACGCCGCCCGGCACGCACGCGATGCCGCCGACGAGCAGGCACGCCACCGATGCATACGCTGCGAGCGGAATGCCCGCAATCGGCGGCAGCGTCGCGAGGCCGATGCCGCACACGACGAGTGCGATGCCGAGGCCGACGGTGCGACCGCGCGCCGGCGCGGCACCGAGGCCTTTCAGCGCTTGCGCCGGTGCGATGAGCGCCGCAGCCCGTGCCGGCAGCCATCCGCCGACCAGCGCCGCGACGACACCGAGCGCGCCGTAGACGGCCGCGCCGCCGGCGTCGATGCGCAGCGTGGGCGCCACACCGGGAAAGTAGCCGCCGCCGAGGTCGCCGCCGAAAAGCCGCAGCGCGAACGCCGCCATCGCTGCGCCGAGCGCGAGGCCGAGTGCGCTGCCCACGATGCCGAGCGCGGCCGACTCGCCGAGCACCAGCCACAACCGGTCGCGTGCGGCGAGGCCGAGCACGCCAAGCAGGGCGAGCTGCTGCTGGCGCTTGGCGACCGACAGCGAGAGGATCGAGAACACGAGGAATGCGCCGGTGAACATGGCCACGAGAGCGAGCACCGTGAGGTTGACGCGGTAGGCGCGCGACACGTTCGAGACGCGTTCCGACGCTTCGTCTGGCGCCGCTGCGCGCACGCCCGGCGGCAGGGAGAGTCGGGCCAGCAGTGCATCGCGATCGGCGCCTGCCATGAGCCGCACGTCGAGGCGGGTGAGCCTGCCGATCGAGCCGAACACCGCCTGCGCGCCGGCGATGTCCATCACCGCCAGCGGTGGCCCGCCCGCGGCAACGCTGCCCAGCACCTGGAGCGTGCGTCGGCCGGCCACGGTCTGCACGGCGATGGTTCCTCCCACGACGCTCGATGCCGATGCCGATGCCGATGCCGCGGCCGATGAAGATGTCGATGTCGATGTCGCGGCCGACGTCACGCCGAGGCGCCGCTCCGCTGCGACGTTCAGGAACACCGCGCCCGGGTCGAGCATCGCGAAGCGGCCTGCGTCTTTCGCCGGCCGCGGCAGCGCCGCTGGCGAGATCTGTGCAGCCACCAGCGCGTCGATGCCGACGATGCGCAGTGGCACGCGCTGCCCGGTCGCGTCGAACGCGTAGCTGTCGGCCTCGACCACGGGGCTGGCAACAGCGACCGAAGGATCGGCCGCCACCGTCGCATACAGCGCTTCGTCGAAGCCCGCGCGCGGGCCGACCAGCTCCAGGTCGGGGTCGCCGTTGACCGCGCGCACGGCCGCCCCGAACTCGGCCAGCGCCGAGGCGTTGATCAGGTGCACCGAGTACGCAAGGGCCACGCCCAACGTCACGGCGATCAGCGCGGCGACGTTGCGCCACGGGTGATGCCGCAGCTCGGGCCACGAAAGCGCGCGCAGCAGCGCGATCACGAGCCCGTCCGGTTGGCGACGCCGGCTTCCGTGATGCCGGTTTCGGCGATGCCGGTGGCGGTGAGCGTCACCGCACGGTCGGCACGCGCAGCCGCCGAACGCGAGTGGGTGGCGAGCAGGCAGGCAGCGCCTTGCTCGCGCACCTGATCCATCAGCAGGGTGAGCACGCGCTCGGCGGTGGCCGGGTCGAGGTTGCCGGTGGGCTCGTCGGCGAGGATCAGCCGCGGCCGATGCACCAGCGCGCGGGCGATCGCCACGCGCTGGAGTTGGCCGCCCGAAAGCGTTTGCGGCAGTCGCGCAGCGAAGCCGCCGAGGCCGACGGCTTCGAGCATCGCGGCGACGCGTGCGTCGTCGGGGCGCTTTTGCAGCAGCAGCGGCAGGCCGACGTTGGCGCCGACGCTCAGGTGCGGCAGCACGTGGAACGCCTGGAACACGAAGCCGAGCTCGCTACGCCGGAAGGTCGCCTGCGCCGGCTCGGCGAGGGCATGGATGTCGGTGCCGTCGATGGTCACGCGGCCGGCATCGATGCGGTCGAGCCCGGCCACGCAGTTGAGCAGCGTCGACTTGCCGACGCCCGATTCGCCGAGCACGGCGACGAACTCGCCAGAGGCGACGTCGAGATCGACGTTTTCGAAGACGGTGCTGTCGGCATAGCGCTTGGCGAGCGATCGAATCTCGAGCAAGGACATCAGGCGTTCATGAGTTGAGGTTCCGGGGACGGCGCATCGAGCAACTCCTGCGCCAGACGAACGACGTGCCCGTTGACCTCGGTGCCATCGGCTGGGTCGCACACCACGACCGTGCGCCACGGCATGGAGCGCAGCCACGTGAGCTGGCGCTTGGCGAGCTGGCGCGTCGCGGCGACTGCTTTTGCACGAAGGCCCGAGAGGTCGCCTTCGTCGAGTGCCTGCCACGCCTGGCGATAGCCGACGGCACGCATCGACGGCAGGTCGGCGTGCAGGTCGCCGCGAGCGCGCAGCGTGCGTACCTCGTCGAGGAAGCCGGCCCGCAGCATGGCGTCGAAGCGAGCTTCGATGCGCGCGTGCAGCCAGCTGCGCTCGCGTGGTTCGAGCGCGATCAGCGGCGGGCGCATCAGGCCGGCCGGGCCGGTGTGAAAGGCACTCAGCGGCAGGCCGCTGATGCGCTGCACCTCGAGCGCGCGCTGGATGCGCTGTGAGTCGTTCGGCGCGATTCGCGCAGCCGAAACGGGGTCGACGCGGGCCAGCTCGGCGTGCAATGCGGGCCAGCCGTCGCGCGTCGCCTCGGCGTCGAGCCCGGCGCGCACGGCAGCGTCGGCCTGGGGCAGCGTGTCGATGCCGTCGAACAGCGCCTTGAAGTAGAGCATCGTGCCGCCGACAAGCAGGGGCAAGGCACCGCGTGCCGCGATCTCGTCGATGAGCCGCGTGGCATCTGCCACGAAGCGCGCGGCGGAGTAGCGTTCGGCCGGGTCGACCATGTCGATCAAGTGATGCACGACCTGCGAGCGCTCGGCATCGGTAGGCTTGGCGGTGCCGATGCTCATGCCGTGATAGATCAGCGCCGAGTCCACGCTGATGATCTCGACCGCGCGCCGCGACGACAGAGCCGCAGCGATGGCCAGCGCAGCCGAGCTCTTGCCGGAGGCCGTGGGGCCGGCGAGGCAGAGGCATCGGCTTGCGGCGCGTGCACCATCGGATCGGGTCATGCGTTGAGAGTAGCAGCCGATCGGGCGCGCCAGCGTGCGCGGCGAGACGGGTGCTTTCGAAGAACTCAGGGAGGACACATGCGCTTCGGTTTTCGTGTTGCAGCGTTGCTGCTCGCCGGCGGGCTCGTTGCCGCTGCCGCGCAGGCTGCCGAGATCACTCTCTACGAGCACGCCAATTTTGCCGGCCAGCAGCTCACGCTGCGTGGCTGGACGCGTGAGATCGACAGCACCGGCTTCAACGATCGGGCGTCGAGCATCGTCGTGGTCTCGGGCCGTTGGGAGCTCTGCACCGATGCCGATTTCGGCGGCACCTGCGCGGTGTTCACGCGCGGCGAATATCCGGTCATCGACGCGCGCCTGAACGACCGCATCAGCTCGGCACGCGAAGTCGGCAGCTACGCCGATCGCCGTGGCAGCTACAACGACTACGGCCGCGGCAGGATCCAGCTCTTCGACGAGCCCGACCTGCGCGGCCGCTCGCTGCGTCTCGATGCCGACGCGCCGTCGCTCGGCCGCAGCGGCTTCAACGATCGCGCCGTCAGCGTCGAGGTCACGCAGGGCACCTGGGAGCTCTGCGCCGACGACGACTTCGGCGGCGATTGCCGCACTTACGCGCCCGGCCGCTACGCCGACCTCGGCTTCGGCATGAGCCGCCAGGTCTCGTCGGCCCGACTGCTTCGCTCGGCCGGCGAAGCGCCGGCCTTCGTCTCGCCCGGGCTGCCGCCACCACCGCCCAACCAGGTCGGGCGTGCCGTGCTCTTCAGCGAGCGCGGCCTGCGCGGCACCAGCCTGGCCATCTCCGGGCCCGTGGCCGATCTCGACCGCTCCAACTTCAACGACCGCACCGCCTCGCTCTACATCGAGTCGGGCGTGTGGATCGCGTGCCGCGATTCGTTTTTTCGCGGCGAGTGCCGCAGCTTCGCACCCGGCCGCTACGACAACCTGAACGACTTCGGGTTCGAGGGCGTGATCTCGTCGGTGCGACCCGGCGGTCCCTCCGTTGCGTCGCCTTCGCCGGCACCGCCACCCGTGTCGATCCAGGCCGGCATCGAGTTCTTTTCCGAGCCCGACTTCGGCGGCGAGCGCGTGATGGTCGATCGCGACCTGGGCGAGCTCGATCGCGTCGGCTTCAACGACCGCGCGGCGTCGGCCGTGGTGACGGCCGGAACGTGGGAGATGTGCACCGACGTGCGTTTCGGCGGCAGCTGCGCGGTGTTCGCACCGGGGCGATATCCGCGCATGGGTGGCCTCACGCGGCAGGTGTCGTCGGTCCGACGGATTCAGTGACGCCGGGCTGAATTCCGCGCCGCCGCGCTCGCGCGGCTGTGCCCCTACCTGTTCCGACGGGCGGATGCTCGGCATTTCGAGCCGCCTATCTTTACAATGGGCAACATCGACGCTGACTCCAGGGGGCTCGGTTCATGCTCTCCAAAATCAGTGTCAGCCTGGGTCGGCGCTCAGCGCGTTCCGAACCCGCTACTTTCGCCGCCGATTCCCTCAGCGTCGTCTCGCTCGCTCCGTGGCTGATCGCGCTCAGCGTGGTGGTGTGGATCGCGGCCACCACTGCGTCGAGTACCGCCCAATGGGGCGATCACTTCGAGCAGTTCGCATGGGCGCACAGCGTTCAGTGGGGCTACCACAAGCACCCGCCGCTGCCCACCTGGATCCTCGCCGGCGTAATTCATTTCTTCGGCGCGTCGCCCCTGTGGCCGACGTGGCTCGCTGCAGCCTGCATGCTGGGCACGGCGTTCTTCAGCTACCGCATCGCCAGCGAGCTCTATGGCCGCGAAGTGGCCGTGCTGTCTTTGCTGCTGCTGAGCCTTGCTCACGCGTACTCGGCTCGCGCCTCGCTCTACAACCACAACTCGATGATGCTGCTCACGGTGAGCGGTGCGGTGTGGTGCGTGCTGC
>Ga0209511_1003997_pt1 | contig 10936 bp, 10 predicted proteins | sample SSSSmetaG_FD_184141 | JGI IMG/M metagenome (GOLD analysis project Ga0209511, IMG submission 184141) | Glacier valley bacterial and archeal communities from Borup Fiord, Nunavut, Canada, to study Microbial Dark Matter (Phase II) - ​SSSS... | ecosystem: Environmental > Aquatic > Freshwater > Ice >... | reverse complement strand
TCCTGAAGAATTTTTCTTTTTTCTTAAAAACATGTCCAAAATTACTTTCTGGACACCCATTTTCAAAATTTATCTCAGTAAAATCAAGGGTTGTAGAAGATTTTTTTTAAAAGTGCGGAAAACAGGAAAACGGGAAGATGAGAGGAAGCGAATATGGGAAGAGTTGAAAATTCCTGTATCGTAAATTAAATCCAATGAATTAATTCCTACTTCCCAAGTTTTTCAATCCTCTTTACCACCAGTTTTGAACTGATCATCGTTATGGGTAAGCCTGTCCCCGGAACGGTGGATGCACCAACGTAAAAGACATTTTTAAAGACTTCGTCAAAATTTGTTGGACGGAAAGCACCGATTTGAAGCATCTTATGCGAAAGGCCTAATCCACTACCTTGATGAAGGTTATACTGATTTTGCCAATCAACCGGTGTATAGATTGTTTTAGATACGATTTCGGGTAGAATATCCTGATTTATGCGTTTAGAGAAATCGGCAAGGATGCTATTCACGATTTCATCCTTATCATCCCAGCTTTTCTTAAACCGCAGATCAGGAACCGGGCAGACAAAGAACAGGCTCTCACAACCTTCGGGAGCACATCCCGGATTGTTGCGTGATAACACATTCACGTAATAATAAGGTTTTTGAAGCGTTCCTGAGGATTGAAACACCTTATTTGCATACTCTTTGAAATTATCTCCAAGGTAATAGTTATGATGCTCAACCTGAGGTAATTTACATTTCAGCCCAAGATAAATGGTGAGTGGACCCATTGTCCATTCCATCTTATCGAGTTTTTCCATCGAAAATTTCGGACGCTTGAATATTCGCCCCCTGAATGAGGCTGCATCACTATTCACAACAACAAGATCGCTCTTCCATTTCCGGTTATTCTGATCAATCAGACAATCCAGTTTTCGACCATTTGCTACAAAATCAACAATTTCCGTATTGTATGTAATCGTCACATTCTCTTTCCTAAGCTCCTCAACAATTCCTTCGACAATTTTATACATTCCACCTTCGACATTATAATAGCCGTCATGTTCAAATTCAGTGTAGGAGAGCAACGTGTAAACAGCAGGAGTATCGAAAGGGGTTCGACCCAGAAAAAATGCGACAAGCGAAATAATTTCGCGTGCATCATCCGATGAGAAATACCGGCAAACCTGTTGCCAAAAATTTCTGAAAAGGATGGGCAAATGAACCGGATTTACTTTCATCAAAGTGATCAGGTATGCAAAAACAGAATTGTAGTTCTCCTTGATTACGATATCAACTGTATCATTGAATAACGCTTTACCGTTTTTCAGGTATTTGCGCATTTTGATTTCAAAGTCCGGCTCTACATCTTTAAATTGTTCGGCTAACTTATGAATGTCCTTGTAAAGACGGTAGGTTTTAGGACTACGGCTAAAGTTAACAGTGTATAGCGGATCGAGCGCCACATATTTGAATGGAAGTTCAATGTTGCAATCGTTGGCAAACTCCTTAAATTCGTAGGACATGCTAAAGAAACTGGGACCCGTATCAAATGTAAATCCATCCTTTTTCAACTGATTAAGTCTTCCGCCTGCCTGACTATTCTTTTCAATAATCTCTACTTTATACCCTCTTTTTGCCAATCTCAGTGCAGTAGCAAGACCACCGATTCCGGCACCAACAACAAGAACACTTTTCTGCATCTCTATTTTTTTATTTTTTCTAATAATTGAGGGTACAATTCGTCTCTAACCCAGGTAAAGCCAGGTTCAAATTTCAGTATCTCCTCATACATCAATTTTGCATTTGTATTATCATTAATTGACTCATAAGCCTGAGTAATGGTGACCAATAAACTGAGGTAGTTCCAGTCACCCTGAATTTCACTACCCTTTTTCTCCATCATCGCTTTGGCTTTCAGATAATATCCGATTGCTTCAGTTTTCGATCCACCCATCAATGACGGCGAATGAAATTTCACATTTCCCAGTTGTATATATCCAAAAGACTGATTGGGATCGAGGAGAACTGCCAGTTTGGCACAATCGGAACTTTTTGGTCCGTTAAAGGGAGCCGAGAATTTACTTAAGGCAATTTTAAAACCGTATAATGCCGATTTGTAACCATTTATTAATGAAGGCTCCAATTTTTTTGCTTCCAAAAACTTCACGTTTTCCTCCGCCAGTTTCAAATAAATTACCGCCTGATCTTTATGATCGCTTCCCAAACACCAACCAATGTATCCATATTGGTAATTAAGAAGTTCGAGGCGTAATTCATTTGGCTTATCAGCTTGATAGTTTAATTTATCAATCACAGTCTTCCAAACCGACATACGATTGCTAATGTATGCATTGTAAACATCGCTTTTGTTACTTCCCTTCAAGCTTAAGGCAAATAATCCCCAAAAAACAATCGTTATCCAATACTTCGACCCTTCCATTGATAATGAAAAAAATATTTATTCAAAAAAGAACGGAACATTACCACTCCCATTACTATTTGCTGGGGAATGAAGTAAAGGAAACTATCCAATATCCGCTGATGACTGGCCATTGCAACAAATAACCTGATCAACAAAAGCATAACAATATATACAACAAAAAGGTTGTTTGAAAAGGAGAAAAGTACAGGAATAAAACCAAATGTTGTTATCAACCAAAATATTACAGCAAGTATAAACGAATTTCCAAAAAAAGAAATGATGTTCTTCGAAAAACCACTTACCGCTTCGTTAAAACTGCTGTACATCCGACACCGGATCGATTCGTTTCCCGTAAGACAGGCAATCGAAATTCTTTTCTCTTTAAAGTAACGTGCTATTTCGATATCTTCTACTTTGCAGTTCCTTACATACTCATGGGGATTAAACCGGTTATAGATCAACGCATTAAAAAGCATGAATTGCCCGTTTGCTGCTGACAGCGATCGAAAAGAGGACCATTGAACCAGCGGTAAAGGAAGCAATGATAACAGGATATAATTCATGATAGGAACTGTCATTTTTTCGCCGGTAGAGATTACGATCTGCTCAGGGAAAATTGAAACCAATCCGAGATGGTATTTTTCGGCATATGCAACAGCAGATTGAATAATATCTCCACTAATCCGTACATCAGCATCCAGAAAAAGTAAATATTCGCCTTTAGCATATAGTGATAATGAATAACAGCCAAAATTTTTTCCAAGCCAACCGGTGGGTAAACCATCCGATCTGACTAATTTAATCCGTGAATCAATTTCAACAAAAGCACTCACGGCTTCATCTGTCTGGTCATCCGACTGATCATCAAAAACAATAATCTCAATATTTTGGTAATGCTGCTTGATTAGATAGGTCAGAAGAACGCCAATGTTTTCCACTTCGTTTCTGGCAGGAATTAATACCGAAATAAGCGGATTGCCTTGTATCTGACTTTTATTAAGCTTGGGTTTAAATAAAAGGTTAACGGTAGCAACCAATAGCTGTATCGCTGTAAAAAACAAGATAAATGCAGCGAGGTAAAACATCACGATTCGGATTTTAGGGAGTTATCAGCAATGCATTGGTTATAAAATAAGTTGTACGCATCCTGAATCGACTTGGTATCTAAACTATCACTTTTATATTCAGTCACATAAATATAAAGACCAGGTTTTCGGTTCGAAAAATAATCGATCAGGTTGGCCATGAAAAGAATATGAATTTTACAACCCGTCTTTTCAACAATACGCCCGATTCCTGCTTCAAACTGAAAAGAGGTTTTATAAATTGACTCAATTTTACCTTGTGGAAAAAGAAGTACCATATTTCCAGATCCCCGAAGTAATTCGGCTGTATAATTAATTGATTCGATGGTTTCCCGTGATTTCTTTCGGATTGAATATCCACCCGTTTTATTGAAAAAAGGAAATTTCTTTAACTGCTCCTCAAGCATCATAAAATGAAATTTTCTTCGCAACAACATAACATTCAAAAACATAGCAAAAAAACCATCCCACCAGCTCATATGGTTAGCCAACAACAAAACAGGTAAATCACGATCATCAAACTCCTTTTTTAGTTCTACACGACCAAAATGCCGGTGGATGATCCAACCAGCATACCACCTGAAAAACGGATAGATAAAGAAATGATGTCTGGCTTTTAAAACCATCGGATTTACTTTATGAAAATCAGAATAGCAGCGAAAAACAGAAATTGGCAAACAAAAATGGCAGATGCCAATGGATTTTCAGTTCTAACTTTTTTCCATTTTACGAGTGAATGAAAAATCAGCGCAAGGAGGAACCAAACTGAATAGTTTTGAAGCGGAACTGAATTTCCATTCCAGTACCACATGTCGAGAAATGGAGCAACCTGTTCTAATACAACATCATAAATAATCATTAAAACTGAAGCTAATATAACTTGTAAAACTATCGGCAACCGGAAACGTTCCATTATTGATGAGCTGCAATACACCAACATCGCCCAGTTAATTCCAATCATCAGCGGAGTGCCAAACACTTTTAATCCCAATCCGCTACCGTAAATATATTTCCCAAATACAATCTGAGAATTAACTCCCACAACTTCAACAAGATAACTAACCAATATAATCGTAAAAAAGACAAATCGCGTATTTCCACTATGTAACGATTTATGAAACAGCAGAATAGCAATAAAACTTAAAAGAAGCGCAAATGGAATTAAAATAATAAAAAGGCGTTGAGTGAGTGGAATTCCAATTCCTGCAACTCCGACAGTGTAGAAAACGACAAATAAAATAATGGTTTTCAACTTTTGCCGAAGTAAATATTTTGACATTATTTCCATAACCGAATAGATTATCAATTTTTGGACCCCTTCGCAAAGAATCCTTCTAATTTATTAATTAATAACAGATTAAATAAAATTAAACTAAAAGCGTAACTGATGTCCTCAACCGGAACTGTAAATATCCGAATTCCAAGGTTTTCAGAATTATTATACCAAACAACCTCTTCAGGTATAAAACTCCCGGTAAGCACTGAATTCACCAGAAAGAATGGAATAAGAATAACCATAAAAGTAAGATAAAACCGGTTAAGTAATTGCGATGAACCGAGACTTGCCAAAAAAATCGCAAAAATTGCGATACTTCCATAAATAGCAGTGTAGGCTTTTTCAATATTCATGAATACGACCAACCCCAGACAAACGACCAAAATGGCAGATACAATTCTTGACTGCCAATTACTTAAACATATATTTGGAAATAAATAGATTAGTGTATCATGCAGAAATAAGCTGGCATACGGAATGACAATAAAAAACAACCACTCCTCTAACGGCAATTTAAGCAGTACAATATTTGAATGATATCGGGGATTAAAACCCCAAATTCCATATTTTGTGAATAATATATCGCCCAGAATGTAAAAAGAGCCCACGAAAACGAGCGATAGTACGACAGATTTGATTTTTACGTAAAACCGAAGCTTCCGGTCGTAACTGTATATTAAAGGGACTAAAATTGCAAATATTTCCAGTATCAGATAAACGGACATACGAGTTTTATTTAATTACCTTAAGAAATAATCTCGCTACTGTTAAAGTGATGTTCCAAAACGTACTTACCAACCCTCTCATACAATTTTTTGAACCAAACAGTATATGAGTCAGGATTTGAAATTGCATCTAAATGTAAATCGCGATAAGAAATCACTTTGCATTCCACTACTTCGTTTTGATTCATCCGGGGAAATTCATCCGAAACACCAATGAAAACATGATCAAATTCATGCTCTGTTAATTCATTATCAAGAAGTTCCTTGTATTTAAAACTGAATATTTCGGTGAGTTTACATTTAATTCCCATTTCTTCCATCAATCGTCTGTTTGCGGCAGCGAGGGATGACTCGTTGGGATACGGATGGCTGCAACAAGTATTGGTCCATAAGCCGTTAGAATGATACTTATTGAAAGCTCTTCGCTGTAAAATCCAATTGCCCTGCGAATTAAGAATAAAGACAGATACTGCCCTATGAAGACATGCTTTGCGGTGAGCCTCCATTTTCTCCATCAATCCAATCGGATTATCATTTTCGTCAACAAGAATTACAAAAGTCTCGCCGCCCAGGGAGTTTTCTTCCATCTAAATCATTTTAAGATGATATACGGCCAATGCCTTTCCAAGTAACACTATTTTACGGGTTCCGGATATTCGGATTCGTGTAGCCAACAATTTACTGGAAGGTGTATGGCGAATTTTATTCAGTAATCGTTTATAATAAAAATAGGCAATAAGTACTGCAAGTTTTGCATCTTCCGGCAGTTTTGGTATTCCCTTCCGGGCAGCCAGGAAATCTATCTCTATATCCTGAATAATCGCGTCTTTAACTTTGTCGTCAAATGAACCATTCCCCATTTCCGGGAAATACTGTCTGTCAAGAAATTCAATATCACTCTTTAAATCACGTAGAAAGTTTACTTTCTGAAATGCCGATCCCAGTCGTTTTGCAGGCAATTTAAGTGATGCATACATTGCATCATCGCCATCGGTAAAGACTTTAAGACACATTAATCCGACAACATCGGCTGATCCGTAAATATAGTCGTCAATTTCGGATTTGCTCTCGTATCTTGTTTTGTATAGATCGGCCTTCATACTTTTCAAAAAAGATTGTATCAGATCATTTGGAATCTGATAACGCTTTACAATTATCTGAAAAGAATGCAATACAGGATTTAGGCTTATTCCGTTTTTGTAAGCATCGTAATAATCGGTTTCGAATTTATCAAGAAGAATATCCTTATCGTATTGATCAAATGAATCAACTATTTCGTCAGCAAAGCGGACAAAACCATATATACTGTAAATCGCCTTCTGAACCTGCTCGTCAAGAAAGCTTACAGCAATAGAAAACGATGTACTGTAGGTTTTGGTTACTAACTTACTGATTTCGTACGAAACATGATCATAGAGATTAACGGAAGCCATCGCGCCAGGATTGATAATTAACACTTTTCATAGTTACTGTTTAAACAATGATTATGCCTAAAAAGTTCATCGAATTATTCGTACAGGAAAAATGTAACGCAATATAACTATTGTTTAGATTGGCAAGTCCTTGTTCACTCTTACAATTCTCTTTTTGATCTGCTGATCAATTACAATAGGCACTTTCTCCTCAATCACATTCGATGAGTCAAGTCCCAGTGCTTTTACGTCATTTATACTTAAACGCCTGACAAAATTATGAAGTGTCATAATAAATATCTTCAGCGGAGGCAACTTGTAATCGCTGATCAGTATCCTATCAAGGTTAACGTAAAGAAAATCAGCAGGTATAGAATGTCCTTTGAGTGACTCGTACTGGCTGACCATACTGACTTCGCCACTCTTCACTAAATCTTCAATCACTTCTTTAAAGTACAGATTAATCTTACGCTCAATTTTGAAACCCAATCTGAAATCAACTTTGATCAAAACGCCAGGAATCATATGATGAACCACATACTCAAAAGTATTAGGCGTTTCAAGACTATCGATATGAAGAAACCAATAAGTACTTGCCCTTTTGGGATGCTTGTTAAAGATTGAATACATGATTTTTGACTCGATCTGATCAACCCTGTTCGCTTTGGTGATGTAAACCAGGTTAGTCGCAATTTTAGCAACAGAAGAATCGTTGCTAAGTGCTCTGAAGATATCCGGATCCTTCTTAAAATTAACAAAACTAATATACTGGTTCTTGATTTTCCGACCAAAATACCATCCGTACATTACCAGAAAGAAAACAGAGGCTAATGCAATCGTTAGCCATCCTCCATTTGCAAATTTATGAAGATTTGCATACAAAAATGTTCCTTCGATTGAAAGAAAGACCATTAGCATCAAGGCAATAAGAAAAGGATTTACCCGGCGAAGTCTTAAATGAAACGACAACAGCAAGGTAGTCATTATCATCGTAATAGTAATTGAAAGACCATATGCAGCTTCCATTCGCGATGATTCTCCAAAATAGAGAACTACAAAGGTACATGCAATCCAAAGAAACCAGTTAACAAATGGAATATAAACTTGTCCCTTAATATCAGTTGGATACGAAATTCTGACCTTAGGCCAGATATTCAGCGAAACAGCTTCACTAATAATCGTATATGATCCACTGATTAAAGCCTGGCTGGCAATGACAGAAGCCGCAGTTGCTATAAATACACCCGGCAGGATAAACCATTCAGGCATAATTGCATAAAATGGATTGGTACTCGTCATCGTGTCGAGATGGTGAATCAGGTAAGCACCTTGTCCGAAATAGTTGATCAGCAATGCAGTTTTCACAAACATCCACGAAATACGGATATTCTTAATCCCACAATGGCCAAGATCAGAATATAAAGCCTCCGCACCTGTTGTTGCTAAAAAGACGGCTCCCAGAAGTATAACGGCATTGGGGAAGTTACTTATAAACCTTATGGCATACATTGGATTTACTGCGGCCAAAACACCTGGATCCTGAATCAGATAGTTCATTCCTAATACTGCAAGCATCGAAAACCAAATCAGCATTACAGGTCCAAAAACCCTTCCCATAAAGCCTGTTCCGAATTGCTGAAAGAAGAAAAGGCCCGATAGTATCGTGATGACTACCGGAACAACTGCAATATTTGGATGAATCAATCTTAGACCCTCAACGGCAGATGTAACTGTAATAGCAGGAGTTATAACACCATCAGCCAATAATGCACTCCCGCCGATCATTGTAAATATGGCTACCCAATTATTTTTTCGCCGGATGAGTGCAAAGAGTGCAAAAATACCCCCTTCACCGTGGTTATCAGCCCGAAGCGTAATAACGACATACTTAATTGTAGTTTGCAGGGTAAGGGTCCAGAATACGCAGGATAAGGCTCCAAAGATTAAAAATTCATTGTACTCGGTAGAAGCATTAATGATTGCTTTAATGGTATAAAGCGGGCTTGTACCCAGATCGCCAAATACAATTCCTAAAGTAATAATCAAACCTGCCGCAGAAACCTTACCAATTCCGGTATGTTGTTTATTCATAAAGATTAACCTATTAATCTAACCCAATTTTTCGAAGAAAACGTTGGCAAATGTAATCACCAATTTGATGAATTATCCAGTTGTATTTTGGAAAAAAAATAAAAAAGAGAATACTGCATCATCAAAAAAAAATATCTAATTATATATCTGATAGATAACTATCAAATAACGTATATTAAATAATTAATAAATGTTAAAAAAAGAGCTGATTTCAACAGAAACCAGCTCTTTGCACAGAATTAAATTCTGTTTATTTGATTATTTCGCAACCGCCTAAATAGGAGACGAGAACTTTTGGAACACGAATTCCATCAGGGGTCTGATAATTTTCGAGAATAGCAGCTACGATTCGGGGCAGCGCCAAAGCACTGCCATTTAAAGTATGCGCAATTTGTGGTTTGGCATGTCCCTCCTCACGGAAGCGAAGTTTTAACCGCGTAGCCTGAAAAGATTCAAAATTTGAAACCGAAGATACCTCAAGCCATCGCTCCTGTGCAGCCGACCAAACTTCAAAGTCGTAAGTGATTGCAGAGGTAAATCCCATATCTCCTCCGCAAAGACGAAGAATACGATAGGGTAATTCCAGCTTTTCGACAAGTGTCTGTACGTACGCCACCATGTCATTCAACGATTCGTACGATTTATCCGGATGGGCAATCTGAACTATCTCCACCTTGTCGAACTGGTGCAAACGGTTCAATCCGCGTACATCTTTGCCATACGAGCCAGCCTCTCTGCGGAAACAGGCAGAATAAGCTGTTGTCTTTATTGGCAGATCTTTTGCCTCAACGATCACATCACGGAAAATATTGGTAACCGGTACTTCGGCCGTAGGAATCAAATAAAGGTTGTCAGTTTTGTCATGGTACATTTGCCCTTCTTTATCAGGAAGTTGTCCGGTACCAAAGCCTGATGCCTCGTTCACGAGGTATGGCGGCTGTACCTCCAGGTAACCATGTTCGCGTGCCTGATCAAGAAAAAAGTTGATCAATGCGCGTTGAATTCTGGCACCATAACCTTTATAAACAGGAAAGCCGGCACCGGTAATCTTTACACCAAGCTCAAAATCAATCAAATCGTATTGAGTAGCCAATTCCCAGTGTGGTTTGGCCCCTTTTGGCAGAACTGGCATTACACCACCTGTAGCAACAATCATATTATCCTCTGCACCTTTACCTACCGGAACCAAAGGTGAAGGGAGATTAGGAAGTAATACCTGCAGTTGAGCGAGTTCTGCATCAATCACATCAAATTCACTTTCAAGATTTTTGATCTGATCCTTTAGTTCGACTGTTTTCTCTTTAGCTGAATTAGCTTCAGAAGACTTTCCATCTTTAAATAATTGTCCAATCTCTTTCGAGAGCTGGTTCATTTCAGCTTTTTGGGTTTCAGCCAAGGTTTGTACCTCATTGCGTCTTTTGTAAAGTGCAATCACTTTTTCCACAATTGTACGTGCATCGAATCGCTTTACAGCAAGACGTTTTATGACCAACTCCGGATTTTCCTGTATAAATTTTAAATTTAGCATATCTAATAATCTATTTGTCTTTACTTTGCGTCATTACGCGAAATATAAATACTCTTGAATTAGAGGGAATTGACGAATTCATTTTTATCGCAAATTCATTTAAAGTGGAACAAAAGTACAAATAAAAAATCTCCTGCTTCATTACCAGGGTAATAAAACAGGAGATTAATATCGTTTTCCTAAATCCGGATTTACTCTACAGATTTAAAAGGGAGAACAGAAACGTATGATTTGTCATTTCTCTTCTTGCGGAATTCAACAGTACCATCAATCAACGCAAAAAGCGTATGATCTCTGCCAATTCCTACATTTGCTCCGGGATGATGTGAAGTTCCGCGCTGACGAATAAGAATATTACCAGCAGTAGCAGCTTGTCCACCATAAATCTTTACGCCCAGGCGTTTGCTTTCTGATT
>Ga0209511_1003996_pt1 | contig 10942 bp, 9 predicted proteins | sample SSSSmetaG_FD_184141 | JGI IMG/M metagenome (GOLD analysis project Ga0209511, IMG submission 184141) | Glacier valley bacterial and archeal communities from Borup Fiord, Nunavut, Canada, to study Microbial Dark Matter (Phase II) - ​SSSS... | ecosystem: Environmental > Aquatic > Freshwater > Ice >... | reverse complement strand
CACCGGCTGCCTATGTCGCGATCTCGCTCGCGGTGACCATGATCGGCATCGGGCGCTGGCCGTTCAAGCGTGGCCGCGACCTCGCGTTGTGGGCCTTCGTGTTGGGCGCGCTCTGGTTCGCGTTGCCGCAGCTCGGCAAGACGCTATTCTGCCGCGCCTACTCCGCAAACTACGTCTACGGTCTCGCGCTCCAGCTGTGGTTTCTAGTGCCGTTGCGACTGGCGCGTGCGCCCGGGACCTGGAAGTGCGTGATGTACGGCGTCCTCGGAGTGGCAGCCGGCATGTGCAACGAGCACACCGGCCCAACACTGTGTGCGTTCATGATCGGCTTCGCCTGGTGGCAATCCAATCCGAAGATCTCCCGATTCGCACGCTTCGGTGCGATCGGCACCGTCGTCGGATTTGCGGCGATCTTCTTCGCGCCAGGGCAGGGCCAGCGTTACGACGGTGCGGTTGCCAAGGTCGGATTGGTCATGCGGCTGCTCCAGCGCGGAGTGACGGGCAATGTCGAGATCGTCCGTGACTTGATCCTCGGCGTCGCTCCGGTGCTCGGACTGATCTCGATCGTCGCGGTGCTCGCGATGGCCGGCCGCGATCCAGAGAACCGCGAGCGCGATGCTCGCCAGAGTGCGGTCCGGTTGATCGGAATCGCGATGATCGCGGCGCTCGCGATGGCTGCGACCATCTTCGTGTCGCCGAAGCTCGGCCCCCGGTTCTACTACGGCTCCGCATGCTTGCTGCTCGCCGGACTGGTCGCGCTCGCCGATATTGTGTTGAGCGATCGCCGGCTCGCGGCGCTCGTCGGGCTGGCCCTGATCGCTTCGATCTACGCAGCTGCCCACACAATTCCGCTGTACGGCCGTGTAGCCCGCGCTGGCGCATCTCGCATGGCCGAGCTCGAGGTCACGCGGCCTGGCAATGTGTTCGTCACCGATTCGTTCGAGCAGGTCGACGAATCATGGTGGTTTCTCGGCGACGATTTCCGTGATCCCAAGAAGCGCGACTTGGTGGCAACCTATTTCGGCCTCTCGGGCGTGGTGTTCCACTCCTACGACGCGAACGCACCACTCGGGCTTGCGGGCGCGCGGTTCGTGCCGGTCTACAAGACCGAGCCCGCCGCGTGCTTCGAGACGCAGTTGCTGCTCGGCGCGTTCAAGGGCTTCGACATGCAGGGCCTCCACCAAGAGGTCAAGACCGCGATCAACCTCGCGCGTGCGCGCATCGCACCGACACGGCTCGACGAGCTCGATGTGACGGTCGAGCTGGACGATCCGCGGCTCGAGTTGCCGCGCAAGCGGATCGTGGTCGCGAAGTGGTTCCCGGATCGCTACGAGAGCTACATCGGCGCGATCGAACGTCAGGGTCGCTCGACGACTCGCAAGATCATTCTTCCGAAGAACCTCGCACCGGATTTTCAGATCGTCGTGTATCAGGTCGGCGGCGAAGCCCGAACCCTCGACTCCACACTCGAGTACGTCCCGTGGCGCTCTGGCGTGTACTGGGTTCTCGCGTGTCACCCCGACGAGTGCTTCGTGCTTGCAGCTTCGCGGCAGGGCGGATGAAACGCGGTTGGCTCGTCTGGTGCGCGGTCGTGATCCCTGTCTGGATCACGCTCGTGCTGTGCACCCACTGGGAGCCAGTCTTGCGCGACGGCTGGGGCCACGTGCAGTGGCATCGCACGTTCTCGACCACGCCGGGCAACGTGTGGACCTTCGCACACGAGAGTTACGTGCATAACAATCCACGGCTCGGTCAGGTGTTGACGCTGCTCGTGTACACGCCGGGGCCATGGCACGAGCTGGTGACTCCGCTCGTAGAGCTGGCGTTGTTCTATCTGCTAGCGCTGCACGCGCTGGGTCGGCGACCTTCGCTACAGCGTGCAGACGATGCACTGATGTTCGCGACGATTGTCGCGATGGTCGCGCTCGTCGCGCCACTGATCGGCCAGCTGTTGTTCTACCGACCGTTCACGGGTAACTACCTCTTCAGTCTCGTGATCGGCCTCGGATTTCTCGCGCCGTACAGGCTGCATGCAGAAGCCCCGATCGTGAGACGACCATGGTGGATCGCGATCATGCTCGTCCTCGGCTATGCGACAGGGCTGTGTAACGAGCACACGGGACCCGCGTTCATCGCGATGACGGCGTTCGCGATCTTCGCGTTCTGGCGGCGCGGCGAGCGGCCCTCGGCCTGGATGATCGCGGGCTTGCTCGGTGTGGTTGCCGGGTTCATCGCACTCTACGTCGCACCGGCGCAGAGCATTCGCTACAACGCGCTTGCGACCTCGACCTCGCTCTTTGGCCGAGCGGCTGCGCGCTCGACCCTCGACAACCTGCGGATCATCGGAGGGCCGTACGCGGCGGCCTGGAAGCTCGTGCCATGGCTTGCCCTCGGAGTTGGCGGATGGCTCGGGACGCGACAGATTCCGCTCGTGTCGCGGGCACGCCTCCTATCGGCGCTCGTCGCCATGGCCGCGTCGCTCGCGATCGCTGCCACCCTCTTGGTCTCGCCGAAGCAGGGCGGCAGGCTCGATTTTGCCTCGGTCTGCCTGCTGTGTGCCGCGCTCGCCAGTCTCGCCCTGCCGTTCATTCGTACGCACGCGACGCGGGCCATTGCGTGGGGGCTTGCTACCTTGGCCATCGCTTATCTCCTGTTCAACTCGCTCATCACGTATCAAACGGCTGGCGCCGAGTTCCGCACGCGATTCGACGCTATCTCCAGTGCGCCGCCACGTGGCGTGGTGACGGTCACGCCGTACACGTTGCCCCGTTCGCGGTGGTTCCTGGGCGAGGATTTTGCTTCGGACGGACTCCGCTTCGGTCTTGCGTGGAACCGCAACCTCGCCGGGATCGTGTTGGACCATCCCGCCGAGGCGAACGACGACCCGGGCGGACCGTAGCCATGCTAATTTCCGCGCCGCTTTGACCCGCTACTTCGTGACCGGCGCCGCCGGTTTTATCGCGAGCAACCTGATCGATCGGCTGCTCTCGCTCGGCCACACCGTTGTCGGTTACGACAACCTCTCCAGCGGTCAGGAGCGCTTCTTATCGGAGGCCAACCCATCGCCGAATTTCACGTTCGTCAAGGGCGATATCCTCGATGCCGCTCCACTCGCCGCGGCGATGAAGGGCGCGGACTTCGTCTTTCACCTCGCGGCGAATGCGGACGTTCGTTTCGGAACGGATCATCCGAGCCGCGATCTGGAGCAGAACACCATCGGCACGTTTCGCGTGCTCGAGGCGATGCGTGGCAATGGCATCAAACGCATCGTATTCTCGTCAACCGGCTCGGTCTACGGCGAGGCGAAGGTGTTCCCGACACCCGAGGATGCGCCGTTCCCGATCCAGACGTCGCTGTACGGCGCGGCAAAGACAGCCGGTGAAGGGATGATCGCGGCCTTCTGCGAAGGCTTCGGCTTTCAGAGCTGGATCTTCCGGTTCGTCTCGATCCTGGGCGAGCGCTACTCGCACGGTCACGTCTACGATTTTTATCGCAGCCTGCTCGGCGACCCGACGAAGCTGCACATCCTCGGCAACGGCAAGCAGCGCAAATCGTATCTCTATGTTCAGGATTGCGTGAGCGCGATGCTCTTGGCAGTGGAACGTGCGACCGAGAAGGTGAACATCCTCAACCTCGGGGCGGACGAATACGTCGAGGTCAACGACTCGGTCGGATACATCTGCGAAGCACTCGGCATCAACCCGGTGCGTACGTACTCCGGTGGCGAGCGCGGATGGATTGGCGACAACCCGTTCATCTTGCTCGATACGACGAAGATCAAATCGCTTGGCTGGAAGCCATCACTCACGATCCGCGAGGGGATCCTGAAGACGCTCGCCTATCTTCAAGCAAACACCTGGCTGTTCGAGGCGCGTCACTGATGCTGATCACGCGCAGCCCTCTTCGCATCTCGCTCGGCGGTGGTGGCACTGACCTGCCCTCGTACTACCAAGATCACGGCGGCTATCTGATCTCCGCGGCGATCGACAAGTACGTGTGGGTCACGATGAACAAGCCCTTCGTCGAGGGCGTGTTCTTGAAGTATTCGAAGATCGAGAAGGTCGACAGCGTCGATCAGATCGAGCACCCGATCGTGCGCGAAGCGTTCCGCATGATGGGCATCACGGATCTCCAGCACGAGATCACGACGCTCGCGGATATCCCGGCGGGCACGGGGCTCGGCTCGTCGGGCAGCTTCACGACGGCGCTCCTCAAGGCGCTGTACAGCTTCGAGCGCCGCTTGTTACTCCCCGGTGATCTTGCACGGCTCGCATGCGAGCTCGAGATCGACCGGCTGAAGCAACCGGTCGGCAAGCAGGACCAGTACATCGCGGCGTACGGCGGCATCACCGCATTCGAGTTCGCGAAGAACGGCGACGTCCATGCCGAGCCCGTGCCGATGTCGTCGACGACCTTGCACGAGCTCGAGGATCACCTGCTCCTCTTCTTCACCGGGTTCTCTCGATCGGCGAGCGCGATCCTCCAGGATCAAGACACACGCACCAAGCAAGCTGACGCCACGATGATCGAGGGCATGCACTACGTGAAGGAGCTGGGCTTTCGCAGCAAGCAGGCGCTCGAGCAAAATCAGCCGGCGTTGTTTGGCGAGATCATGCACGAGCACTGGGAGAACAAGCGCAAGCGCTCGAGCGGCATGAGCAACCCGAAGATCGACGAGTGGTACGAGCTCGGCCGCAAGGCCGGCGCCATCGGCGGCAAGCTCGTCGGCGCCGGCGGCGGTGGCTTCCTCATGTTCTACGCACCCGAACCGATGAAGGTGCGCGCCGCAATGGTCGAAGCCGGCCTCGAAGAGGTTCGATTTCGCTTCGATTTCGACGGTACGCGCGTCGTGTTCTCGTGATCCCGCCGGTTGCCATCCTTGCGGGAGGTCTGGCGACTCGGCTCGGCGATGTCACCAAGTCGATTCCGAAGGCGTTGGTCGACATCAACGGCACGCCGTTCATCGTCCATCAGCTCGCGTTGCTACGCGATGCAGGCGTGACGAAGGTCGTGATGTGCATCGCGCACCTCGCGGAACAGATCGAAGCGGTGCTCGGTGACGGAAGTGCGTTCGGCATGACCGTCGAGTACTCGCACGACAAGCGCGGTCCGGCTGGCGAGCTGCTCGGCACCGGTGGGGCGCTTCGCAACGCGCTGGCGCTGCTCGGCGACGAGTTCCTCGTGATGTACGGCGACTCGTACCTCCTGTGCGACTACGCGGCCATCACCGAGGCGTGGCGCGCGAGCAAACAGCTCGGCCTGATGACGGTCTACAAGAACGACGGTCAGTACGACGCCAGTAACGTCGAGATGCGCGACGGTCACATCGCTCGGTACGACAAGGCCAAGGGCGTGACCGGCCTCACGCATATCGATTGGGGGCTCGGCGCGTTCCGCGCCGAAGCCTTCACCGGCTATCCCGATGGCAAGCTCGATCTCGTGAGGATCTATCAGGATCTACTCGCCAACGGCCAGTTGTTCGGCTACGAGGTCAGCGAGCGCTTTTACGAGATCGGCTCGCACGCCGGCCTCGAAGACACCCGTCGCCTTTTGTCCAAGGAAGCACCATGACCAGCTACACCCGCCAGCACCTCGACGAATCCAAGAAGGTCATCGACCAGATCGACGCCGACGAGATCGAGAAGATGGTCGACGTGCTCGTCGCGACGCGCGAGCGCGGTGGTCGGCTCTTCTTCCTCGGCGTCGGCGGCAGCGCCGGCAACTGCGGTCACGCGGTCAACGATTTTCGCAAGATCGCCGGCTTCGAGGCCTACGCGCCGACCGACAACGTCTCGGAGCTCACCGCGCGCACGAACGACGAAGGCTGGGCGACCGTGTTCAGCGAGTGGCTCAAGGGCTCGCGGCTCACCAAGCACGACACGCTGTTTATCTTCAGCGTCGGTGGTGGCAACCTCGAGAAGAACATCTCGCCGAACCTCGTGCTCGCGCTCAAGCTCGGCAAGGAAATCGGCTCGAGCATCGTCGGTGTCGTCGGTCGCGATGGTGGCTACACCAAGCAAGTCGCCGATGCGTGCGTGGTGATTCCGACCGTCAACGAGTCGAACATCACGCCGCACTCCGAAGCATTCCAGGGCGTCGTGTGGCACCTCCTCGTCTCGCACCCGAAGCTCAAGAAGGTGCAGACCAAGTGGGAATCGACCGCCCAGGCTCAGAAGTGAAGCGTGCCGTCTTTCTCGACCGCGACGGCGTGATCAACGCCTCGGTCGTGCGAGATGGCAAACCGTATCCGCCCGACTCCGTCGACGAGATGGAGATCCTTCCGGGTGTTGCCGAGGCCCTCGCCGCGCTGCGCGCCGCCGGCTTCGAGCTCATCGTCGTGACGAACCAGCCGGATGTTGCGCGTGGCACGCAGACCCGCGCGGCGGTCGATGCGATCCACGCCAGGCTCTCCGCGGAGCTGCCGCTCGACGCGATCTATGCGTGTTTCCACGACGACCCTGTCGGGGGCGAAGGGGCCTGTGACTGCCGCAAGCCCAAGCCCGGCCTGCTGGTGAACGCGGCACGCGACCGCGGCATCGATCTACCGTCGAGCTTCATGGTCGGCGACCGCTGGCGAGATACCGATGCAGGCGTCGCCGCCGGGACCCGAGCGATCTTCATCGACCGTGGATATTCGGAGCGCAAACCCGAGCGATTTGCGGTAAATGTGGCCGGACTGCCCGAGGCAGCCGCGTGGATTTTGGAGCAAAAGCAATGACCGCTGTTTCCGACCTCAAAGTGAAGATCTTCGCCGACGGTGCCGACCTCAAGGGCATGGTCGCGATGTACGCGAAGCCGTTCGTCAAGGGGTTCACCACGAACCCCACGCTGATGCAAAAGGTCGGCATCACCGACTACCGCGGCTTCGCCAAGGAGGTCCTCGCGGCGATTCCGGATCGCCCGATCTCGTTCGAGGTCTTCTCGGATGACTTCGCCGAGATGGAGAAGCAAGCGAAGGAGATCGCGAGCTGGGGCAAGAACGTCAACGTGAAGATTCCGGTCACGAACACCCAAGGCGAGCCCAGCTACAAGCTCATCCAGACGCTCTCGAAGGCCGGCGTGCCGCTCAACGTCACCGCGCTGTTCACGCTCGAGCAGGTTCGCGATGTCGTCGCGCACCTCGATCCGAAGACGCCGGCGTTCATCTCGGTGTTCGCGGGCCGCATCGCCGATACCGGCGTCGATCCGCTGCCGCTGATGGCCGCCGCCGGCGCGCTCACCCACACGCTGCCAAAGGCCGAGCTGATCTGGGCCTCGCCGCGTGAGCTGCTCAACGTGTTCCACGCCGAGTCGGTCGGTTGCGACATCATCACCGTCACGAACGACGTGCTCGCAAAGCTCTCGAACGTCGGCAAGGACCTCGCGCAGTTCTCGCTCGAGACCGTGAAGATGTTCCGCGACGACGCCGTCAAAGCCGGCTTCAAGCTATAGGGCTGCGCCGGGTTACGTTCTTAACCCCAGTGTTCGGTTGAGTTGATCCGAGGTCTTGAAACCCTTGAAACCTCGATCTGCTTCTGATCTGCCGAGCCATGGCAGAGGCGCATTCGATCGAGCTCCGTACCCGCGTGGTCGATGCGTACGAGTCGGGGACCGGCAGCTACCCCGAGGTCGCAGAGCGGTTCGACGTCGGGGAGGCATCGGTGAAGCGGTGGGTGCTCCTGCGGCGTCGCGGGGGCGATGTCGCGCCGACGCCCAAGGCCGGCGGGATGCATGCCATCGCGCATTGCGCTGGCGGACATCGAGGCCGCCTTGGCGATCATCAAGGACGCGAGAGGGTTCATGTTTCGAGCATCAAGCGAGCGCTGCGCCGGCACGGCTATGTTGTAAAAAAAAGCGCAGACGACCGATGGAGAGTCTGCGACCGGTTAGTTGCCTACTTGAGTCCAACCAGTAAAGGATCCGATCGAAGTTGACGACGATTCACGATTGATGAACAGGTGATTGTCAGGTGACTTGACAACCACGACCGCGCGTCCCTCTGCATCGCTGGCCGCTGCTGGAAAGTCGGTGATCGCGCCACCGAGAAAAGCCCACTGTGTGTTCCATCCACCATTCACGGCAATCTGCCAAGTGGCTGATATACCATTGTTGTAGCTGTTGCGCTGGAAGAGCATAATCTGGCCAGAGCTCTCGCGGCGGATTGCAGCGATAGGGCCACGCCCAGCATCGCCGTACAGAAGACCTCCGGTGTTGCTGGCACCTCCCATCCATTGTCCCGACGAATTTTGCCAGGACGTTGCGACACGTCCGTACTTGGAGCTGTCGTTCGGATCGGTGATCTCGCGATAGAAGATCTCTAGCCGACCGTCCTGGTTTTTGGCAATCGTTGGTGCGTTCGCTGTCGTGGACACGTTGATCGGGATCGGAGTGAACGCAGTGGAGTTCTGACGGTAGTGAAGCACCTGTCCTGATCGCGCTTGCGTGACGATCTCGATGTTTCCATCGTCCGCCGTGATTGCAGAGATTCCTTCGTCGCTGATGTCTTGCGCTAAGCGGTCGACGATTTTCCAAGGCTGCCAAACGTTGGTGTCCGTGTAGGAGTACCAGAGATAGCCATCGGAGTTACGTTCAAAAATGAACTGGCGACCACTGCCGTCGATCGCGTAGGTCGGCACGCCGTTTAGCTGACCTGTGTCGAAGGTCTCTACCTTCATTTCAGCTATACTCACAGCGGCTAAACGGCAACTTGCTCGTGCATAACGAGCATTGTCGTTCGTAGTGTAGTAGGAAGTTCCCGAGTAGGGACCAGCTAGAGTGCCAACTGTCGACCAACTTGAAGAGTCTAGTGAGGTCTGAACAGCGCAGGACGTTCCTTTCGCAATTGACCAGTTCAAGGAGATCATTGTGACGTATCGTGTTCCACCGAAGTCGTCGAGAAGGGTCGCCGCTGTAGTGCTGCTTGGCTGCCAAAATGAAGCAGCGACGCCGTCAAATGCTAACGTCGCAGCATGTCCGTTAATATATGATGATGCAGATGGCTTTCCCTGCAAACGTAGACCAGTGCTCTTCCACGGAGCACCGATGTCTGTCCACGTAGAGAACGCAATGGCACCGGTGTCCTGCACGCTAATGCGTATGTCCTGACCCGCGGTGAGGGGGTCGATGGAAGCCCACGTTTCGCGACCAAGAGGCTCGCTTTGTGCTACCATGACCAGCCTCCCGTCACTACGTGTGTACAGCGAGACAGTCGGTGAGAAGGGTGCGCCTGGTGCGCTAATCGCGACAGGACCAATCCAAGATCCACCAGGTGTGCTTTCGTACCAGAGCTTCAGCTGGCGGTCTTGAACCGTGACCGCTACGAGCCTCCCGTCGGACGACCGCTGCATCCACTGAGTATTTGCCGGATATCGGTTGTAAAGCAGCCCGTACCAGTTCGCGTAGTTAGTCAAGTATCTGGTATAATTCAAATCGAAGCGAGCGTACTGATAAGCGGTCGTCTGTTTATTGCCCCTATCTTGAAATCCCAAGTTCTGGGGATAAGCGTAGAACGGATAGCCCTTGAAATACTCAACGCTGTATCGAGCAGTGTTGTTTGGACCATGGTAATTGGCAAGGACCTTGTCGGTAAAACGTGCGGCCGCTACATGGTCGGAGTTGTCGTAGTCGATAAGCGGGGAGATCACGAGCGGATTCGGATCGAGGGTCCGCACTAAGATGGGCTGGTAGGCGGTCAGCAGTGACTGAAGTACATCGATGATGTCTTGTTGAGAATAATTTTGCAGAGGGACGCTGGGCGAACAGCCCTCAAACGAAATACACGCAAAGCCGTTCGGATAGTATTGATTATCGTTGGCGCAGTACGTGTTCGCGGCCTGCAAAAATCCCTGTTGAGGGCCGCAATCTGGAACTATTGTGCTGACAACCGAAGTCGGACTATCGGCAAGGGTGATCAGAGCATCCGTGTACGGAATATTCGGGGGTGAGATTGTTGACGGATCGGGGTAGGAACATGGGCCAATCGCTGATCCTGCATCGGGAAGATTCAAGAAGACCAAAATGATGTTCGGATTCGCTTGGAGCGTGTAGCGTTCCACTGTGTGAGGCCACGCCACGCCTGCATCCGGAACGATCAACTCTCGCGTCCACAGGAGGGTGCTCGGGTCTGTCACATTCGGTGCTGCCATCTGCGCGTAAGCAGTCTTCGCTGCGATTTGACGCTGATTTGCAAATTCGGCTGCACACTGCACCTGATTCTGATTGACGGCTCCCGAAGCCTGGCCGGCCGTCATGAAGACCGTGACAACCTTGTAGCCAAGGTTGATCGACGTCTGGATATCTGGATTCATAAAAAGGATGTCATCATCCTCATGCGCAACCACTTGCATGTGAACAAAACTAGAAGTGATAGCTTCGCTCTCTGAAGTCAGGTTAGTAATCTGGTTCAGACAACCGCTTGCTAAACATATAAAAAGCCACACCAACCTCATTGTGCCTCGCGTTGTAAAAGTTTGAAAACGACTTTTTTGAAAACGACTTGAGTGAACTGCTCGAGCATACTCATCAAGGAAGCCTAGGATCAACCCGCTAATTTGCGGCGCGCGCCGAGTTTGCAATTGGGTGCGGATCTTCTGCGTCGGCCGAAAACTGCTCGATTGCGCACGGTTGGCTTCGGAGCCGCTGTCCGGATCGTGTGTTTACGGCTAATTTAGTATCCGCCGGCTCATGTGCACCAATGGTAACCGCTGTGTGAACTCCACCTGGCAGGCGACCTGACAGTCGTGCGTGGCGACGCTCAGCTACGTCGAGCTGGAGCCGGGCGCCAACACGGTCGGGACCACGACTCGCGACAGCGGGAGTTCCAGCTCCTTCGGGTCGAGCCGCTCGCGCGTCGCGAGCCAGTGCTGCGGGGCGAGCTCGAGATAGCGATCGTGTGGCCAGTACGGCAGCACGCGTAGGACCTCGTCGAGGTACGCAAACGGATCGAGAGCGTGAAGGCGACAGG
>Ga0209511_1003995_pt1 | contig 10945 bp, 10 predicted proteins | sample SSSSmetaG_FD_184141 | JGI IMG/M metagenome (GOLD analysis project Ga0209511, IMG submission 184141) | Glacier valley bacterial and archeal communities from Borup Fiord, Nunavut, Canada, to study Microbial Dark Matter (Phase II) - ​SSSS... | ecosystem: Environmental > Aquatic > Freshwater > Ice >... | reverse complement strand
TCATCTCGTGCTCTCCACGCTGCACACCAACAGCGCGCCCGAAACGGTGACGCGCCTGCTCGACATGGGCATGGACCCGTTCAACTTCGGCGACTCGCTGCTCGCCGTGCTGGCACAGCGGCTGGTACGGAAGTGCTGCGCGTCGTGCCGCACGCCGCGTCAGGCAACGAGCGACGAGACCGACGAGCTCATCGGCGACTACATGAACGCCTTCACCGCGGGTGAAGCGCCGCCGGTCGCGCGCGACGAGGTGCTGGCCGGCTGGAAGGGCCGCCATGCCGGTGCCGACGGCCGGCTTGTGATGCACAAGAGCGGCGGCTGCGAGAAGTGCGACTACACCGGCTTCAAGGGCCGCGCCGGCGTGCACGAGCTGATGACGGTCTCACGCGAGCTGCGCCGCCTGATCCAGAACGGCGCGCGGGCCGAAGCGCTGCAGGCCACGGCGATGAAGGAAGGCATGCGGACGTTGCGGCAGGACGGCATCGACAAGGTGCTGGCCGGCGTCACGACGATCGAGGAAGTGCGGGCAACGAGCAACGCTTGAGGGCGCGTCAACGCCGCGCGCAGCCCCGCTCGCCTTGGCCACGCACAGCAAGTACGAAGACCGTGTCGATGGTCTCCAGTGACCCTGCGGAGCAGCACAACAGGGCTAGTCACCGCTGTGTCTTGTCTTTCTCGTTCTGCGCCTGGATGCGCTCCTTGGCCGCGAGCCAGTCGGCGTCGCTCCACTGGCGCAGCTCGTAGAAGTTGCCGCCGTTGGCCAGCGCGTTGCCGCCGTCCATCATGATGCTCTGGCCGGTGAGCCAGTCGCACTGGCCGGGCGCCATGAGAAAGCTGGCCAGGTTCTGCAGCTCGCTCATCTTGCCCTCGCGTGCCATCGGGTTGTGCGCCCTGCTGCGCGCACCCGGCTCCTCGCCGGGGTTGAGGCGCTTGCTCATGCCCTCGGTCGGAATCTCGCCCGGGCCGACGGCATTGAGCCTCACGCCGTAGCGTGCCCACTCGACCGCGAGCGACTTCGTCATCACCTCGATGCCGGCCTTGCTCATTGCCGAAGGCACGACGTAGGGCGAGCCGTTGTCGACCCAGGTGACGATGATGCTCATCACGCTGCGGTAGGGCTGACCTTGCTTCCACGCGCCTGCGCGGGCTTCGCCGACCCAGCGCTTGCCCACCGCGTGCGTGACGTAGAACGAGCCGTGGAAGACGATGTTGGCCACGGCGTCGAACGCGCGCGGCGAGAGGCTTTCGGTGGGCGCGATGAAATTGCCGGCGGCGTTGTTGACGAGGCCGGTGAGCCCGCCCGATTGCCACATCGCCTCGACCATCTCCTCGACAGCCGGCGCCACGCGGATGTCGACGCCGAAGGTGTCGATGCGGCGCCCGGGAAACTGCTGTCGCCAGGCTTCGGCGGTCTCGTCGCACACCGACTTGCGGCGGCCGCAGATTGCCACGTCGGCACCGAGGGCGAGGAAGCGCTCGGCCATCGCACGGCCGAGGCCGGTGCCGCCGCCGGTCACGAGAATGCGCTGGCCGGTCATCAGATCGGGTGTGAACATGTGCGGGTCCTCTGGTGTGGCGCTGGTGCAGGCGACGTGCTTCAGCGCAGGATGAAGAAGGCGGCCACGACGACCACCGCGGCCGCGAGCACCCAGCCCAGCGTGCCGGCCGGCTCGGGTGCACGTGCGGGCACGACCGCGGCCGGAGCCGGCGCCTCGCCCGCGGGCAGCCTGGCCTGCAGCTGCGCTTCGAAGGCCTTGAAGAAATCGTCGGTGATCTTGGCAGCCGCGGCGTCGATGAGGCGCGAGCCGATCTGCGCCATCTTGCCGCCGACGGTGGCGCGTGCGTGATACGCGAGCTTCGTCGATGCCGCGCCTTCGGGCGCGAGCGCCACGTCGGCCGAGCCCTTGCCGAAGCCGGCCACACCGCCCTGCCCGTCGAAGTTGATGGTGTAGGCCGTGGGCGCCTGCACGTTGGTCATCTTCAAGTTGCCCTTGAAGCGCGCGCTGACGGGGCCGATCTTCATCGCCACCACCGCCACCAGCGCGTCGTCGGCCACGCGCTCGAGCGTCTCGCAGCCGGCGATGCAGGCCTTCAGCGTCTCGGTGTCGTTGAGCGCGGCCCAGGTGGCCTCCACGCTGGCGGGGATGAGGCGTTCGCCGGTCAGTTCCATGATGAGGTCGCGTTCTTTCGTTGACGTTGTCGTGGCCGCGGCGCGGCTTTCAGCGCGCGCGCCAGATCGGCCAGGCTCGCCAGATTGTGGACGGGCAGGAAGCGGTCGACGTGCGGCAGGATCGCCTGCACACCAGCCGCACGCGGCTCGAAGCGATCGAAGCGCAGCAGCGGGTTGAGCCACACGATCTGGTGCGCGAACAGGCGCAACTGCTTCGCCGCGCGCGAGAGATCGCCGTGCTCGTCGCGGTCGAGGCCATCGGTCACGAGCAACAGCGCCGCGTTGGCACCGAGCAGACGCCGCGCCCAGAGGTGGTTGAACTCGTCGAGGCACGAGGCGATGCGCGTGCCGCCTTTCCAGTCGTGCACCGCCGCGTCGGCGCGGGCCAGTGCTTCATCGGGGTCGCGGTTGCGCAGCGCGCGGGTGATGTCGGTCAGGCGCGTGCCGAAGGTCAGCGTGTGCACGTTCAGATGCCGCCGCGTCAGGCCGTGCACGTAGTGCAGCACGAGGCGCGCATAGCGGTCCATCGAGCCCGAGATGTCGAGCAGCACGACGATGCGCGGCAGCTCGCTGCGCGGCCGGGAAAAGCGTGGCACCAGCGTGTGCGGTTGACGCGCCATCGCGAGCATGGTCGCGCGCAGGTCGATGCGGCCGCCGGCGCTCGGAGCGTGCCGACGGCGCACGACCGGCGCGAATGGCAACGGCACCTCCTCGGCCAGGCGCATCGCAAGGGCGAACTCCTCGGCCGTCATCGACTCGAAGTCGGCCTGCTGCAGGCGCTCGCGGTCGGAATAGGTAAACGCGGTTTCGAATTCGACCTCGTCTTCGCGGCCGTCTCGTGGCGGGCGCGGGGCTTCTGCGCGCGGCGGTGCGGCGAGTGCGTCGGCGAGCCGGTTCTGGCGCTTCTCGCGCTCCTTGTCGCCGCGGCCGCTGATCTTGGGAAGCAGCATCGCCATCATCTGCTCGAGCAGCTTGGGGTCGCGCCAGAAGGCGGCGAAGGCGGCGTCGAAGAGCGGCTGCTGCTCATGCCGGTCGAGCATCACCGCGCTCAGCGCGGCGTGCACGTCGTCGCGCCGCGCCAGGCCCACCGACTCGATCGCCTGCAACGCGGCGAGCACTCGGTCGGGGCCGACGGCGAGGCCTGCGGCGCGCAACACGCGCGCGAAGTGAACGACGTTGCGGGCGAACATCGGCGGCGGCATCGGCGTCACACGCGCGCCGCGCTCAGGCCGGCTGCGCGAGCCCGCTCGACTGCAGCTCGGCGAGCAACTTGGTGATATCGCCCGACTGCATCTTCGCGATGTCGTCGCGGTGCTTGAGCAGCACGCCGAGCGTGTCGCGAACGTTCTCGGGCGAGAGGTCGATGGTGTTCAGCGCCATCAGCGCGTTGGTCCAGTCGATGGTCTCGGCGATGCCGGGCGCCTTGAACAGATCGAGCGTGCGCATGCGCTGCACGAAATGCACCACCTGCGCCGCGAGCCGCTCCGGCGCACCGGGCGCGCGCTCGCGCACGATCGCCATCTCGCGCGGCGCGTCGGGATAGTCGACCCAGTGGTAGAGGCAGCGGCGCTTCAGCGCATCGTGAATCTCGCGCGTGCGATTGCTGGTGATCACGACGATGGGCAACGCGTCGGGTCGGGCCTTCACCGTGCCGAGCTCGGGAATCGTGAGCTGGTTCTCGGCCAGCACTTCGAGCAGGAAAGCGTCGAAGGGCTCGTCGGCACGGTCGAGCTCGTCGATCAGCAACACGGGCGAACGGTCTTGCGTGAGCGCCTGCAGCAGCGGGCGCTCGATCAGCATCGAGCGGCTGTAGAGGCTTTGCGCGAGGCGCTCCTTGGCGCCTGCGTCGCTCACGCCATGCGCTGCTTCGGCGAGGCGAATCTCCATCATCTGCCGCGCGACGTTCCACTCGTAGGCCGTCTGCGCGACGTCGAGCCCCTCGTAGCACTGCACGCGCAGCAGCACGGCGGAAAGCGCTTGCGCGAGCGCCTTGGCGAGCTCGGTCTTGCCGACGCCGGGCTCACCCTCGACGAAGAGCGGCCGCTTCAGCGTCAGCGCGAGGAAGACGGAGGTGGCGAGGCGCCGATCGGCGACGTAGCGCTCGGCTGCGAGCAGCGCGACCACGTCGTCGACGGAGGCCACCGGGGTAGGTACGGAGCTCGTCATCGAATCATGCTAACCGGCACACGAGACGCGGCACACAAAACGCGGCACTCAAGACGCGGCACTCAAGACGCGGCACTCAAGACGCAGCACTCAAGACGCAGCACGCACGACGCCCGCGCGGCCTGCGCGAGCGCCGGGTGCAGGCAACGTCAGCGCGCCAGCGCCGCTGCCACTGCGCGCGAGGCGATCACGCTGATCATCGCGGCGCGGTAGTCGGCCGAGCCGTGCAGGTCGGCGTTGATGCCGGTCGACGGCATCTTCACGGCCTTCGCCGCTTCGGGCGTGAAGCTCCTGCCCAGCGCGGTCTCGATCTCGGTGGCGCGGAATACGTGACCCTTGGCGCCCGTCACGGCAACTCGCACACCGCCCGCGGCCTGCGCCACGAACACGCCGACGAGCGCGAAGCGCGACGCCTGCTGCTTGAACTTGACGTAGGCCGCTTTCTGCGCGGCCGGAAAGCTCACCGCGGTGATGAGCTCGCCCGGCTTGAGCGCGGTCTCGTAAAGGCCGGTAAAGAAGTCGTCGCCCTTGATCGTGCGCTGGTCGGTGTGGATGGTCGCGCCGAGCGCGAGCACGGCCGTGGGGTAGCAGGCGGCCGGGTCGGCGTTGGCGATCGAGCCGCCGATCGTGCCCATGTTCCTCACCATCGGATCGCCGATGCCTTCGGCGAGCTCGGCCAGCGCGGGCACCAGGCGCCTCACGTCAGCGTTCGACGCAACCGCGGCGTGCGTGACCATGGCGCCGATGACGACGTTGTTGCCGTCGACCTTGATGCCCTTGAGATCGCCGACCGCGCCGAGATCGACGAGGCGCTCCGACTGCGAAAGCCGCAGCCGCATCGCCTGGATCAGGCTCTGGCCGCCGGCGAGATAACGCGCGTCGGCGCCGGCTGCTGCGGCCTTGGCTGCGTCGCGGCTCGCGGGCCGCTGGTAATCGAATGCGTACATGGGGGTTCTCCTCGTTCAGGCGGCCAGGCCGTGGGCAGCGCGCCAGACGCGCTCGCGCGTGGCCGGCATGGCCAGGTCGACGACGCCGAGCGCGTCGGTCACGGCGTTGATGTAAGCGGGCGGTGAGCCGATCGCACCCGCTTCGCCGCAGCCTTTCACGCCGAGCGGGTTGTGGCTGCACGGCGTGACGGTGTTCGAGACCTGGATGTTGGGCACGTCCATCGCGCGCGGCATGGCGTAGTCCATGTACGAGCCGGTCACGAGCTGGCCCGAGACCACGTCGTAACTGCAGGCTTCCATCATGGCCTGGCCGAGGCCCTGCGCGATGCCGCCGTGGATCTGGCCCTCGACGATCATCGGGTTGACGATGTTGCCGAAGTCGTCGACCGCGGTGAACTTCTCGATCTTCACTTCGCCCGTGTCGGTGTCGACCTCCACCTCGCACACGTAGCTGCCCGAGGGATAGGTGAAGTTGGTCGGGTCGTAGAACGCGTTCTCGTTCAGGCCGGGCTCGAGCGTCTCGAGCGGGTAGTTGTGCGGCACGTAGGCCGTGAGCGTGACGCTGCCCCACGGCACTTTCTTGTCGGTGCCCTTGACGGTGAACTCGCCGTTCGCGAACTCGATGTCGGTGTCGGCCGCCTCGAGCAGATGGGCCGCGATCTTCTTGCCCTTGGCGATGATCTTGTCGACCGCCTTGACGATCGCGGTGCCGCCGACCGACAGCGAGCGGCTGCCGTAGGTGCCCATGCCGAACGGCACGCGGCCGGTGTCGCCGTGCACGATCTCGACGTTGCCGACCGGGATGCCGAGCCGGCCTGCCACGACCTGCGCGAAGGTGGTCTCATGGCCCTGGCCGTGGCTGTGCGAGCCGGTGAACACCGTCACCGTGCCGGTCGGGTGCACACGCACCTCGCCGGCCTCGAACAGGCCCGCGCGCGCACCGAGCGCGCCGGCAATGTTCGAAGGCGCGAGGCCGCAGGCCTCGATGTAGCAGGAGTAGCCGAGGCCGCGCTTCTTCCCCCGGGCTGCCGACTCGGCCTTGCGCGCCGGGTAGCCCGCCACATCGGCCATCTGCATCGCCTTGTCGAGGTGGGCAGCGTAGTTGCCCACGTCGTAGGTCAAGCCCACCGGCGTGGCATAGGGAAACTCGGTGATGAAGTTCTGCCGGCGGATCGCCACCGGGTCCATCTTCATGTCGCGCGCGCACTGCTCGACGATGCGCTCCACCACGTAGGTCGCTTCGGGCCGGCCCGCTCCGCGGTAGGCGTCGACCGGCGTAGTGTTCGTGAACACCGCCTTGACCTCGGCATAGATCGCCGGCGTCTTGTACTGGCCGGCGAGCAGCGTGGCGTAGAGGATGGTCGGCACGCTCGAGGCGAAGGTCGAGAGATATGCGCCCATGTTGGCGATGGTCTTCACGCGCAGCGCGAGGAACATGCCGTTCGCGTCCATCGCCATCTCGGCGGTGGTGGCGTGGTCGCGGCCGTGCGCGTCGGTCAGGAAGGCCTCGCTGCGGTCGCTCGTCCACTTGATCGGCCGGCCGACGCGCTTGCTGGCCCAGACCAGCGCCACCTCTTCGGCGTAGAGAAAGATCTTCGAGCCGAAACCACCGCCCACGTCGGGCGCGATCACGCGCACCTTCGATTCCGGCAGGCCGAGCACGAAGGCGCACATGAGCAACCGCTCGACGTGCGGGTTCTGGTTGGAGACGTAGAGCGTGTAGCTCTCGTCGTGCCGGGTGTAGCTGGCGTTGGCGGCGCGCGGCTCCATCGCGTTCGGGATCAGCCGGTTGTTGACGAAGCTCAGCTTGGTGACGTGCGCGGCCTTTGCGAACGCGGCGTCGGTGGCTGCCTTGTCGCCGTGGCCCCAGTCGTAGCAGGTGTTGTCGGCGACGTCGTCGTGCACGGTCGAGGCGTTCGTGCTGGCAGCGCTGATGTCGATCACAGGCGTGAGCTCTTCGTACTCGACCTCGATCAGCTCGCAGGCGTCGCGCGCCTGCAGCATCGTCTCGGCGACGACGAGCGCGACCTGGTCGCCCACATGGCGCACCTTGCCCTGCGCCAGCACCGGGTGCGCCGGCTCCTTCATGGGCGTGCCGTCCTTGCTGTGGATCAGCCAGCCGCACGGCAAGCCGCCCACCTTCGCCTCGGCGAGGTCGGAGCCGGTGAATATCTGCACCACGCCGGGAGCTTTTTTCGCCGCCTCGAGGTTGATCGAGGTGATGCGCGCATGCGCATGCGGGCTGCGCAGGAAGGCGCCGTAGGTCTGGTGCGGCAGCGTCACGTCGTCTGTGTAGTTGCCGGCTCCGGTGAGGAAGCGCTGGTCTTCGCGACGCTTGATGCTCTGGCCGATCGGGCCGACGGCGAAATCGGCTTCGTTCATGTTGCCCATCTTCGTGACTCCTAGACCGCGGCGGGCGTCTTGCCCGACTGGCAGAACTGGATCGACTTGACGATGTTCTGGTAGCCCGTGCAACGGCAGATGTTGCCGTCGAGCGCTTCCCGGATCTCGGCTTCGTCGGCCTTCGGCTTGTCGGCCAGCAGCTGCACTGCCGACATCACCATGCCCGGCGTGCAGAAGCCGCACTGCAAACCGTGGCACTCGCGAAACGCGGCCTGCATCGGGTGCAGTTCGCCGTCTTCGGACAGACCCTCGATGGTCGTGATCTGCGCGCCCTGCACCTGCAGCGCGAGCATCGAGCACGACTTGATCGCGCGCCCGTTCATGTGCACCGTGCAGGCACCGCACTGCGCCGTGTCGCAGCCCACGTGCGTGCCGGTGAGCTGCAGGTGCTCGCGCAGCAACTGCACGAGCAGCGTGCGGGAGTCGATCGTCTTCGAGATGGCCTTGCCGTTGACGGTCAAGGAAATGGGAACGTCCACACCGGTCTCCTGGTTGATGCGCGAAGGGCTCGTTGAAGAGCCCACCCATTCATTGTTCGAGCGGCCGGTGGGCCGGCATAGGGCGGGGTTTCCCTGATGGGTCGACCAGCCGCGAGCAGGCGAATCAGAGCGCGCAGCTGCGCAGGCCGAAGAACCCGTCGTCGCGTTCTGGCAGGGCGAATCGGCGAAAGCGTGCGCTGCGCAGGGCCGGGCGCGTGGCCACCGAGGCGCCGCGCAGCACCTTGTGACTGCCGAACGCGCCTTCGGAGAGGCCGCGCCAGGGGCCGGCCACGAAGCCCGGGTACGGACGCAGCGTCGTGGCCGTCCATTCCCATATGTCACCCCAGCGAAAGCCGCGCGCCGCGCCCTGATGCGCCGCTGCTTCCCATTCGACCTCGCTGGGCAAGCGGCGTCCGGCCCACCGGCACCACGCGTCGGCCTCGTACCAGCTCACGTGAACCGCCGGCTGCGACTGCGGCACGCGCGCGAGCTGCCCGAAGCGGCGCTGCAGCACGCCGTGCCGCAGCTGTTCGACGTGCCTCGGCGTGCGCCGGCCCTCGCGTGCGAGCCAGGCCCAGCCGGCCTCGCTCCAGTGAGCGGCCTCGTCGTAGCCGCCGTCTTCCACGAACTCGCCGTACTGAGCCCAGGTGACGGGTTGCGCGTCGATCTCGAACTCGGGCATCGCGACGGGATGCGGCGGCTGCTGGTTGTCGAACGCAAACCCCGGCGCGCCTGCACCGAGCAGCCAGCGCGTCGCCGGAAACAGCAGCGGCGGGCGAGGTGCGTGTGTGACGAGTCGGCGCACCAGCGTGTTGTCGAGGCCGAGCGTTTGCGCAAGCTCGGCCCACGCTTCGCCATGCATCTCTTCATGGAACAAGGCGAGCCGCTGAAAGTAGAGCGCGTCGTCATCGTCGTCGGCTGTTTCGAGCAGCTCGAGCGTGGTCTCGAGCGTCTCGACGAGATAGGCCCGCGCCGCCTGCAGATCGGTCAGCACCGCCTGCACCGCGATCGCTCGACCCTCGCGCGGCACCGCTTCGGCATCGAAGGCCGAATCGGCCTGCGGCAGGATCGATGCGAGGCGCGGCCGCGAGGCATCGGCGTTTTCGCCGCGGCTGCGTTGCACGTTGCGCGCGATCCAGTATTCCTGAAACCAGGCGAGGCGCCCGAGCGTCCAGAGCGGCGGGTCGAGCTCGGCCTGCACGCTCGGCGGCAGGTCAGCCGGCAGCAACGCCAGCGGCCCGCCGGGCGCCGCCTCGAGCAACGCGGCCCAGCGCAGGGTGTGGTTGCGCGCGTCGATGAGCGCGAGCGAAAGCGCGTCTTTTCCGGCGCTGCGAAGCTGGGCGAAATCGAGCCCGGGGCGGGCCAGCTCGAGCCCGAGCGGGCGGGCGTCGTCCTGGCCGTCGGCCATCAGCCGACCGACCCCGGCTTGTCGCCCCCGCGGCAATTGAGCGGCAGGTACTTGAGCGGGATGCTGGTCTTGTTGAGGCCTTTGGCCGTCATCTTCACGGGCGGCTCGGCGTTGCCGCAGACCCAGGCCACAGGCACGACGGTGGCGTCTTCCACCACGCCTGGCCGCAGCGTCAGCGTCTTGCCGCGGATGTTGGCGTTGGCGTGATTGCCGAAGGTGACCTGGATCGCGCCCGACTCCACGGCCACCGAGCTGATGTAGTTGTTGACGATCTTGTCGGCCGGCGGCAAGCCCGCCTCGGCGTTGTTGACCGGCAGCTTGGCCGCGACGGCCCATGCGAGCGCGACCGGCGCCTTGGCGATTTCGGTCAACTTGACCGCATCGACGATCTGGTCGCGCACGAACTTGTCGGGAACGCCCGGAAGTGCGATCAGGGCGAGGATCACCACGATCGCGACGACCACCATCAGCTCGAGCAAGGAGAAGCCCGCGGCCGGTGCGGCATGTGTCGAGCGTCGGTGAACGGTCGGGCGCGAAAGCGTGAGCTGCATGCGGGCGGGGGGCGTGGGGAACGGCAGGTCGACGCGATCGATCGCGCTTTCGCCTCAGCATACATTCTCGGCCGCGCCGCCTCGCACCGCCCGTCTGCGCTTCGAGCGCTCGCATTGAAACGGCACGTGACAAGCGCACGGCGCCTACCGCCGTCGTGCCGGCGGGTGCTTCGGCGGCGGCCCCTTGCGGCGGCGTCCTACGGCCCGGGCACCAGCGCGCGGGGTACGGTCTGTGCTCTGCAGGAGACACACATGCGACCAACCATTTCGTTCCTTACTGCCGCGGGCATCGGTGCTGCCGCTGCGCTCCTTAGTGGCGCCGCCAGCGCTGCCGACGCGGCCACCAAGCCGACACCGGCGTACATGAAAGACCGCGCGGATTGCGACGCCGGCCGCACAGCCCAGGATCGGGCCACCTGCCTGAAAGAAGCCGGTGCTGCGGCGCAGGAGCGCAAGCGCAACGGCCTCGACAATGCCGGCTCGCCGCGCGAGAACGCACTCGAGCGCTGCAATGCACTCACCGGCAAGGACAAGACCGACTGCGTCGCCCGCATCGACGGACCGCCGAAGTCGAACCAGCAAGTCATCACGTCGGGCAGCGTCTCCGGCGGCGGCATCATCCGCGAGACCAAGACCACCACCACCGGCCCGGCGGTGGTCATCGAACCGATGGCCGCACCCGCCAGCGCGCCGAAGTAGTCGCAAAGCCGCTACCGCCGGCGTTGCGGCTGCGGCGTAGCATCCTTTCTCGGCCTCTGCGGCACGTCGTCGCAGGGGCCGCATGCGTTTCGGAACCTGTCTCTTGCCCGCCCTTCACATCA
>Ga0209511_1003992_pt1 | contig 10953 bp, 8 predicted proteins | sample SSSSmetaG_FD_184141 | JGI IMG/M metagenome (GOLD analysis project Ga0209511, IMG submission 184141) | Glacier valley bacterial and archeal communities from Borup Fiord, Nunavut, Canada, to study Microbial Dark Matter (Phase II) - ​SSSS... | ecosystem: Environmental > Aquatic > Freshwater > Ice >... | reverse complement strand
ATATACATAATACTGAAAACAGTTATAACAATGGCAAACTCCTCTTTGGATGTATTAAGCTCCCGGCTCATTACCGGCATTACAACGCTGAAATTCTTGCGACAAAAATACATCCCAAAATAGGCCAGCCATGTTACTGCAAATATCTGAACCCTCCATTTTTTTAGGACGGGAGAAATGGCTTTCGTCATTATTGTTTTACTTGAATAGATAAAAGGATAAAAAAAATCCCGAAACAGATTTTTCGTTTTTAATTATTTGAAACCGCCTGATTCAATTTGTAAATCAATTTCCTCAAGAATGGGCAAACATTCCCAAACTCCTTCAGCCACAAAGTCGGCACCGGCATCAAGTAACCGATGTCTGGCGTGAGCGATTTTCTCCTGAAGCCATACGGGATCGGCTTTTTGGGCGTCGTCAAACGATAATCCCAATTCATTTCCAGATTTAGTCAATCCAATCGTCCACATGCCTGCATTTATCCCTTCCTGAATGTCGGCAACCGTATCACCTATTTTTACCATTTGATTCAAAGGGAAAACATTCATATTTTCGCAGTTACGGTAAATCATCCATGGAAAGGGGCGGCCTGCAGAAACTTCCGATGAATTCACAACTGAATCGGGAATCAACCCATTTGCGGAGGCCAGCGGTAAGAGATTTTTCATCATTTCTGCAACATAGCCTGTCGTGGTCCCCACTTTTACGCCTTGTGATTTAAGAAAATTAACAAGTTCAACAGCACCGGGAATCGGTGTACTGAAGTTTTTAACGATCATCACCAGAGCTGGTTCAAGTTCGGCATATATTGCATCGACATCAGCCTCACAAGGGATTTGCCCAAATTTTGCAATCCATTGTTTTTGTATCGAATCAAGCCGTATTAGCGCTCTTACATGATCTTTTTTTGCCAACCCCATTGGTGTACGCGCTTCTTCAACACTTAATTGCAGACCTTTCGAATGGAATACTTCAATAAAAACCTGCGTCGGAGCCAGGCAACCATAATCTATTATTGTTCCGGCCCAATCAAAAATGACCGCTTTTATATTTTTTAACTTTTTCATAATTTCGTATATTTCTTACCCGTTTCCATGCGTGTAAAATTCTAATATTGTAACGCTTTTGTAATTTTTTAGCCAATGCAAAAGTTTACATTTGAGCACATTAATCCCAATAATTAATGAGAATTTATAATGATTTATTCATTACCACTATTATTCATATGTTTTTATGGAACAGTTAATTAAGGATGTAAACGGATTTATTGAAATCTGTAAAAAGTTGAAACAGTCGGGGTATAAAAAGAAGGACATTGCCAATGTGCTGGATATTCCGGCGCCTGTATTATCAAGCTTGCTGAAAACAGTTTTACCTTCCATATCCCAAATAGATATAGGTATTCCCGCCGAAGAGATTGAATCAGTCGTTGCCGACGCATTTTTAATGGTTAATAACCTCTCGCGAACGAAAATTGTAAAACGACTACCAGCCGATGTCGTAACACTCACCAATCTTCTCGAGAATAATGATTTTAAACTAAACGAGAAGTCGAGCTATTTGAATTTTATCCGGCAGCAGGCAGAATTCTCCTATAACTATATTAGTAAATATTTCCAGGGGATATATTATTTTTATTATTTATCGTCGGATACTGAACAGGTAAAAACGGATCCATTCATGATAAAACCAAATATTATTGAGAAGATCGTTGAAGTTTACAAGGGAAATGAACAATGTAGTGTGCGCTGTTTCGGAATTGCGTTACTCAACAACAATCACACGATCAATATGCAGCTTGCAGAGAACCATGAATCGCCTGAAGAATATATGCAAATCTTACTAAGCTTACCTTTCATTCGGCAGGTTGACTATTTAAGAGGAATATTTTCGAACCTAAACTTTGCAAGACAGCCAATCGCCAGGAAAGTCGTTCTTCATAAAATATCAGATCAGTGTGATTTTGATTTCTTCAATTCGCTTCAGGTTAAAAGGTTTTCGTCGATTGCTGATGTAGATATCCCGGAAATAGGGAGATATTTGCACGCTGAAAACGCTAAAACCGAATGCTTCGCAATCGCAAAGCCCTGTTTTAATTTTGGGGACCTCGACCATGAAATTGAAATTGCGAACTAACCGACTTCGGTTTTATTGTTTATTATTTCAGAATAAAATTACACATCATATTGAAACATTATTTCGGCATATACCGTAAAATTAAACATCTGTAAAAGATATAGGTGCCAAATTAATTTTCCTAAACAATCAAAAATAAAATTCATAAGATTTCATGAAAAAACATATGCCAACTAATTTTTTCTGTAATAGGTTTCTTTTAATCCGGTTCAACTCCGCATTCCCGGATGCGGCCTGAATAAATAAATTTTTATAAATTTTTAAAATTAGGATTATGAATAACAAAATCAATTTTATTCTTACGCCTGAAAACAAAGAAACGGTTGTTCAGGCCGTCAGGGTTGCCAGAACAGGCATGCCTTTTTTAATCAAATTGTCGAAAGGCGAACGCAAAGCACTGCAAAAGATGGATGACGGGCGCAAACCATTTGTCCAGAAAGGTGTTGAATTTGCAACAGGTAATAAAGATCTCGATCCGGGATCAGGTTTACTCGAAGCTGCACCAAACGATGTCGAACTTTATTCGTTCCTGGCTGCACTTGAGAATGAACTCAGGCAGATGCTCGAAATGGTTATCGACACCAAAATGCTGGCAGGATCGGAAGCCTACGATGTGGGACGGTTTATTTACATGAAAGCCAAAATGAATGTTGCAATGGGCGTTCCTGGTTCGCAGGCCATTGTCGATGAGCTAAGTAAGCTGTATAAGCAAAACGGTATTTCTAAAAAAGTTAAGGTGAAATAACCTAATTAACCTTCGGCCCGGGAACTGAAGGTTTTTTTTTGCTCAAAATTTTCATGTTCCCCATCCCACGGCACCCTCAAACAGGAAACTTAATCAAACATAACCCGGATCACCTCAAACATAACCCGGGTCACCTCAAACATGACCGCGGTCACCTTCAACATGACCGCGGTCACCTTCAACATGACCGCGGTCACCTTCAACATGACCCCGGTCACCTTCAACATGACCCCGGTCACCTTCAACATGACCTCGGTCACCTCAAACATGACCGCGGTCACCTTCAACATGACCGTGGTCACCTTCAACATGACCGCGGTCACCTTCAACATGACTGTGGTCACCTTCAACATGACCGCGGAGCTGCCTGTTAAAATATTTGTTAAGATGATCCATTAATTCTTTTCTAATAATGGGTTTGGTGAGATAATCATTGCATCCGGCTGTAATCGCCTTATCCTGATCACCAGTTAGTGCAAATGCTGATTGCGCAATAATTACTACATCCGTATTAAATTTTCTGATTAACCGGGTTGCCTCATATCCATCCAAAAGCGGCATTTTAATATCCATCAATATAAGGTCTATGTCGGGATTATCGCAACAAGCTTCAACTGCTTCAATTCCGTTTTTAACAATTAAGACTTCTTTGCTGAAATTTCTTACGACCTTGCCAAGAAGTACAGAAGATATTTTATCGTCTTCCGCTATAAGTATTTTTAGTTTTTTAATCGGATACTCCGCTTCATCAACACTCACAGTATTTCTGGACCGTTTTTTTTCGTTTGTTTTAACAGTGTAAGGAATTGTAAAATAAAATTCCGAGCCTTTCCCTTCAGAACTTTTAACCCATATTTCACCGCCCAGCATTTCGACAAATGCTTTCGATATGGTTAAACCCAGTCCGGCTCCTTCGTAATTTCTATTCAGAGATTCACTGCCTTGCCTGAACCTTTCAAAAATGAATTTCCTTTGTTCCTCCAGAATTCCGGGACCGGTATCCTTCACGAAAAATTCAAGAAATTTATCTTTTCTTTCGTACCCAAATTCAATCGATCCTGCAGGTGTAAATTTGATCGCGTTTTTGACAAGGTTCGTCAGAATTGCATAGACTTTTTCCTTGTCTGTTTTTAAAGTGGCCTCTTTTGATGATAACGGTTTTTTGAAAAACAATTGCAACCCTTTTTGTTCGGCCTCGGGTTTGAAGAAGGTATAAAGATAATCGATCTGTTTATTTATATTAGTATCAGTAATATAAACATCCATCTGCCCTGATTCCACTTTTGAGATGCTTATTATGTCGTTGATGATATTGAGCATCCGTGTACCACTTTTCTGGATAATGTGAATGTATTCCTGCTGCTCATCACCCGAGAGATTGGGCTCTTTCAGTAGTTCTGCAAAGCCCATTATACCGTTCATCGGGGTCCGTATTTCATGACTCATATTGGCCAAAAATGACGATTTTAAGCGATCACTTTCTTCGGCCTTTTCTTTCGCTTGTACAAGATCGGCCATCATTCTTTTCTTTTCTGTAATATCTTCTTTTACAGCCAGGAAAAAAGAGATTTCACCCTTGCTGTTTAAAATTGTGGAGATTACGGTGCTTTCCCAATAGGATTCACCGCTTTTCTTTTTATTATGAAACTCACCGTGCCATACATAACCTGACATTATTGTATTCCAGAGTTCTTCATAAAATTTAACCGACTGTTCTCCTGATTGGAAAAGACGCGGATTTTTACCTTTCACCTCTTCGAATTCATAACCAGTTTGTTCCGTAAATTTGGGATTGACATATTGAATATTGCCCTTCTTGTCGGTTATTACAACCGTTATTGGGCTTTGTTCAATTGCCCGACTCAATAATTTTAATTGTTTTTCAGATTCCTTACGTTCGGTAATATCCCTGTTGCAAATACGTCTTCCAAGGTACTTTCCGTTCTCATCAAATATAGGCCTGCAAATGTGGCTAATCCAAACCCTGGCGCCTTCTTTGCTGATAATTCTTGTTTCTAAATCATAAACTTCATTTCTATTTTCTGCTAAAAAAATTTGCTGATTGTGTCGCAAGATTGTGTCATAATCGACTGGATGAACAATCTTCTGGAGTAGCTGAGGATTAGAAATAAACTCTTCAGGATCATAACCAGTAATGTTTTTACATGCCGGCGACATATAAATAATTTGCTGATCTTCACCCATCCAATAAACCCAATCAAACGTTTGATCTGCAACTGTCCGGAACTTCAGTTCACTCTCTTTGAGCGCTTTTTCGGCTTGCTTTCGTTTGGCATCGACAAAACGGTAATCGATTGGTTTTCCGAAATCATCATAGAATATTTCATTGTATTTTGAAGCTGGTAAATATCCGGTTGTTGCAGATTGATACAATTCAGCAAATTTTTCATCCGCAATCTTTAGCACCTCTTCTTTTGCGAGCAAGAGTTCTTCATTCATTAATTGCAGTCTTACCTGGCGTCTCTCAAGATGACAAATATATTGCAGTAATTCGTCGGTAGAAAGTGGCAATCCTGTTTTTAATGGTGTATTTATCAGCGACTCTCTATCTTTTTTGTGAAGCATATGGACTTTTGAAATGATTACTTTATTCTTAAGTTGAAAGGTGGTTATTTATTTTCTAATCTGACTGAATTAAAGAGACTTAAAATCTGATAAGTATCTTTTGCTTTTGCCAGTGCCAATTCAAAATCTTTTGAATCTGAGCAATGGCAAATTTCAATGGCACAGTCGAGAATCCAAACATATTGTTTTTGCGCCTCGTCTTCAGGTATTATTTTTCGCTTCAGCGCTTTTTTGTAATAAGTATTCATCGTATATACAGCATTAAGAATAGATGGTTTAAACGTTTCAGTGTAGGATGAACCGAATCCTATATTGACGTCAGTTTTATGCAGATAAAGTTCGTTGACCATGGCCCACTTCTCTGCAATGGCATTACCCATAAAATGAGGTTCTATTTCACCTTTGGGTTTACCGTTTTCGCCATAAACTTTAAACACAAACCGCTTTTCGCTATTTATAGTTTTGTCATCTGAAGGATCATACAAACTTGCTTTCTTCTCCGTTTGCAATGCAGCAATTAAGCTTTCCTGCGCATTGGTGATGGTAAAAATTAATGAAAGCACAACTAAGCTGATGAATCGTCTCATAAGAAGTTTAATTTAATGAAGTCAATTTCAATCCTTACGGTACTATAACCTGAACTTTAAAATGTATTCCAGCGGTTTGCCTGCACCTACCTGTACATTCAGCACATTTAACTTAACCGAATATTCAGTTCCCTTTACAAAGTTTGATGAAGAAATTGTGATCGTATTTTGTGATAAAGCATCCAAAGTAAAATCGTTGAGCGGCGAATTTAAGCGAAACTTAATGCCCGAAGCATCCGTTAATTCTAATTTGTATGGAATGCCTGAAATGTTTTCAATTTCAAGAATTGCGGTTTTATCATTGATTTGGCGTGCTTTAACGATCAGCGAGTTTTCAACCACAGGTTTTACCCATTCTTCTTTACCAAAAAGCTGGCCTTCCATACAGGCAATTGTGCGATGATTAACAAGTGCTTCCTGTATCCCCTTTTCACTGCGATCTTTAGCCAGAACAAGCGTCATTGCACGGTATTGTCCGGGGAAAAGCACCATGGGTGCGTGAATATCGGAATTTGACATCACAGTGAGGTTTTTATCAAGACACCATTTGAATACAAGGGAATCGTAACGATCGCCATTAACAACTTCAATACCAGAAATCAAACCTTTCTGGTAGAGTTCCTCGTGTATTTTCTGCCATTCGCTCCTGTTTTCTGGATGTTGAAACCATGGATGGTTCCAGAATACGAAGGCTCCCTGCTTTTTGGCTTCTGCCAAAGTCTCGGCAATGTTTTTTCCGTCTCGTGTATCATCTTTATTCACAAAGGTCTCGAAAACATTGGCATCCTTCACAAACAATACATTGAAATGACCGGGTGCCATTCTTCGTGTAATTTCTGTTCCTTTTATCAGGATGATCCCTAATTCCTTTGCAGATTTTTCAGCGATAGCATACGAGCGCAAATGATCTTTAGAGGTAAAATCTTCTGATTTTGGCGTGTATTCAATATGTTCAGTCAATGCAATGGCGTCCAATCCTTCCTGATTGGCCTCCAGTACCCTGGTTGTCGGCCACACCATACCATCCGAAAAGACAGTATGCATATGGAAATCACATTTTAGCAGTTCGTATCCCGGAATTGCCGGAAGTTTGAGACTGTTTTTCTTTACCTGTGCGAAAACCGGAAGTACCGTTAACAATACCAGTATAATACTTAAAGCCCTGATTCTGATAAATTTGTTCATCGTTTTTTAATATATGGTATTTAAAAATTTATTTCTGCCACCAAAGCTTGTTGTTGAAAGTATCGCCTCCTATGCTTGCGACGGCTTCCTGATAATTTTTCAGGTTCGTACGCTGAACTGTTTCGGGATATTTGAAACGGTTGGGCATTTTGTTGCCAACCGGAACACCGTCGCCCAAGGGTAAAACCGGGTAACCGGTACGCATCAGTTCAAACCATTGCTGATAATCGCAGAAAAAGAGCGCGTAATACTTTTGCAGTATGATACGCTCAAGTGTATTGTTGTATGCCGCTGCCGGAACAGTGAAATAATTTGCGGGAACAACTGCTCCCCATTGTTCAATGGCCGCTTTTACACCTGCCATGTACGAATCATTTGCTGTTTTTCCGTTGGTATTCCAGCCATAAAATGCTGCTTCTGCTCTTATAAATTCAATTTCGGCATAGGGTAAAATCACCACTTTAAGCGGAGCTTTTGCAAGGTTCTGATTCATATTCGACGGGGTTACAGGTACTGTGGGCGCCACGTTGTAACCACTGGGCCAACCGATAAAAATGCCATTTACTTTTGTACAAAAGACATCCCTTCTTGGATCGTTCCATGTATTCAGATTGTCAATAAAAAAGCTTGCAACTCCACGGTAGGAGGTGAAATCCTGCGGACGTGTCATAGGCGCTTCCTGCGGAAATACTCCGGAAATCGGTAATAAAGCCGATTCGTCATTTTTCGTAAATACAGGATAAGTAACAGGATTCGAAAAAATTGCTTCAATTTCAGATTTTGCTTTGGAATTGTTGACGTTGACCATGCGCAAAGCAATTCTTAAACGCAGTGAGTTGCAAAATTTTTTCCATTTCGCTATTCCGACCGATTGACCCGAGACCAATGCATCGTTAGTCCCAAATAAAAATTCACCTTCTGCATTGTAACGGAGACCGGAAGCAGTGTTAAACAGTGTATTTGCTTTTTCAAGATCTGCTAACAACTGGGTGTAAATCTGCTCCTGTGTATCAAATTTAGGTTGAAGCAAACCTTCAGCACCTCTGCTTGCTTCCGACATGGGTACATCACCAAACGAATCGGCAAGCAATTGCATCACCCAGCTTCTCAAAGTTAAGGCAATAGCCTGATAGTTCGGATCATTAAAGCTGATTGCCAGCGTTTCCATCTCTTTTATGTTGTTCAGCCAACGGTAATAAGTATCCCATGTGCCGTTACCTGCATTATCGTTAAAATTGTAACGCGAGACGCCGCCGCTGCTATTGGTTGGTAACGAAACCTGCATCAGATCCATAGTAAAGCTGTTGGATCGGTTCCAGTTATAATCTGAGAGTTCGTATAGAATCGGGTTTAGCATAGCGCCCGGTGTTACCTTGTCCATCCGGTTAGGATCGGTGTTCAACTCGGTGAAATTGTCGCACGACCCAAGCGTTAATCCCAATAAGACCAGAAATATGCTAAGTGTTTTTATCGTTTTCATTTTCATTTTTTTATAATAGAAGCAATATCGAATATTAGAAACCAAGTGTAAGATTTAGGCCCACAGTTCGGGTGGTAGGTAACTGCCCGGTTTCGACACCCGGAGTAATCGTACCGCCGTTAAGTGCCGCAGCTTCCGGATCGAACATCGGGAAAGAGGTGATCATCATCAGATTCCGGCCATAAACAGCCAATGACGCTTTTTCAAAAGGTGTTTTGGCCAGCACAGACTTTGGAAGCGAATATTCGAAACGAACTTCACGAAGTTTAAGGTAAGAAGCATCAAATGAGTTTGTTTCTACATTATTAATGCGATATTTTTCGCTATAATAAGCTTCTACCGTCACAAGTTTCGAGTTGGGAGCATAAGTTCCATTACCTGCATCAACAACGCCGGGAGCCACCATATAATAACCACCAAGGTTTTTCTTAGAAAGAGCGGCATCTGCAAGTATACGCGGATCGTCCTTTTCGATGTAGAACTCAGTCCCCGGAAGACGGCCATTAAGCGTAAAACCCAGTTTGCCCTGCTGTGTCATTTTATGGTGAGCCTGCGAATAGACGATTCCGCCAAACTGACCATCAAATTGAATGCTTAACCTGAAATTTTTATATTGAAATTCATTACTCATACCGGCTTTCCACGAAGGATAAGCGCTGCCCACGTATTCGATTACCGGAGCCTGTACAGGTAGGCCATTGGAGGCAATAATTACTTCTCCTTTTGGGTTACGTACAAGTTTGTATCCCCAAAGGTCTCCTGTTGTACCACCAACACTGCCTATGATTGATACCGAACCGATTGAACTTAACAACTGGTTTTCATCCATCCCTTTTGCAAGTTCGAGAATTTGGTTTTCATTCTTCGACCAGGTTAAACCCATATTCCACTTGAAGTTTTTTGCAATGATTGGTGTCCCGTTTACCGTCAATTCATAACCACGGTTGCGAACTTTTCCGGCGTTGATCGTTGCCCGGTAATAACCGGTTGCAGCATCCATCGGTGCATCAATTATCTGGTTACGGGTGACATTATAATAGAATGTAAAGTCAACTCCCAACCTGTTTTTGAGCATTCTTAAATCCAGTCCGGTTTCGAAACTTGACGAAATTTCGGGTTTGAAATCAATGTTGTGAAGAGTTGTAGCGGTACTTGCAGAGCCAGGGAATTTGGTTGTGGAGTAATACTTATCTGTTTTGTAAGGATCGGTATCATTTCCTACCTGTGCATACGAGATACGGAGTTTTGCCTTATTGATCTGATTTGGCAAACTTGCTATTTCGTTCAGCAGAACACTCGTACTAACTGACGGATAAAAGAATGAACGGTTCTGTTCGGGCAAGGTACTCGACCAGTCGTTTCTTCCGGTAACATCCAAAAACACCTTGTTTTTCCACGAGAAGTTGGCAGCACCATACAGACTGTTCAATGCTTTATTGCTTTCCGTTGAAATCACATATGGACTTGATTGTCCGTTTGAAAGTTTATACACTCCTGGTGTAATCAGCCCGGTAACCGAAGCCTCCAGCAAATTGTAATGTTGCCTCATCATATTGGCTCCTCCCGAAATATTCATACTCAAACCATTCGAAAAGCTTTCGCGATAGGTCAGCAAAGCATCGGAGTTGGTTTCGTAATTAAAAATATTTTGTTTCCTGAAGTATCCTTTTCCGAAGACTACATCGCTGACGGTACGTCGCATCGCTCTTTCGTCAAAGGCCATGTCGATACCCGAGCGCAGCATCAATTCAAACTTGCGCGAAATTTCATAAACCGCCGAAACGGTCGAAACGGTGGCATGTTTCTGAGATGCATTTGTGTTTTCGTAAAGCGTAATAAATGGGTTTCCTATAAATGTACTGTATGGTTGTAGCTGGCTGATCCCTTCCTGACCGGTTTTCCACATGGGACGAAGCCAGTCAAGATTTACGTTTGGATTCTGGAAGATCATAAAGTAAGCAATCGAGTTGCTGTTGTAGCCAATGGCTGGTGTATTATCTGTTTTTCGGTTGGTATAACTGGTTCTTGCGATTAATTTTAATCGCTTCGAAATTTGATAATTGGCAGATAAAGAGGCCACAATTCTGTTGAATCCGGTGTTGGGAAGAATCCACTCATTTTTTGTGGTAGTAACCGAAGCACGTATTGAACCTTTATCACCTTGTCCATCAATAGCGATGCTGTTAATCAGGTTATATCCTGTACGGAAGAGTCCTTTCCGGTTATCGGGATAA
>Ga0209511_1003991_pt1 | contig 10955 bp, 7 predicted proteins | sample SSSSmetaG_FD_184141 | JGI IMG/M metagenome (GOLD analysis project Ga0209511, IMG submission 184141) | Glacier valley bacterial and archeal communities from Borup Fiord, Nunavut, Canada, to study Microbial Dark Matter (Phase II) - ​SSSS... | ecosystem: Environmental > Aquatic > Freshwater > Ice >... | reverse complement strand
GAGGGAAACTTATGTTTATCTTCAGACCTTCAATCAGATCGAAAAGAAACTAAAAATCTTCAACAACGGTAATCTGAACGAATTGAGATACAATCTTGAACTACAACACATTTTAATTGTAAACGACCTTAAAAACAGGTGCGAAAATGTTCAGTCAGGAAAAGAAGCAATCCTGAAATTAACGGAAGAGTTAAGTAATCTGGATATTAATTTAACATATATATCTCTTAAAAGGAGACTTATAATCAGCTGTCAAAAATCCAGGAGATTATTTAAAAAATTAAGCCTTCATTCCACTTCCTGTGATTATCATCGGTTTCGTAAATGGTGTAAGATTCTTTACCATCAACAGATTATTCTTGACAGGATTGGATCGAAGAAAACGTCAGGAAAAAACAAAAAACTGTATAAACTAACTGAGTTTCTGGGTAACGAACACGATTTGCAGATGTTTTACCAATACCTGTCAACTCATTTCCCTGAATTGTCGAAGCTTTCAGAAGCCTTGTTCAGATTGAAAATTAAAAGACTACGGAAAAAAGTATTGGCTTTGTATCCTAAAATTACTTGCTGATTTTAAGATTGTCGGGCCTTCAAAATAAAAGATGTAATAAAATTGTAATCTCATTGAACATGAATTTTAACAAATATGAATTTATTTTGGACATTGAAAACCATAATAAAGGTTCTATTGCATTATGCACAGTGAGGATAAAATATTATTAAATGAGATTGTAAAACGGAATATAAAAGTTTATGAGGCATTGTTCTTTAAATATTACCCTCAATTAGTTCGTTTTTCAGAAGGATATCTATTTGATAAACAAGCATGTGAGGATATTGTCCAAACAGTATTTATCTATTTTTGGGAAAATACCGAGAGAATCAACATTACTTTTTCGTTGAAAGCATATTTCTTTGAGGCCGTTAAGAATAAATGTATCAACCATTTACGTGATATTCAGATTCACGACCGGCATAATCTTCTTTACCTCGAAATGCTTATGAATCATGAAAATTACGAGGAATTGGAAGATTCAGACATAATTGTTCATATCAATTCCGCAATAGCTCAATTACCTGAACAAATGGCTAAAATATTCAAATTGAAATATTTGGAAAATAAAAAAATCCATGAAATAGCCCAAATCAGCTATATTACCGAGAACACAGTAAAAACTCAATTACTGCGAGCTAAAGGTAAGTTGAGAATTTTACTGCTCGAAAACACTTCAATAAGTTTTCTTTTCTAAGCGACTGGCAAATCGTTCGTGTATTTATTAAATTTTAGGTTGCTTAGTGTCGCGCTTGTTTTCTCTTTCTCCGCTTTCAAATCTCGTATAAATTAAATTTACCAAAAGAAAATTTAATTCTTGTCACCCTTTTTCCATATTAGTGTGTCTTAGGTCTAAATTACTCAAATTATGGTTAAAGGCCGAACGATACTTGATTTTGAAATAATCTGGAAAAAGATGAACCATAAATTAACCGAAGAGGAGGAGCTTTACCTCTCACAATGGTTGAATGAAAATCCATCGCACCAACAATACTTTGATAAGGCCAGTCACTATTTCGACGAAGGTTCATCCTTTTCAGGGCATAAAACAGATACGGAACAAGCCTGGATACTAGTAAAAAATAATGCATTAAAAAAACGCTCCACTAAAACATTGTGGATTCAATCTTTATCCGTTGCAGCGGCAATCATCGTGATTATTATTTTTCTGTTCCCCACGCATAAATCTGAAAATGGTCCTTTAGCTAATGGTCATACAACAATAATCAAACCCGGCAATAGTAAAGCTGTACTAATTCTAAATGACGGGTCGGTTCATGATCTTACAGCATCGAAGCACCTTGTATTTACCGAAAGTGGAACTGATATCAAGATTGAAGGGAATAAACTGCTCTATACCGAAGCAGCGGACGTCAGTAAAAGCATTAAATACAATACCTTAATTATTCCGCGTGGTGGTGAATTTTTCCTGCAGCTTTCTGATGGAACGAAAGTCTGGCTTAATTCGGAAACAACACTGCGCTATCCTGTTCAATTTATAGGTGAAGAACGCAAAGTCGAACTCACGGGCGAAGCTTTTTTCGAAGTTGCAAGGAATGAAAAAGTACCATTTTTTGTGGAATCAGGCGAACAAACTATAAAAGTGCTTGGAACCGAATTCAACATCTCATCCTACAAAGAAAATTCGCTTATTTCGACAACCCTGGTTAAAGGAAGTATACAGGTGTTTATCAATAATAAACCCGATAAAAGGCAAACACTGGTGCCAAACGAACAAATTACCATTAGTAAAATTAACGGACAAATCTCGAAACAGAAAGTTAACCCTTACCAATATATAGCATGGAAAGATGGTCGGTTTGTATTTGACGATCAAAACCTTAGAGAGATTATGAAAACGCTGTCAAAATGGTACAACGTCGACGTAGTTTTTGCGAGAGAAGAGCTTAAAAACTTCCGCTTTACAGGAAATCTGGAGCGCTATTCAGATTTTGGTGAAGTGTTGAAAAAAATTCAGAAAACGAACGAGGTTGAATTCACGATTGAAAATAAACAAATTACAATAAGATAACAAGAATGCTTAAAACAAAATGCGGAAAATGTTTGCACCATCTCCCGCATGACACTCAGTAATAATTACTAAATGATTTAAAAAACAGTACAAATCTATGCAAAAAAAACGATGGAATCACATCTGCAAAAGCGGTTGGCAAAAAATTTTCATTATGGCGAGGGCTATGGTATTTCTCATGTATGTCGGACTATTGCAAGTCTCGGCAAGTGTTTATTCTCAGGAAACAAATCTTCGCATAAAAGTGGAGAAAGCAAGTATTTCGGCGGTTTTAAAAATGGTTGAAGAGCAGAGCGATTTTCTTTTTCTGTATCGCTCCGATTATTTCAGGGAAATTCCTGATGTGACACTCAATATGCAAGATGTTAAACTCGAAGAAGTTCTAAACAAATTGATTGTTCCTTATGGATTTACTTATGAAGTCGACAATAAGACAGTAGTAATCAAACGAACGACATCCGTTGCGGATAAAAAAACAGCAGAGCCCCAAAAAAGAACAATCTCGGGTACTGTTATGGATTCAAAAGGGTTGCCTATTCCCGGAGCAACGGTTATTATTAAAGGAACTACCGTTGGAATCACTGTCGATATGGACGGAAAATTTCAATTAAGTATTCCGAATACTGCCAAAACATTAGCTGTATCATTCATTGGGATGAAAACTCAGGAAATTGAAATAGATGGTCAGAATAATTTTTCTTTCACACTTGAGGATGCAACAATTGGCCTTGAGGAAGTTGTGGCTATTGGTTATGGGAAACAAAAAAAATCGAGTATCGTTGGTGCAATTAGTGGTATTTCCTCGAAGCAAATAAGCTTACCAACACGAAATCTGACAAATAACCTTGGGGGACAGATTGCAGGTTTGATCAGCATACAACGTTCGGGTGAACCCGGAAATGACGATGCTACCTTCTGGATTCGGGGAATCAGCACATTTGCCGGAGGAACTTCACCATTGGTTTTAGTTGATGGAATTCCAAGAGCAATGAATGATATTGAACCTGACGAAATCGAAAGTTTTTCCATATTGAAAGATGCTGCTGCAACAGCCGTTTATGGAGCCGAAGGTGCCAATGGCGTTGTTTTGGTAACAACAAAACGTGGACAGGCAAAAAAAAGGGTGATTTCTTTCAAAACGGAACAGGGCTTTTCGCAACCTACTCGTCTACCAAAGTTTGTCGGTTCAGCTCAATATATGGAATTGGCCAACGAAGCACTTAATAATGACGGACTCTCATCTGTTTTTACGGATGATCAGATCGCTAACTATCGCAACAACGTAGATCCTGATTTATATCCCGACGTTAATTGGATGGACGAATTACTCCGGAAAGTAACTACCAACCATCGTTATACGATGAATTTCAGGGGTGGCACAGAAAAAACCCGCTATTTTGTATCCGGGGCATATTACAACGAAGACGGCGTATTTAAAAACGATCCGGGCAAGCAGTACGATACAAATATTGGATTAAAACGGTACAACCTGCGAAGCAACATTGACATTGATGTGACAAGCACCACTGTTTTGAATGTTGACCTTAGCGGACAGTACGTGATGCTGAATGACCCTGGCAGCACTCCTACCAATATATTCAGATTCATGCTTAATACACCACCTTACCTATTCCCATCAGTATACAGCGACGGAACATTGGCAACTTATCCGATCGAGTCGGATGGCAACAACCGAAATCCGTACAACATGTTGATGAATTCGGGTTATACAAAAGAGTGGAGAACAGCATTGCAATCGAATGTCGGAATTCAGCAAAAACTCGATATGATTACCAAGGGATTGTCGTTCAATGGTAAAATAAGTTTTGACTATAATGGTGTATTTGGGTCAAGCAGATCGTATAATCCCAGCCGTTTTTATGCAACAGGTCGCGATGCTGACGGGAAACTGGTTTTCTCAAAATCAGTTTCCGGAACTCCCGATATGGGAGAACCCGCTGAAACAAATTCGGCAAATAAAAAAGTTTACATCGAGGGTTCCTTAAACTATAACCGGATTTTTGGGAAGCATACCGTGACCGGAATGGCTTTGTACAATCAGAAGGAAACACAGTATCACAATGAGGCCCTTGCTTATCGGAAACAGGGTGCCGTCGGACGTTTAACCTATTCGTTTGGTGACCGTTATTTCATTGAAGGTAATTTTGGTTATACAGGTAGCGAAGCCTTTGCAGCCGGACACCGCTTTGGCTTTTTTCCTGCAGTAGGTGTTGGGTATTATATCTCAAACGAGAAGTTTTATCCCGAACAACTCAAAAAAATCGTTACCAAATTAAAGCTCAGAGCATCGGTTGGACGTACGGGAAATGATGCTACCGGCACATCAAGGTTTTTATACCGGCCAACTTACAACATGCCCGCTACAGGATTTAACCAGGGAATCACTTCCGGTGGAGGATCAAATTATGCGGGTGCAGGCATTGTTGAAGGTCAGTTTGCCAACAATTCTCTTAGCTGGGAAATCGAAGACAAACAAAATTTTGGTATTGATATTGGCCTTTTTAACAACAAACTGGATATTGTTGCCGATTATTTTAACTCAACCCGAAGCGATATTCTTTTACAAAGGAAGACAATACCCACCTCTGCCGGATTCCAGCAGTTTCCATGGGAAAACTATGGCAAGGTTAATAACAAGGGGATTGATGGAAGCGTTGAGGGACATCATCACATTGGTCCGGTAAAAGTCAATATGCGTGGAACATTTACTTATGCACGGAATAAAATTCTGGAATATGACGAAATGCCTACGCTTTACCCATGGATGGCCTTTACAGGAACAAGGGTAAGCGAAAATACCCTTTACCATGCCGAACGTTTATATACCGATGATGATTTTATCATTACGCCAAATACGAATGGCACTAATTCATACAAGTTAAAACCCGAGCTTCCATCTGTTGCATTACAGGGATTGCTTGGTCCGGGAGATTTAAAATTTCAGGATGTAAACAATGACGGGATTATCAATACTTATGACAGGATACGTGGTGTAGGAAATCCCTATAATCCTGAAATTTCGTATGGCTTTGGTCTGAATTTTGAATATAAGGGATTTTATATCAGTTCATTTTTCCAGGGAACCGGAAACTGTTCTGTATTGGTTAACCAAAGCGGCGGTAATTTTGCCCCATTCGCCTGGGGATATGAAAAATCAAGTTTCAGAACTTTGTTTTTAGACCGCTGGACTCCTGAGAACCCCTCACAAAATGTAGTGTCTCCCAGATTGCATAGTAATAATACTTACAGTATAAGTAAGGAAGGGTCTGATTGGTGGAGGCGCGACGGAAGTTTCATCAGGTTTAAGAATTTCGAAGTGGGATATAACATCCCGAAGGACTTCCTGAAAAAAATAAAACTTCAAACAGCACGGGTTTATGCTTTGGGATATAACCTGGCCGTATGGGACGATATTAAATACTGGGATCCTGAAACTGGCTCTGACAATGCAGGTATGGCTTACCCGCTTCCACGAACCATTACTTTTGGAGTTGAATTAACCTTCTAGGTAAAATATTAAATTATGAAAACAAGAATATATAAATTTCTAATGATTTGCTGCTTGTTCAGCACATCTGCCTGCTCTGATTATTTAAATGTGTCGGACGAACTTGCAGGCGGACTGACTTCAACTGATGCGATTTTTGATAATGTTTCGTATACCAAGCGATGGTACAGCAATGTATTTACCGGCATTCCCGACTATTCGATGATGGTAAGTCAATCGGATGCATTTAATGAAGCAAATTCTGGACTGTTTAATCCATGGACTTCATTGACCGATGAGATTAATTCAAACGGACCTTTCTACGCCAAAATGGGTATCTTCGACTGGAACGCAAGCACTACGAATATGCAGCGCTGGGCTTTTCTGTATAAATTGATTCGTCAGGCGAATATCTATCTGGAAAAGGCCAAAGTGATAGAGGCTACCGGAACCAATGCCGAATTTCTGCCGGCAGAAGATCTTGCTTTATATAAAGCAAATGTCCGGTTTATGCGCGCCTACTATTATTATTTGCTTATGGAACAATACGGACCTGTTCCGCTGATCACAAAAGCATCCGAACTGACCGATGATCTTGACCAGGAGAGACGTCCCATCGACGAGCTGGTTAATTTTATCGACAAGGAATTGTTGGAAGCTTCGGCAGGAATGTATGGAGCAAATCAAACAAGCGATAACCTCAAAGGGGTACCAACTAAAGGTGCTGCTCTGGCTGTTCGGGCAAAATTATGGATTTATGCCGCCAGTCCTTTATTTAATGGTGGTTTTACCGAAGGGCTTGCGCTCCCGAAAACTTCTGACGGAAAGGCACTTTTCGCTCCGAAAGATGCTGCCAAATGGGCCAAAGCGGTTACCGCATGCAGAGATTTTCTGGACTTTGCCGAAGTTGGTAATTATTCATTGTATAAGGCATATACGAATTCAGTTTTAGATCCTGAAAAATCGGTTTATGAACTTTTCCAGGTTTACAACGACGAAATTATCTGGGCAAATGTAGTAACCGGATGGGGAGGAATGGGTGGCCAACTCTATGATAGAAGAGGTACACCTGTTTGTGAGCCGAGCGGGATTGGCAGTGTTGGTGTTACCCAGGAACTGGTTGACGATTTTTCGATGAAAGATGGTTTACCTATTAAGTCGACTGGTTATTTGCCGACATCTCCCTTATATGTTGAAGATGGAACAACAGCACTTTACAATGGTGTTCAGGTCAATAAGATGTATTTAAACAGGGAACCCCGGTTTTATAATACGGTATTCTTTTCAGGCCGCAAATGGCATATTTCGAACAGGGAAGTTCAGTTTTACCTGGGAGGAAATGCCGATCGGAATAAATCATATTACAATCTTTGCGGTTACGCACTTTACAAACGGTTTAATCGTACTGTTCATATGCAGGCACCAGGTGTAAGTTCAAAATTTCGGCCTTCAATTATTTTCAGGCTGGCAGAGTTTTACCTGCTCTACGCAGAGGCCCTGAACGAAGTTACTCCTAATGATCCAAATATCCTGAAATACGTGAATTTGGTTCGTGAACGGGCAGGGGTTCCAAAGCTTGAAGTGCTGAATCCTTCAATCGCTGGTAACCAGGCGCTGCAACGTGATGCGATCCGCATGGAGAGCCGTATTGAACTGGCCACTGAAGGACAACGATATTTTGATGTCCATCGTTGGATGATTGCTGAAAACGCACCTGGCCAGGGTGGTGAAGGGGGTGATTTCCATGGAATGAACCTCGACGGTGATAAGAATACATTTTTCCAGCGGACGAAATTTCAAACGCGCATTTTCAAACGCAAGAATTATTTTTTCCCTGTTCCGTTGATCGAAATGCAAAAAAGTACGAAGCTGGTTCAAAATCCAGGGTGGTAATTCGTATCTATGGATTAAGAGCATTTTTATAAAAATCACAATTAGCACCTCTAAGTATTTTGCTTGGAGGTGCTTTTTGATAGTGTTACGCTCATCCGGTTCGCTAAATTTGTGGATGAAGAATTTTCAATCTTTAAAAACGATTAAAACTTAAAAAATGAGAAGAATAACTGCTGTTGTATTAATTAATCTTACGCTTACTTTTCTTGGTGTATTCATGTGTTCAGGTCAGGCAATCCTACCACCATTTACTTTTACATGTACACCTTACCTGCAAAATCTCCATCCAAATGGAATTACAATCATGTGGATGGTAAATAATAACGCGACAAGTTGGGTTGAATATGGAAAAACCGAAAAGCTGGGAAGTAAAACCATCCATACTCAGTCTGGGATGAATGATGTAAATCCCGGAATTCAGAAAATTGTTCTTGATGGCCTTGAGGCTGGAACACGTTATTATTACACCGTTGTATCAAGTGAAGTTAAAACACATCAAGCTTATAAAGTACTCTTTGGTGATACGCTTTTTAGTAAAACCTACTCTTTCGCCACGCCACCAATAACTGGGATGCAGTTTTCATTTTTGACATTCAATGACATACACAGCAAACCACAATTTGTGGATGAGATCGTTAAACGCGAAAAAGATTTCAGCTTTGTGATGCTAAATGGTGACATATTAAATGATATCAATTCAGAGCTTGAAATTGTAAACGATATGCTGAAACTGCTCAGCAACTATTTTGCAACCGAAAAACCATTATTCATGGTACGCGGAAATCATGAAACGAGAGGCTCCGGAGCCCGAAGCCTCTCAAAATATATTGATACTCCCACAGGCAAATATTACTATTCCTTCACTTATGGCAATGTTTATTTTATTGTCCTCGATTGTGGTGAAGACAAACCTGATGATCATCGGGAGTATTTTGGATTTGCTAATTATGACAATTACCGTTCGACAGAGGCTGAATGGCTGGCAATGGAAGTACAAAGCCCCGCCTTCAAAAAGTCGGAATATCAGATCGTATGCAGCCACATGCCTATTACGCTTCAACCATCGGCAAATAAAATTGCAGCGCATGGAATGACCGATTGCAGTGAGAAATTTGGGCCTATTCTGAATAAAGCAGGGATCGATTTGCTACTTGCAGGACATACCCACCAATTCAAAGTAATTGCTCCGCAAAAAGGGGTGACAACTTTTCCAGTCGTCGTTGGAGGAGCACCGGTTAAAGAAAAAGATCAGACAAATACGACTTACACAATAATCGAGGTTGGTAAATCAGGAATTACATGCTCCTTAAAGAAGGCAAATGGCAATGTGATTGAAAAGTTTATGATTACAAAACAGAATGCCTATAAACCGCTTTGAACCTGGCTTTAAACTGAAATACGAAGGGTAAAAAAGAAGCTTAAAATGGCTTAAAACCATATATTCTGATATTAATAGCAATAAGCAGAGCCGGTTATACATAGCAATCACCAAAGACGGCAGCTTCAAATTTTACAACAAAAGCGTGGAGCGCAGAAAATAGTTGGCATACCTAAATAATGAAAAGAAGAGAATCACAAAAAATCGGGGGCAAGACATTTTTTTGTCTTGCCCCCGATTTTAAACACCCCACCTGAGGGGTTTGCGGAAAATGCTTACTAAGATCTATCGAACACTCACCTCAGCCAGAACAGGAAGATGATCAGAAGGATAGAAGAGGCCAAACGAATCTGACAAAACACCATGTCTTACAACCTCAACTTTATCATTAATAAATATAAAATCAATCGTATGGGGAATACTCTTCACATCGAATCCGCAGCAGGTTCCGTCTGGCCCATATGGCAAACTCAAAGATTTATCTTTTGCATCATTTAATTCTTTTAAAATTAATTGAATTGGCAAAGCATTTTTCGTCAGGTTAAAATCACCAGTTAGAATTAGCGGCAGCTTCTCCGCGTTGATCTCTTTTATCGATTCTAAAATTAGTTTTGCCGATTCTTCACGTGCAAGACTTGCTATGTGGTCAAAATGGGTATCAAAAACATAAAACGATTTCCTGGTCACCTTATCTTTCAGTTTGATCCATGTGACGGTTCTGTTGATTTTGGCATCCCAACCAAAACCCGGTTTAGTTGGATGCTCATTTAACCAGAACATCCCATCATTTAATTTTTCGAATCGTATTTTACTGAAAAAGATGGCCATGTGTTCCCCGGCTCTTTTCCCATCATCACGTCCGACACCCACATGGTCAAAATCCGGAAAACTGTTTACAAGGTCATCCATTTGTTCGGGAAGTGCTTCCTGGACATTAAAAATATCGGCCTGATGAAATTTCAGCAGCCCGGCTACCTTATCTTTCCGCAAAGGCCAGGCATTCAAACCATCGCCGGAACTGTTCATCCGTATATTATACGTGATTAAATTAAAAGGCATATTTTTTCCCCCTTGCCCAAAAGAGGTGTTATGCATTAAGAGAACAATCATTAATCTCAGAATAAAAGCAGAAATATTTTTTGAATTTTTCACATTTTTATTATTAAACATTTTTGTAAAAATAATATGAAACCAATCCTGCAGATTTGTTACTAAAGGATTATTTCGCGGTTTTTAATTTATTAACGCTAAATAGTTTGTACAGATTACCGATGGTAAAATTGATCAAATAAGGTTACATTTATGCTTCAATTTGGTTACATTTATGTTTCATAAGACAATCTTAGGCAATACGACTTATGTATTCATTGAGTTCGGTAGATCCGGAATTACATACATCTTAAAGAAGGCAAATAATTGAAAACTTCAAATATGTAATAAAATTGTAATCTCATTGAGGGCGAATTATAATAAAGATGATTTTACTTTGGCTAAATGAATAAGAAAAGCAGTTTAAAATGAAAAAAATACTGATCATAAATGGTCATCCCAACCAAAACAGTTTTTGTTTTGGCATAGCAGAAGCTTA
>Ga0209511_1003988_pt1 | contig 10964 bp, 8 predicted proteins | sample SSSSmetaG_FD_184141 | JGI IMG/M metagenome (GOLD analysis project Ga0209511, IMG submission 184141) | Glacier valley bacterial and archeal communities from Borup Fiord, Nunavut, Canada, to study Microbial Dark Matter (Phase II) - ​SSSS... | ecosystem: Environmental > Aquatic > Freshwater > Ice >... | reverse complement strand
GCTGGATAGCAGTTGAGTTAGCATCTGCTTGCTGTAAATTCGCTCATTCGTCGATCGCAGCAGTGTTTGGAATGCCGCAGCATACTCTGGCGAATCCGATCTGAACAATTTCATTTGGGGCATGGATTTGAGAAGAGTCATATTTTGCTTGTTCATAAAGAGAGGTAGATAGGAGTAAGTGTCTAGTTCAGAAGTGCAATCCATTTCTAAGCAATAGAAGTTCGTTGATCCGCGCCGGAATGACAGCGAAGCTAGAGAATTATTGAAGGAGTTCTATTTCGGTTGCTTTGGAGATTGCAAGCTGTTGTCTAACTTGTAAAACGGTGTAGTTTTGATAAGTGCTAAAGTCGAGTTGATTCAGATTTCTAAGCTGTCTCGATCGACCGTAAACAAATCCGGCATCAAATAATTGAAAGTCCTTCCACGAAAAGCGGTATTTTTTGGGTACACAGTGAATGCAGCAAACTTATACAAAAACTTGTGCAGCCAAGTGGTTTGCAGGTCATTTCCCATCGTGAATCCCAGGATAAAGGCTTCATCAGGCGGAGAATGTCCTCGGTTGAGAATCGCGTGAAGACAATCATGCCCATAGAGGTCAATTTTTCCGGGTAGTGCGACCGGGCTATTGGGATAGTCAAGCAGCCAGACTATGAACGGTGTATCTGCTTGACTATCGGTCGCTAACTGTTGCACAGCATCATAAAGAGTGCAGCAATTCGGATCAATATAGATATCAGGTGCTATGTGATCATGGGGCAATTGTCTGGATTGAGAAGACGAGTTTAACTGAATACACATAGTTCAATACCTAAGAGATCAACCCTAACAATGATCAATGATGGTTTGAAGAAAGCGTTTTTTTGCTCGTCTATGGAGAGATACTGAGAGTGTCTTGATTAGAGAACTAGCTTACTTCTTAGGCTCAAAGCTTCCTGTGTCTAACCAATCTGCTTTAAGCATCGTCCACCAGTCCATTGATTTATTTCTCAGGATGTAATCGTAAGGCAGCCAACCATAGCCACTTTCCCCCCAACGGGTTCCCCAAGAGTTTCTAACCAGGAATGCTCCTGTTGTTTCTGTTCCCGTTGCATCTGTGTTTTTGATTTGAATCCTGTCGTCGTAGCCAACGACCGTCATATTATGACCAAAATGAGTTGCCAAACAACCAAACTTTTCTACTTCTAAATCGGTGGGAATAGGGATTTTCCCGGTAATAGCAGCCTGCTCTCTACAACCTGGATACAATATCATCCCGAACATGATCGGTCTTTTTGCCGCCAGGTTTGCCTTAGCCTGCTGTAGAATTACTTCTTTTGTTCTGCCTTTAATATCAAGCCGATAGTATTCCATCGCGCGATATTGCCTTGCGTAGGCATAGCAAAACGCAGAAGGTTCTTCGTCCAGCTTTGCTTCATTGTAGGGATACACGTATTCCGGCGGTACACCAAAAATAGCTAAAGCTTTCATGGCTGTCCGCGAAAAAGTGGAGACATTTCCCGTTTTAGGGAACGGATCAGGCATCAAATTTCTTGCCACCTTGTATAAAAACAACCTGGAGGCATCTAACTGTTTCCCAAACGCTCGTTTCTCGAAATACTCTAAAAGCGCGATCGCTGCATGGGCTGTACAGGAATTGAGCTTACCTTGATCTTCAATCTCAGAACACCACTCCCGTAGATCGACTGATGGCGGCAGCTCAATCAGCACTTCAATGTAATTTGTTTTATCGCGATCGTCAGGATAATCAGAGAGTCCACCCATTCCTGTAATTTGCTCTGCCTGCTGCGACTGCATTTCGCTCATATCTTTGACTCCTAGATAGATTTTTTAAGTCGCTTGACTAGGAACAGCCAAACATTTTTCTTCAACCTGATTTGGAACAATCAGTGATCTGTGAGAACCCCTGCTTTCTTCTAGTGAAGTCAAGTAGGGTGACATATGCTTTTTAACAAAATGAACCATGCCAGAAAATTCAAGTGGGGATGTCCAAATACAATAGGGAATTTTGGCATCGATCTGAATTTGAATTGCGTTAGCAAGGAGTGAAATAAATCGCCCCAACTTTTGCAGATCGGGTCTAACAAATCCAGCAGTATATCGGATGGTGTCAGGGTCAAGGCGATGGGTAATCATCCAGCCAACGATCTCTCCTTGATAGCGCAGACCTAAACTGTTTAAGGATTCTAGGTTCTGTTCGTGCTGAAATGGCATTAACATGGGTGGAATCCAAGGATTTGTTTGTTGCTGAAGTGCGATTCGCTCTGAGGACGTGATTTCTTGCCACGGAAATAGGCGATAAGCGACAGGTAAGCTTGTTCGCTTCATCCACGGCGCGTTTGCAATCGTATCAGTTGTTGTTTTGCCGACTAGCATTCGGGGTTTGGGGACTGACCAATGGCGCTTTTGCAGCAACCGTTCTAAGCTTAGTATGGTGGGATGACCTGTTGTGTAGACGAGTTCAGCACGAGGGCAATGATACTGTTGCAATTCAGTTTCTAATCGCTGTAGTAGCGCCGTGCCGATGCCTTCATGTCGGTAACGGGGTTCGACATAAATCGAGAGAATCTGACTAGATTGCTGCCCTGGCTGAATCTGGGCAAGTGCTAAGCCAACCGGCTCGTAGGCTTCAGAAGCTGCGATCGCGATAACATTGCTTTGGGGCTTAAGATCCTGGAGCAGCGAACGAAATCTAGGAAAGGTAAAAGACTGATAAAGGCAAGCGACAAATCCGTATTCTAAACGCTCTAGTCTGTACATTGATTCCCTCTCACGAATTTTTCTCTAAGTCACTTGTGGGAGATAGACCTCTCGCGAATGACTAGATGTTCAAGTTTTAGAATGATTCCAATAGCAACACTGAAGGCAACGATTCAGGGAAGGCTAACCGTAATAGTTCATACCCAATACCCGCAACGCCTGTAAAGAAACTGGGATTAAACATTGACTCAGCAGAATTCAGTGTTAAAACATAGCTTCCGCGTTGTTCAGCACGATCGACAATCCAGGCTGCTTGTTGCTTGGCGAGTTCTAGTAATTCAGGCTGAGATAGAGTTTGGGCAGCAACTAGCAGCAATTCGATGCGACCAAAATTGCCGCAGCAGAGATGATCTACATCCAAACCGTAGTTTTGTGTCGTTTGTAGCGCGATCGCAATCTCATCATCAATCCTTTCCGACGCAAATTGAGATAATCCTCCCAACCGTCCTAAACCAATGCCAGCCGCACCATTACACCAGCTCACCATCGGATTTGAGACTTCTTGAGAAGAGCGAAAATCAGCCCAGTTTGCCGCAGTCGGCACGAACGCCTGATGCTCGTACTCAATTCCTTCTCTAGCCGCGCTCAAATATGCTGAATCTGGGGCGACAGCATTCAACCGTAACAGGGCATAGGCGATTCCTGCGGCTCCATGAGAAAATCCGGTTAACGGACGATCGGCAAAGTTTTTCCAAGCAGGAGGCGACTCCTGAAACTGTGTGCGATGGGTTAACAAATGCTGACCACAGCAGATTGCTTTCTCTAATACGGTGGAGTCTGCTGTTGCACGGTATAAGGCAAGCAGTCCTAAGATAGCTCCTGCTGCACCGCCCATGATATCAAAGTAGCGATCGCCTGCGATCAGTTCGGGAGTAAACATCTGAGCCATGTTCAGAGCGTCTTGAAGCAAGGCAGTTCGTTGCTCTTCTGCAACTTTGCCTTTCAAGAACAAGCTGATTTTAACTAGCGAGTAGATCATAGAACCTAAGCCCGTGATCCCTCCAATACCTATCTTTTGAGCTAATCTGCTTTTAGACTTAGCATCGCTCATCTGCATAATTTTTCGTAGGTGCTGCAAAGCTCCTAAAGTCAGATCGCAAAACTGATGTGTGCCTCTAGTAGCATCTAGAGCCGCTAGAAACAGAGCAATGCCACAACTACCATTGTAGAGACTCATGCTCAAAGGCTGGAGTTGAAACCGTTCAGCTTGAGCAATATAGTCTAGCCCGATCCAGTAAACGCTCTTATCGGATTGTTGAATTGCGTGATTTGCAATTTGATCCGCGATCGCGCTTGCCGCAGAAAGTAACTGCGCTTGGGTTAAGGGTTTAGCAGAATACTCGGTTGTACGAAAGAGCGGGGAGAAAGTTTCGGGCGATCGTGCCGCTTTAGCACTGAAAGATGCACGAATCAGATTGATTTGTTCAGGCAGATCTGATTCATCCCATCTTTGCAAGCGCTCGATCACTTGCGTAAAACTAGGGGCTGTAAAATAATCGTCGATCGCAGGTCGATCTGAACCAATATCGAGTGCAGTACTATTTGAGTTCGTTGCAAAGTAGGGAATGTCCGATTGTTCTAATGCGCTCAGTTCTGCATGAAAAATCGACCAATTACTCGGTTTGTTTGGGCTAGTGAGAAACCCACGCGCTAGAACATCTAGCTCAATACTGCGATCGATTCCCGCTTGCAGAAACTCAGGAGCTAATGTTTTTTGCAAAACCACACTATAGACATTTGTGGTACGAAATAGAAATCTCACAGGCTGATCTTGCAAGGCAGCGAATACTGGGGATACGAACAAAGCCTGCCGCTGCTGAATAAGGAAGCGGTAGAATGCTTCAAATCCGGCAATCAACTGATCAAGATACTGATCGGGGGAGAGCGGCATCCCGTCCAACATTGACACATTTTTGGTAGGAGTCAGCATCTGGTCTTGATAGCCCCGGTGCATATCGTCTCGATTGATCGATTTCCAGTAAGGTGCGGGTGATGGCGTGGATTGCAGGTCAACACTTCCCAGACCGCTGACATCGTAAGCAATACGACCGTTAAAAATCCAGCGAGGAAGCAATCCTGTGCGTAGTACCGAATCCCAAAATTTTTGATAGATAGGGCGTAAGATTGCAGTTTCTGCCGTCGTTTGCATCGGTTTCGCTTCAGCATGCATTAATGTTTCTGTGTCAATCAACACCGGATGTTCACCACTGGCAATCAAATTTTCATAGTGGCAGTCATTGGTTCGCAACGCATGTAACAAACAGAGCAACATGCCTGAGCGTTGATAGAAACGTTTTGCTGCTGCTTCGTTTTCACAAGGCGATTGCTCGACATATTCTACCCAGCCGTGAGTGTGGCGATCGACGATCTTCAGAACGCGCCAGGGTAACGGCGAACCCTGCTGATTGAACCATGCTAGAAGCTGGTGATAGGTCGCTTCTAAACTCAGACATCTGGGTTTGTAGACGAGCTTTAGCCCTGATGCAAAAGTTACTGCCATGACCGTGCGCCCTTGATGATGAGCATCAGAGAGGTTGGGCTGGATTTCGATTACTTCTCCCAAGTTCGTTTGAAAGACTTGCTGAAGGATGAGCTGATCGGCTGCTAACCGCTGTAAGAATTCTGCGATCGCTTCTACCCAAAAATCAATTTGAGTCGCCAGCAGTCTACCTAAAACCGGGTACTTCTGAAAGAAACCCAGCATTCCATCCTGTAAGCATTGCTGGATAAATGCTCGATACTGCGTATCGGTTGACGGGAGTTCGATCGAACTTCCTAGAAGACTCAAAATCCGATATCCAAAGGGGCGAAATTGAGTGAATTCGAGATCAAGCGTTTGTTCACTCAGATTGAGGATCTGACAAAGCAGGTGACGCTGAAGCCAGTGGTAAGCCGAAGTAGATAATCGGCTGGGGTGTGACTTTAAGCGATCGCATAACTGTTGATGGGCAACCTGCAACGCGGGCAAAAATAGATCTTCAAACGGCATGGGTTTTTGTGGATCGATCGCCCCCGATACGAAAGAAGAGGGCTTTTGATTTTCCGTTCCCCACTCTGATGCAGTTTGAATCATTTGCTCCAGAGTATTCGCCCAGTGAGGTAACGATTGTGTTTCATGTAGCGGTAATGGATTTGTGCCTATCTTGTCAATCTCCAGCCCATCCCATTGCAAACGCTTCTGAAACTCTGCACAATCTCCTTTTGCTACAACCTGACACCAGCGATCGAGTTGTTCCTCATTCAATGCGGGTGGATAGTTTTTGGGTAAGTTATCTTGAAACAGTCCCTCGTTCAACTGTTCAGAAGGAGAGCGGGCTTGCTTCACGATATCTGCCAAATTAGACTGAGCGATCGTTCTATTGATTACGGTCATAATTTGCTTCTCAACTGATCAGGCTTGATGAAAAGACGGTGTGAGATTGAAACAGAAGCTGGAAGGGAAGCGGAACATGGTGCCCCCTTCTAGCTCCTTAGTTTTGTCAGTTAGTTACAACTGATACCAGCAGCAGTGACTGAATTAGAGTGTGTGATTCCTTCTGTTGGTAGCCGACACACGCCCCACGCGACCGCACCAAGTAATGGATTTACCACACCAGCCGCGACTCCACCCGCGTCGGAAATTTTATTACCTTCCTCGCTTTTACCGCCCGCGATCGACTCCAGATCGGCATCAGACAACCCATCCGGACGAGATTGATTCGTTGAGGTGGTCAGCCAACTCTCTACCTCCGGCTCCGTGAAGCTGTAGCCTTTTTCGTTGCTGAGCTTCACGACTGTACTGACCAAGTTGGAGCGATCAGGCGCATCCTGGATCTGCTGTTTCATTGCTGGGTCTTGTGCGACTGCTAAGAGGAATTTCTGGATATTTTCTTGAGGCATGGAAGGTTCTCCTTTGAGAAGGTGTGTTTTCTGACTGATTCACATTGGGGTTGACCGATTAAGTGCTGTTCCCTTGTGACTAGAAGGTTTCGCTGGTTTGCTTTGCTTCTATGTTTCTAGATTAGAGCGATCGCTCTTGCAATACAGCGCTATTCGTGGCAAGTTACTTTCCAAATTTGGAACGAGGTAGTTCAGGAATTGGAAGTTTTTGAAATGGAGTCTCAGCGGTAAGATGCTTCAACAAGCAGACATAAAAAATTGCCCGCACGAGTCGAGCAATTAGGGCGACGATTAAGTTTCGCGATCGCAGTTCTCAACAGCTAGGATCATTGAGATGGTTGACTGAGAAAGACAACCTGAACTTGATCACGAGCAAACTTTTTGTCCCGAACAAATACCTGCTCTGAAGTTTGGGGAGCCACAAAGCACGCCGTAGTTTCTGAGGCTTTCTTATGGGCATTGAACGCTGTAACGTAAAAGGTGACTCGATCGTTTTGCACGTCTGCATGGTAAGTCAGAGGGCGTACTAGCTCATCGAGGCATCCTTGTAGCATAAATTGAAGGGTCACGATCGTCCCTACCGCTCCGCCTGGAATGCTCCCGTATTGCACATCAGTAATCTCGCCACTTAAAGGGGTAATGCCGGTCGTATCAAGCGAAAGTGATGATGTCATCTTCGTCATTGCAGTGTCAATGTTAGATTGCATGAGTAGTTCTCCTTGGTGTTCGTCTGAACTTTGATTTGTTAGTCACAGGTTGAATGAAGTTGCTAACCTGGTGAACTGATACTGCTAAGTTATCAACCCAGCAGTCTCGCCACAATTGCTCTGGTGGAAAATGCTTTTCCAACCTTGGAACCTAGAATGTTTTAATTTAGACACACGATCGACCTAAAACGATCTCTCCTGTGGAGGTGCGATACATGCGATCTGCCTCTGTCACAGCAATAGGGTTTAGCTTTCAATTATCGATAGAGAAACCGGAATGTGTGATTGAAAGTTCTGAAAATCGTTGTCTGTTGTCAGGATGCTGTAATTGCGGCGATGGGCAACGGCACAAATCAAAAAATCAGTATTTGACCCCTGAATGCCATTGCTACGGCAGACGTTAAAAAACTCAGCACCGAGTTCGTAATCTTCAGTTACGATTTCTAAGTCTGAAAAGGCACGAAGATAGTCTCGTAACCTTATAAACTGTTCTGAACTCCGAATGCCAGAGAGGATTTCTTGACGAATTGCACCCAACAGAATCGCTCGATCGTCTGTGATTAAAGCTTGCAATTGAGTTACAGCAGGAGAAGAATCAGCGAGTGTTCTTCGACGTAGAGCCAATGACCAGACAGAAGTATCGATAATGACACTCATGCTCGGCTACGTTGCTGTTTATAGTCATAATCTGAATCGTAGTCGATCGTGCCGAAGAGATCTAGCACTTTAAGACGCTTGCGACGCTGAATATACTCGCGCAACGCTGTTTCAACTACGGTGTCCGGAGTCGTTTGTTCGTCGAGAGCGAGAGCCTCTTGGAGTAAAGCATTGTCTATGTTGAGTGTTGTGTCCAAGATTCTACCTCAGCAACGAGCAGTAAGCTCATTTTACCTCGCTGCCTTCTGTAAAAACAGCAGCGATCGCGCTTTCATTCTCCTAGCTTGAGTTGAAGACCGAAACTTCAACCGCAAGATCGACCTAAAACAACTTCTCCAGTAGGGAGACGGTAGATCCCGTCGGATTCTGCAAGCGAAGTCGATCGCGACGGAGGAGCACTTTCCGCTTTTGGAGGATTAGAAACGAGTTCATAAGTGGGAAAAGCAGCATTTGCCAGATCATCGGGTTGAGGGGATAATCCCCCAGTTCCTGTGATCACAAAACGACCTTGACGACTGCGACGCGCCACACAACTACTCGCAATCAGCGCATTAATATCAACTACACCAGTCGGTAGCGTTGCTGTCCCGCGACTCGGATCAACATCAGGTGTATTCAGCGTAATCGTGCCACTGATGCCAAACTCAGAACTCGCAGTAATGCTGCTCAATCCGGTGGTTGCACTAGATCGAGGGACAATGCCGAAGAGTCCTTGAGTGGTGATGCGAATGTTGCCGCCGCGACCAGAAAAGGCATTGGCTGAGATCGTACTGTTTTCTTTAGGCACCGCCACAATGAAGTTGCCGTTAAACGTGATGTTGCCCCCATCTCCACCTGCTTGAGCCGTTCCTGCCGTGCTGGAGATGAAACTACCGCGTCGCAACAGCAGCAGGGCGGGCACTTGCAGGATAATGTTGCCTCCCTGCCCCGATGCCGTTTGTGCCTGAATCGACCCCTGGTTGTCGAGACGCAGTTGACGAGCCGCCACCTCTAAGTTGCCTGCTGCACCCTGACCTTCAGAAGAGGCGGATAATTGCGCTCCATTCGTGATAGAGAATTGCTCGGTATCAATTGCGATCTTTCCTCCCTGACCAATGCCATCAGATGCCACCGAGCCAAAAGCACCGCTGCTAAATCCGTTGCTGCCCACCCCATCAAAGGACACAGCATCTCTCGCTGTAATCGTGATGTTTCCGGCATTGCCTCGTCCAAGAGTGGCAGCACCCACTTGTGCCCCGTTGGTGAGAGAAAGTGTGCCTGTGGTGATGCTGACGTTGCCTCCCTGACCAATGCCATCAGATGCTACCGAGCTAAAAGCACCGCTGATAAATTCATTGCTGCCCACCCCATCAAAGGACACGGCATCTCTCGCCGTAATCGTGATATTTCCAGCATTGCCTTGTCCAGACGTGTCAGCACCCACTTGCGCCCCACTAGTGACAGAAAATGTGCCTGTGGTGATGCTGACGTTGCCTCCCTGACCAATGCCATCAGATGCCACCGAGCCAAAAGCACCGCTGCTAAATCCATTGCTGCCCACCCCACCAAAGGACACAGCATCTCTCGCCGTAATCGTGATATTTCCGGCACTGCCTCGTCCAAAGGTGGCAGCACCCACTTGCGCTCCGTTGGTGACAGAAAGTGTGCCTGTGGTGATGCTGACGTTGCCTCCCTGACCAATGCCATCAGATGCTACCGAGCTAAAAGCACCGCTGCTTCTCAACGTATTGTTGTTCACCCCAACCCCATTCAAGGACACGGCATCTCTTGCCGTAATCGTGACATTTCCAGCATTGCCTTGTCCAAACGTGCTAGCAGCCACTATCCCCCCGTTGGTGAGAGAAAGCGTGCCTGTGGTGATGCTGATGTTGCCTCCCTGACCAATGCCATCAGATGCCACTGAGCTAAAAGCACCGCTGTTCAATCCATTGCTGCCCACCCCATCAAAGGACACCAAATCTCTAGCAATAATATTGATATTCCCTGCATTGCCTTGACCAAATGTGCTATCGCTCACTGCCGCCCCGTTGGCAAGAAAGAGCTTACCTGCGGTAATGTTGATATTTCCAGCATTGCCCGTCCCACTAGTTAGGACTGCGTTGGAGATCAGCATTTCATCGAGATTGATGGCTTCTGCGGCGTTGATGTTGATGTCTCCAGCTTGAGCATCGACAGTCCCTAAACCTGCTGCGATGCCTGCGCGTACCCGTGTTCCAGCTCCAGTACTCGTGAAGTTGCGAGCGGTAATCGCAATGCTACCATCGCCGCCAGAACGAACATTTACGATCGCATTCTTGCCGATCGCCACATCCGCCCTTGCTAATCCATCCGGTACACTCAACCGCCATTCCTGCACCTGCTGCGTCAGTCCGACCTCACCCGCTGCTGCCACACCTGCCAATTCCACCCGTCCTCCAGGTGCTAATAATTGCCCGCCATCAATTGCAACATTGCCACCTGTCAGGTTTAAGGTTTGACCATTCGGAACTCGTAAAATGGCTCCTTGCGATCGTATTTCTCCTATCTTATTCCCATACCGCAACCCAGTTGGTGCGCTAATCGTCAGCAAGGGTGGAGTCTGAGGAGACGTTGCGCTGAACTCAAATCCATTCGCAAACTTGAGGCTACCTGCTGTACTCGCTAAGAATGATCCACCTAGGTCTAAGCGAGCATTGGCTCCAAACAGAATTCCATTCGGATTGATTAAGAATACATTTGCGGTTCCGTTCGCTCGAATCAATCCATCAATGTTAGAAATCGAACTTCCAGTCACACGGTTGATGATATTAGTAATCGCTGAACCATTGTTAAAAACAACACTACCGTTTGTGGGAATTGAGAACTGTTGAAAGCTGTGAAATAAGTTGCTTCCTCGAATTGCACCGCCATTGATTTGAGTGTTGGGATCACCGGACACTTGCGATCGTTCTCCCACAGGCAAGGTCTGATCCGGCACAACTTGAG
>Ga0209511_1003984_pt1 | contig 10978 bp, 8 predicted proteins | sample SSSSmetaG_FD_184141 | JGI IMG/M metagenome (GOLD analysis project Ga0209511, IMG submission 184141) | Glacier valley bacterial and archeal communities from Borup Fiord, Nunavut, Canada, to study Microbial Dark Matter (Phase II) - ​SSSS... | ecosystem: Environmental > Aquatic > Freshwater > Ice >... | reverse complement strand
CAATAACTCCACCCTCCTGTTCTTCTTTCGACCATCACTCGTTGTATTGGGTTCAATCGGCTTCAAACTTCCAAGCCCTTCAAAGGAAACACGTTCAATATCCACACCATTATCAATCAGATATTCCGCTACGACCTCTGCCCTTTTGTAGGAAAGATTTCTATTATGAGCGATCGATCCCGTGTTATCGGTATGACCGGATATTTTAATCGTTCGTGAGGGATTTTCAATCATAAATTTCACGACTGATTCAAGATCAGTAAAATGCTCGCTTTTTAAGGTAGCACTATTGATTTCGAACAGCACATCGCTCAACGTAATAAGACTATCCTGTTTCAGTACACCCGGAGAGACAATTGGTTCATTTTGTTTGACAACAACAGAATCCTTTTTAATCACCGGCTTCAACGGTTTCTGGATTGACTTCCCCGTTGAATCCCGCTTGTAATTGTACTCACCTCTCCTGGCATTTTTCGCAATACGCTTCTTGAATGTTTCGAACGTAACAGGCTTTAGGGATTTCAGTCTTCCGATTTTTAAGCGGCAGCCTTGTTTAAAACAAAGGATCCTATTGAAGAAATGGTGACGTGGCGTGCTGTGTTTTGTTAAGATCACCTGGTTGCGGGCAGGTATGTGCGACACCATCCACGGCATACTCGGGTTGCCATACTCGCGACCAACATTTACGGGGTATCCCAATGGCGAACAGGAATATAGAACAACGCAAATCAGCACCGCTGGAAGAGCTCTCATAAGGTCATCTACTGTCAAAAAGGGTTAACAGTATTGCAAGCGCAATCAATTCACATTCCCATCAGGCAACGAGCGAATACCAAAAAAGATTAACGATTTTAGATTAAAGACAAAAGCCAGAGACGAATAAAAACGGATTAAAAACAGGAATATTGTACCCTTATTAGTGTCATCACCGATAAAATACCCCAACAACTATCCAATGTATAATCTGTCAGTAAAACAAGATTAATGCAAATGATTGTAGTGAAGAAATTTGAAAACGATTTACGCGAAACAGTTACCCGATTTCTTGACTTCTCCAAGCTATCTTGAAGGCATAACTGATAGCCATAATTGAAAGCAAATCCCGATGATAGGTTGACAGAAAAAGAGTTTTTCCGTATCTTTGCAAAGATAAATGGTTGTAGATCAGGGTTGTAAGAATAACTTAAGCGAGCCCAAAAAACTTAATATCCTCTCCATTTCGGGACTTTCTGAGAACATCACCTTGGAGTTCAGCATCAAAAAAAAGAAAATCACTAGTTAAGGGCGGTCAGAGGGCGGTGACCCACGACTGAGATGCGTGTATCACCACTTATAGAGCTACGTCCATCTGAAGATTAAAGCTTAGTGACTTGGTGGAAAGTCTTCATCAAAGTTTGGCACAATTCAAAAGTACAACCATAGAATCGGAGTCAAAATCAATAGAACATAATTTTTAAAGGGATACGCATCCAAATGCTGAATAACAAGCTTTAGGAACATTTGGGCAATTCGACGTTTAGCACGCGATTGGAGCGTCGAGAATGAGAATAGCTTTGTGGTCATGAATTAATAGGGGACGCAAATAAATTATAATTTCATTGTGCGAGATTTTTCCCTGGAATCAGCGGCCTGGCGTAGGGGATTAGTCCGTCGGTTTCGTTGGAGTAGGAATTGAGTGAATTTATCCAATGTTTTCCGCATTTACAGCAGTTAAATCTCAGGAAGATTATATCTTAAAAAAAGTTCATATTTGTTCGAACATAAAGATTGTTGCCTTAAAGAAACTTAGAACATAATTTATTCCTTTAATGGAGTGATAAGTAGAGGCATGATCACCGGTTGAATGATCTATTTTTTGTCTTAAAAACATAACCCCAAAGCTTACTTAAGCGCATTGTTAGTGTTGAACTTTTTATGATGTTAATAATAACTAAGAACTTGAGAAAATCTTTAAAAATTTATTTAAAGGAACTACACAAGTAACGAGTTTAAACGGAGAGTGTTATTTAGATCTTATAAAAAACTAGAATGAAATTCTTGTTATTCGTTTTTGCCTTTTTGTACGTGCTATCCCCTCTAGCCCAAGTCCCTAAAGACATTCAAAATTATTATCCTAAGCCGAAGATATCTTCAATTGAATTTCTTATCGGACCTAGCATGACAGGAGTTATTGGAAATGAAAAGCCCAGTTTCATTTACGGTCAAAGCTATACGAATCCCGGAACCAGTTTTGGAGTACCTGTGTTGGAAAAGAGATATGGCAATTGTTTTGGTATTAGCGTCTCACATTATGTAAGCCATCACTTCTCCGTTTATGCCAGACTGTTGTATGAGAAAAAGGGCTTTGTTCGAGGTCTTGATTCATTGTCATATGATGGAAATTTTGAACTGATCTCCAGAACGCGAGTTTTCTCGGACGAGATCTCAAACACCTACATCACACTCTCTGTTTTACCACAATATATGTTTGGAAATAAAATTTATTTCAACATAGGCGCTGGCCCTTACTTAGGATTACTTTCTTCGTCACGATCAGGAATAAAAGGTCAACCGGCATCTACCATTGTAAGCGACGGCGCATATAATAAATATGACTTTGGCTTCTCCATGGGCGCAGGCTTATCATATCCATTGAAAAATAAATTAGAACTTACATTTCAAGTGACGGCAAATTATGGTTTAACTCAAATCTCAGACTTTTACACGAGCCACGGTTATTCAAATTGGTATAACAGCTCTTTCTCTGTCTTAGCTGGAATTCGATACTGTCAAAACAAAACTCATGACCTTAAACCAATAAATTAATTATTATGAAATCGAACACAAACTCTTTCTCGCATGCTTATTGCTGTTTCTGAGTTATCAATTCTCTTTTGCGGCACCGAATCCTACTGGTTCTTCTTCTAATTTATGTCCCTAAACAGACCTATCGATACACCACACCAGTAGATGTTAACGGAGATCATTGTGATCTTGCCGGTTGGGTAGTTCAACATGGCGATTTGGCCGCTCAAGGCACAAATTCTGATGGTAGTGTCTGGGCAGATGTTACCTGGGATAATTACCCTTCGGGATTAATTTCGAATGTGTGTGGGGCACTTAATGTAACAATTAAATCTATTGCTCAGCCTACAATGAATGAATCGCCTAAAATTATCATATGTGGAACAGGTAGCGTCACGCTTCACGCTACGGTTTCAAGCACTACTAATATCACTGGATATATTTGGAGGATAACCGGAACTGGTATTACAGAAACGGGCACGCTATATACATCTACCCCCCAGATTACTCTTCACTATTTTAAATGGATAGTAGGCTCTTCATATTCTGCACAAGTTGCCGTTGGAACACAAAATTCATGCGGTTACTCCACTCAAGTAACTCCAATTAATTCGCCCGAACCCATTATTCCATCAATCGCTCGTAATGTATGGGTTCAATTATCCGTCGGGAATATTGACGACCTGATGGTGCCATTCAGCATTAGCCCGACGTCAATCTGTTCTACCGGTACTATGGTGGTTGCCAACCAGCCAGCAGGAAGCACTTTATCCTGGACTTCCGGTAATACTGCGGCACTCACGGTAGATCCTGTTACAGGTTTTGCAACGAGAATCAATAATTCCACAACAGGGGTAACTATATTCGCCACAGTCTCTAATGATTGTGGATCATATACCCGGACAATGCCTGTTGCGGTAGGGACGGGCATTACGGATGTACTTTTTGAGCAAAAAACCGTTGCCTGTGTTCAAAGTGGCAATAACGCTTATACTATCCTTGGAAGAGTTACTGCGTCGCCAGATATTAACGCTGTTTATAAATGGTACATAGGACCGGCGGCAAGAACAAATTTTGTTTTAAAAGCTACTTCATCCGGCAATAGCGCTACAGTACCTGGGGATCAAGCAGACAATCTTTATCATACCTTGCGAGTTATCATTACGAATCCTTGCGGCATCGTCCAGACATCGGATGTAGAAGGTCGTTTTAAAGCTAGCTGTTCAGGGGGTGGCGGTGGTTCTTTTACAAGAATATATCCGAACCCAGCAAGTAATCAATTGTCAGTATCTCTTGCTTCAACTCCTTCATCCGAAAGTAGTTTTAAATCCGCAGCTGATAATGAATCCGATATTGATCAAACTTCAAATTTTGAAGCAAAACTATTCGATTCATTTGAGCAGGTTGTAAGATCGGGAACAAGTCATAAAGGACAGGCTGATTTTAATATTGCGGACCTTAAAAATGGCGTGTATTATTTGCATTTAATAGTCGGAGACAAAGTTATTCGCGAGCGGGTACAGATTTCAAAATGATTTATCTAATAATAGTAGGCTGCCTAAACAACGGGAGCCTACTATTTTTTTCTCAAACGAATCCATATATCTCTAAAAAGATAGAACGAATGATAATTAAAGAATACCATGATTCAGTTCTACAATGATCTGAATTAGAGCATCAATAATCCAGAAGAAATCCCCGATACGACTAGGTTGAAAAAAAGGAGGTCTTGAAGCATTTTTAAGAATTATGCGCCACGCTTCCATGTGCAATAATGTTACCATTTATAGTCCTATGTCTCCAGCAGAATCCTTGTCAGGTAAAGTACATAAAATAGACTATGGTTAAATGCTGACTTTAATATGGTGATTTTTTTAAGCTAATGTAAACAGCAATCCTTCTTTTTTATTTTTTGATCTCCATACTTGGCATATGTACTATCGTATGGGATCTCTGTACTGTAATTTTTAAAGTCTGAGCAAACCAGAGAGAGATTTTGTTTTATCGGCATCGAAAACCAAAAAGGGCAGTTATTAATTTCTCGTAAGATATCTGAAGCGTAAAGCTTATGTTTTTTACAGATATCAATAAAATGGCTTGGCCAATTTGATAGGAGCCAACAGGCCCCGCTTATAATGGAAATTCTTTCACAAATCTGATAGAAGTCAAATATTCTTGGTCTTTCTTCACTCAGTTTAATTTCATGATTTGTATTAATATTAACTATGTTCCTGAGGACATTACTTTTAGGATGTTTGCTTATTAGTAATCCGCAGATGTGATAAAGTACATCAAAGAAGGCATAACTGATAGCCGTAATTGAAAGCAAATCCCGATGATAGGTTGACAGAAAAAGAGTTTTTCCGTATCTTTGCAAAGATAAATGGCTGTAGATCAGGGTTGTAAGAATAATTTAAGCGAGCCCAAAAAACCTAATATCCTCTCCATTTCGGGACTTTATGTGAATATTCCGGATAGGTTTGACCCACCTTTTCCGGGAATTGTTTGACCCGGGTTTTCCGGAATTGGTTTGACCCACTTATTCCGGGAATCATTTGACCCACCTCAATTTAGAAAAGAGTTCATTATTCCGGGAATGGTTTGACCCACCTGATTGTCCGAAGTCGGGCAATATTCCGGAATTGATTTGACCCACCCCAGGCGGTTGGATTTGATGCAAAACTGGCATCGCTTAAGGCTCTAAAACCTTTAGCGTTATGCCACAACCACTGCGTATGCATCAGATAAAACGAATCATTGAACTTCACGAGCAAGGCCGTGGTATACGTGAGATAGAACGGCTCACGGGTTTATCGCGCAATACAATACGAGAATACCTGCGCCGAATAAAGACAAGTGGCTTGCAGGCAACTGAACTTTTAAGTTTGGATGATGAATCCCTTGCCTCAATGGTTCAAGTCGACGCTTTTGAGAAAGGACAATCAGGACGTATAGCCGATGAGCGATATAAAATATTCGAAGCGAGAGTAGAATATTATTGCGCTGAACTGCGCAAGCGTGGAGTAACGCGTTTTTTACTCTGGAAAGAATATCGCAAGGATAATGTCGAAGGATATGCGTACTCGCAGTTCTGCGAATACCTGTCACGGTATCTCAAACGTGATAAAGCTGTCATGCACTTCACTCATCAACCGGGTGAACAATTACAAGTAGATTTTGCTGGTGATAAATTAAGCTATGTTGATCGTAGCACAGGAGAAGTTATTACGTGTGAAGTGCTGGTCTGTGCCATGCCTTTCAGTCATTACCTCTACGCCCAGGCACTTCGCTCTCAACGACAGGAGGATTTTATAAAAGGATTAGGAGAAGCGCTCAACCACCTTGGTGGAGTTCCTCAAAGCATCAAGTGTGATAACATGCGCACTGCTGTGATCAGGGCCAGCCGGTATGAGCCTGTTTTTACAGAAGCAATGGAATACATGGCAGCTCATTACGGAACTACCATACTTGCTGCCAGGGTGCGTAAGCCCAGGGATAAATCCAGCGTGGAGAAAGCAGTAGATCTGACGTATAAAAATATTTATGCGCCTTTAAGGCATCACACTTTTTACAGCATCGAAGAACTCAATGCCGCCATTGGAAAGCAGATGGAAGTATTCAATGCCCAGCCTTTCAAAGCCAAGGCGGGAAGCCGCAAGCAGTTGTTCGAAGCGGAAGAAAAGCCAAAGCTGAAAACACTCCCTGCTTTAGCTTATGAGATTAAAAACACAACGGAGGGTAAAGTTCAACGAAACTATCACGTCTTTGTAGGGGAAGACCGTCACCAGTACAGTGTATCGTACACCCTGATTGGCAAGCGGTTAAAGATAATTTACACAACCGAGACCGTTGAGATCTATGATGGCCTGACACGAGTTGCTCTTCACAAAAGAAGCTTTAAGAAAAACGGTTATACAACACTTTCCGAACATATGCCAGAGAGGCATCGTCACATGACACAGCAGAAGGGATGGAACAGTGAGTACTTTGAAAAGGAAGCCACCCACATTGGAAGCTCCACCTTGCAGATCGTACAACGAATATTAAAATCCAGGAACTTCTATGAGCAAACCTATAATAGCTGTCTTGGTATACTTCGGCTTGCCAAGCAATATGGGAACCAACGACTCGAGGCAGCATGCCTGCGAATACTGGATGCGCCCATGGTGAACTATGGTATGCTTGCCAACATTCTAAAGAAACATCTTGATCAGATTGATCAAGGTCATTTATTTAAACCAACTCCCAGTCATGATCAAATCAGGGGACCTCAAACGTATCAATAACCAAAATCAATTAATATCTATGAACACAACAGCAACCTTACAACAACTCAAAGACCTTCGCCTGGATGGAATGGCACGCAGCTATGAATCTGTATTACAATTACCCTCCCACCAGCATCCTGACGCTCATGTACTCATTGGGCAGTTATCAGAAGCCGAGCGACAATGCCGTACGCAGTACAAAACTCAGATCTTTCTAAAGCTTAGTAAGCTTCGTTATGCCGCTTCTATTGAAGAGTTGTCCTTTAGCAAAGACAGACATCTTTCAAAAGACCAGATCGTACAGCTCTCGGATTGTTCTTACATTGATCGGGCTGAAAACATTCTCATTAGTGGTGCCACCGGCTCCGGAAAAAGTTTCCTTGCCTGCGCACTGGGCAATCAAAGTTGTGTAATGGGATACAAAGCATTGTATCTTAATCTAAATCGCTTCACCGAGAAAATATTAGTAGCCAAACTGGATGGAAGCTTTGTAAAGCTCCTCAACAAGCTTGAAAGAATCCGTTTACTCATACTCGATGACTTTGGTCTTGCGCCATTGGATCACAATACCCGTCTTGCATTATTACAGATACTCGAGGATCGTTATGGAAAGAAATCTGTCATTATCGCTTCTCAGCTTCCAATCGCAAAATGGCACGAGTATATCGGTGAAGCTACGCTGGCAGATGCCATTATGGACAGACTTTTCGCTAACGCGCATCGCTTCGAATTAAAGGGTGAATCGCTGCGAAAAAAAATAGCTCCTAACTCAACAAAAAAATAATAACTTTAACCCATCAGATCTCATCGCCTAAAGGGTGGGTCAAATCATTCCCAGAATCCCCGGGTCACTCACTCCGGAATATTCAACTATCACAATCTGAAACACCTCTTCTACGGTCGGCCTATCATCCCTGCTTCCTTTTGTTCGCAACAGAATTAAGAAAACGACAGAGGAGATAAACGAGATGGAAGCTAATCTGACCTTAAGTACATGTAAGGGGTTTTCCAATAAAGCGTTGCCTTGTCTGAAACCCATAAGGTACATCGAATAAAAAACAATGAGATTGTAAAGAGATAGCACCCAATCATGACCTTGTCTTTTTCTTTCATCTTTCTTATTTATTTGATTGATTTATATTTTTACGTACTTCTATCCTATAATGCGAAAGACAAATAATTCTAGGAAAATAATAAACACCAATACGGCTGGCATAACAATCTTAAAATTTGGCTTATTTTTAATTTTATAGGCAAGCGTATAAAATAATGTAATAGTGATGACTATGCCCCGAGCGATAAAAATAATTTCATGATCGATTGAGCCAATTCCAAGTCCTCCTCTGATCTTGGCGGCATCTCATCACCGTGGACTGCACCTTTTATGAACCCCCTTACTGTTATGTAAAGGAGAGATGAGGCAAAAAATAGCGCAGTAGATCGAAGTGTGATCCCTAATTTAATTTTGAGTTCCTCTCTCGTCATTTCATAGGGACTAAAGGGTTCATGATAATCGTATACCCAATACCACCACCCGCCCAATATTTGGACGTACTCAATACGACCCCAAATGTATGGGTACCACCAAAATTCACTGGTATAAAATATTCGTTATTGCTCAATGAGCGAGAATATTGGATACCCATGTGGTTCGCTGCTGTTGTGCTATATGTTAATCAACTGGCTTCTGATAGGCAGATTGCAGGCTATCTGCCCTCGCATGAAATCCTGTCGGTATTGAATCTGCTTTATGCATTGCCATGTGTGAGGCGCTGTCACCCTTCCTTCGAGCAGCTTCCGCAGGCAAAGCAGGGATCTTAAATGAAAAGCTGTCAAGCTATTTATTGAGAGAAGAATTAAGAGAGTCGATCTTTGCAGTCGACTTTACCACAAATTTGGTTTTGGAAAGACGCAATGAATCGGATGCCTCCTGACCGAAGGTAAAGTGAGTGAGGAAGATAAAAAGTGGAATAAAGTAGAAGCGCATGAGTTTATTGAAGGAAAGGAATAAGCTCTTAGCGATTACTGAATTTAGGTTTAAAACAATTTTATTATTTAAACGGAGGATTACTAAATCCTTTTCTTGCCAAAGCCTACCCCTCATATAAGTCTAAGCTTGCAGCGACGGCAACCCATCAGAACATTACCACCTCACAACTTAAGTACAGTCAATTAAAGGACGCATTAACAAGTATTATTAGTTTTATCTAGATCCATCATGAATTCCCAGCGAATCAAATCGATAGAAAATGGTCACGCTATTTCCATTTATAATAGATAAGTCCATTACCTTAATTATTCCTTCTTATAATAGTAAATATTATTTTCCTCAGCATAAATCAGCCTTACCTCACCTTTTTCAGCTATTTGCACTTTAGAAATCCAGTTACCTGGAGGCAGTCCGTCCGTTCCCTCATTGTTAAAAAAAACAAAGTCGCGAAATATAATTTTCATTCTAACGGAATCATATTCCCACGTTCCCTCTAGTTCAAATTCCTTACCTTTAGGAGTTGTATATTTATGTTTATAAGTTTTATTTTCATTCACGAAGATAGAATCGTTATAATCAATTTGGTTTGAGCGGTACTTTCCAATAAAGAGTTTTGGGTCAGGTTTCGAGAAGCAGCCCGTGACAAAAAATAAAATAAGCTGAAGAAGTAAGAATTTTTTCATACAATCAATTTTTTTCAAACCAAGCAAATCGTTGATAAATGGTACCTTGAGGAGTCACCGTTCCAGGGGCTCTTGGAATACTTTCTCCAGTATGAGCGTGGTATGAGTAACTGTCCATAGTGTTATCAACTTGATAATAAATTCCATTAGACGTCGGGATTATAGTAATTCTAGCACCTCCTATAACTTGTTCAGTCATTGAAGAGGACATACCTGCTCCGATAATTCCGAAGGGCGCATCATATCTTCTGATTGGTTTATAACGTCCCCGAACAAATTCAATCTTCGCTAATGTCATAATATATGACTTCTTTAAATCTTCAACCATAGGATGACCGTCTGCAAACGCACTATACTCCGGTCCCGTTCCATCTAAGAATTCAGAAAATAAAGTTGTCCCTGTAACCTTATTTTCTCTAATTGTATACATAGAATTTGCTGATAGTTCACCTTGCCCCGATTGAGGTTGATCATCATCTCTCGCGTGTACTTCATCAGAACTAATGTGAGTATCTAATTTGTCTCCGCCTGGGTTAGCCTCAACAGATTCCGAATCTTGTGACTGACCATAGATATTTATTACACCAGCAATAACATTTGCAATCTCGTTAGGATCTGTGTATGTAAACGATCCATTTCCGTCTGTAGTAGACATTCCATCCGGATCAATATATCTAATCACTTCCCGCTTTTCTTGAATTGAATAGGAGTTTTTTTTAGCATCTCCGTTTTCACTTCCAGCTCCATAGCCATTCTGGCAACAATTCGCTTGAGACGCTCATTTTCCTCTTCGAGCGCTCTCACTTGCGGATCAACACGATGGTAAGAAGGCTTTAACCCTTCAGCCCCTTTTGTCAAATACTTCTTCCGCCATAAGCCCATCAAGGCAGGCGATAAATTATGCTTGCGGCAAGTGGCTGAAATTCCCTCCCGCTCCGCTTCCTGAAGAAGACTTAGACGATCTTCAGGAGTAAATGTGCGTTTTGTTCTTGTCATCTTTCCCTAATTTAGTTGTACAAATCCTTTTTTCAGAATCTGTGCACTCTATTAGGGGGCTAGGACAAGACACCCCCATTGCATAGTTGATCAATCAGATTACCAATGAAATAAATTATCAAACTGGGTTCAAAAATTGGAGGAAATGTATGGCCTGAACAAATCCTTCGTTGATGAGCTCAATAAAGAATAGTCGAATTTTCAATTTAGGCGATTTACTAACTCTGAATATCACGTTTCATGCTTTTTAAATTCAT
>Ga0209511_1003980_pt1 | contig 10984 bp, 11 predicted proteins | sample SSSSmetaG_FD_184141 | JGI IMG/M metagenome (GOLD analysis project Ga0209511, IMG submission 184141) | Glacier valley bacterial and archeal communities from Borup Fiord, Nunavut, Canada, to study Microbial Dark Matter (Phase II) - ​SSSS... | ecosystem: Environmental > Aquatic > Freshwater > Ice >... | reverse complement strand
GATTTGGATTATTTTATTTATTGGAATATTAACAGCGGTGTGTGCAGGCTTATTTAGTAAGGTATTCTTAAAACCAATCTATACCTCAATGACGAAGGTTTATGTAATTAACCGCCAAAGCGAAGACACAACAACGTTATCCGATCTACAGACGGGAACACAGTTAACGAAGGATTATAAAATTCTCGTGAAGAGCCGACCAGTAACCGAACAGGTCATCAGTGATCTCAATCTAGATATGACATATGAAGAATTAGCGAATATGATAACAGTGAATACACCGACGGATACCCGTATCCTAGAGATCATCGTAGAGAATCAAGATGCCTATTTGGTAAAGCAATTGGCAGATGCGATTGCAGAAGTTTCTTCAGAACGCATGGTAAGTGTAATGGAGATGGAGAAAGTGAACATCGTAGAGCAGGGAAACCTTCCTACCGCACCCTCAAGCCCTAACATAAAGATGAATATCCTCCTTGGCGGTATCATCGGCGTCTTTCTGACAGCCTTTGTGATTATTCTCATTTACATATTGAATGATTCCATTCAGAATAACGATGATGTTGAGAAATATCTAGGAATTACAACACTTGGTTCCATACCACTTGAAGAAGGCAATACGAAAACAAAACATAAAAAGAAGAAGAACATAAGGAAAGCAGCTCAGGCGAGTTAGGAGAGAAAAGCATGTTGCAGATTAACTTAGAAAAAGTAAAGAAACTAGATTTTAGAAGCAATGAAGCTTATAAATCATTACGAACCAATATACAGTTTTGCGGCAAGGATGTTAAGGAAATCTGTTTTACTAGTTGTATGCCAAATGAAGGAAAGTCCAACGTATCCTTTAATCTCGCTACTTCCTTTGCAGAGAGCGGTAAGAAGGTAATCTTCGTGGATGCGGATCTTCGTAAATCCGTCATTGTAGGTCGCTATAAACCGGACCACGGGGTAATGGGACTAACACATTATCTATCGGGACAGAATGAATTTGAGGAGGTTCGATATACCTCCAATATTGAGAATTTAGATGTTGTCTTCACTGGGCCGGTTCCACCTAATCCTGCAGAACTACTAGGGAGCGAATGCTTTATAGAATTATTACAGAGGCTCCGCGTGGAATATGACTATGTTATTATTGATACGCCTCCACTTGGAAGTGTCATCGACAGTGCAATTGTAGCAGAACATTGTGATGGTATCGTACTCGTCATTGAAGCAAATGCAATTAGCTATAAATTTGCGCAGAGAGTGAAGAAACAGCTCGAGAAGGGAAATTGTAAGTTACTTGGTGCTGTCTTAAATAAGGTTGAAGTGAACGGTAAGGGTTACTACGGAAAATATTACGGTAAGTACTATGGTAAATATTATGGCAATTATGGACAAGACGATAATTAGAGTAATGAGGGAAAAAACATGAGAAGGATTCATATCGTATTAGCGGGAATACTGTTCGTAGTCCTTCTGGGAGTTACCATACTAATCTTCACTAAGGATAATGATGAGGGGCCGGAAATCTCCTTTACTGAACAGAATATCACTTATACTGAGGGTAGTGATACGTTAGCTTTATTAAATGGGGTAGTTGCTATCGATACTGTCGATGGAGATGTATCAGATTCCCTATTAGTCGAAAGTATTATTCCCTTAAGGGATGATACAACGGCAAAGATAACCTATGCAGCGAAGGATATGGGAAATCATATTACGAAGAAAAGCATGATTGTGAATTATATTCCAGCGGTGATTGTTCCTCCAACCGAGGAAATCGTGGCCGAGGAAGAGCAACCGGTCATCACACCGAAGATAGAGGATGCTGCAGTCGGGGTAGTGGAAGTGTCTCCGAAACCTACGGAAATTGTCCAAGAACCCGAGGAAATAATGCAAGAACCTGCGGAATTAATTCCAGAGGTACCGGAAGATAAACCACCGGTTATTATATTGACTTCGAATGAAATCACCTTGGAGAAGGGCACCGCGTTTGACCCATTCCAATATATCGCATCGGTTACAGACGATCATGATACGAAGGAACTTATCTACACCAGAATCTTGATTGAAGGCATACATAATGTGAATAAAGTTGGAACCTATATTCTTGAGTATTATGTTACTGATTCACAATTTCATCGATCTGAATCAGCATTTTTGAAAGTGTACGTGACACAAGAGCAATAAGTATGGTGTGATAATGAAGGGGGTATGAAAGGTGAAGAAGAAGTTGGAGGGTAAACGCTTCTTACTTCCGATCATAACAATATGCGTAATAACAATGATTATGTGTATTGTAGTAATCGCAAGAGGAATTCTGAATACGAGTGATGAGATAAGTATTCCGGTATTACATAGCAACACCATGTTATTCGATGATCGAGAGCTAAATGCTTCGGAGAGAGTTGTTCTTACGATGCTCTTAGGTGGGATTGGGCAGTCAGGTAATCTAGAGGATAACAGACATGATAACAATACGATCTATTATGAATCCTTAGAGAGATATTTTAGTAGTTACAACGTCAACTTAAGTATAACCAATAGACAGAAAGCAGTTGACTATATTAAAGAATTGAATGAAATAGTCAGTCTTGAGAAAGAAAGTGACATGAAGAAAATGTCCCTAGATGGAAGAGGAGTAGCCATCTATCTGTCGGAACAAATATATGAGCTATGTGGACTGAAGCTAGAGCATAATTTGCAAGGCGATATTGTCCAAATAACTAGTCAATCTGATAATTTCATCTATCTACAGGCTAATCCGAATAAACAAGCAGGCTTCCAGCCTTATGCCCTTATGATTACATTAGTAATCATACTGACATTACTTAGTATATGCATCATAATAGCTAAGAAAAATCATTTATTTGTGAAGGATGTGACATTCAATGGATATGATGAAAAAGGATTTGCCTAATAAATATGTACTTGTGATAGATGTAGGGAGCCTCTTAACTTCATTTTTATTGTCAACATGGATACGATATGGGGGAATAACAACAAAGTGGTTTAATACTGATGTATATGGCGTGGCACTTGCAATTGTACTTTCGTTATATGTCGCTATTTATTATATGTATAATACCTATAGTAAACTATTTAAGAGAGGCTTCTTGGAGGAACTGATTGTTGTAGTTAAGATTAATATCATGTTAGCTGTTACATTAACCTCAGTCATGTTTGTGTTTCAGGAGGGAGCCACCTACTCTAGACTTTTCTTTATCTGTTTCATTCTGCTTAATATAGGAATAAGCTATGTTGCAAGGCAATATTTTAAAGTCCTGCTTCTTGCAGTACATAAGAAGAGTGATTCTAGCTATAAGATTATGGTTATCACAACTTCTGATCAGGCAAGTAAGGTTCTATCACGTATCAGGAGTGAGAATGAATGGGAGTATCATATCACCTATCTGACAATCCTCGATCAAGACATGGTAGGACAGAAGATAGATGGAGTCGAGGTAAAGGCCAGCATTACTGATATGTTCGAAATCGCTAGACAGGAAGTAATTGATGGCGTGTTCCTACATATTCCGAATGATAACTCACTTGATCTGGATTTGGATGAAACAATTCTTGAATATGAGAATATGGGCATTACCGTGAACTTAAGTATCAATACCTTTGGATTAAAGCTTCGTGAAAAGGTAGTGCGAGAGATGAGTGGATATCATGTACTTACATTTAGCTCACAGTTGTTCAATACAAAAATGTTGCACCTGAAGCGCATTATGGATATCATAGGAGGCTTACTCGGCTGTATCCTAATGGTCATCTTAACTATATTCATTGCTCCGGCAATACTAATTGAATCAAGAGGACCTGTCTTCTTCTCTCAGACTAGAATTGGTAAGAATGGTAGAAGATTTCGTATCTATAAGTTCCGTTCCATGTATATGGATGCGGAAGCACGTAAAGCAAGTCTCATGGAAAAAAACGAGATGAGTGGGTTCATGTTCAAGATGAAGGATGATCCAAGAATTACGAAGGTTGGAAAATTCCTTCGAAAGACAAGTTTAGATGAATTTCCTCAGTTTATTAATGTCTTAAAGGGTGATATGAGCCTAGTTGGAACAAGACCTCCTACCGAGTCAGAATTTCTTCATTACGAAGGAAGACATAAGAGAAGACTCGCTCTTAAATGCGGACTTACCGGCCTCTGGCAGGTGAGTGGAAGAAGTGATATCACTGACTTTGAAGATGTGGTGTTGATGGATCTGGAGTATATTGATAATTGGTCGGTTCGGATGGATTTGAAGATCTTGATAAAGACTGTTGGAATTGTGTTTTTTGGAAGAGGGGCAAAGTGAGAAGGTTATAATTTTTTATTAAGAGATTTGATAATTTCAGATAAATGGTCTTAGTATTTAAATTGCCGAGTTGTAGAGCTTTGAGTAATTAAGTTCATAATGATATGGATTAAAAAGTATGAATTTAATCTTCTAGTATAGTAAGCATATTATTTATGTTATGTATACTTATGGAGATAATATATTGCAATATAGGAGTGGGACGGATTTGCGATAGCAATTGCGGAAAAGCAGAGAATTTTATGTACTATGTGCATAAGTTATTTGCTTTTATTGTGCGTTAATATGTGCAAGATGTATGCTAAATGTGTGTAACATTCCTTTTAATATATGAGGGGGGCTAGATTAGGTTGTGGGATTTGAGGTATAGGAGTTAAGTGGGTTTAGAAGTTAAAAGAGGACATTTAAGAGTTTCATGAATGATTAACATCTGAAAGTCAGGATTTTAATTAAACTTGGCATCAGAGTAATAGAAATAGCCGTTTTGCTGTTAAGTGATGGGTGAGATTCTTCTGGTGACCTTCTAAATAGTTGTGAAAAATTGTGGAAAATGACACCAACCATTTGATGAAATGGTATTTACATTACAGTTGGTATAATTCCTATTTTAATTTGTCTACTTCGTCCCGTGAGGCGAGGGATACTGAATAGTTTGGGAAAATACTCATTTGGAATGTATTTGAATGAAGGTATTTAGATGAAAATGCGAGCTGTATGGCTTATATTATCAAATAAGAATATTGGAAACATCTGTTTTCTGTTGCAAAGTATCAAGATTTCTATTTTTATGCAAAGGTTCGTGATTGAGCCCGTTATGCAAAAGATTAAAATCTATATATTAGCACAAAGAAACTAAAAGATTTTAAGGAGGGGATGTAAGTGCTTCGGATTCTTCAAGTTGTAAATATTATGGATCGAGCAGGGCTTGAAACGATGCTGATGAACTATTACCGAAGTATCGACCGCAGCCAGATACAGTTTGACTTCCTGACTCATCGACACACAGAGGGGGCGTATGAACAAGAAATAATTTCAATGGGGGGACGCGTATATCACGCACCACGTCTTTACCCACAAAATTATATCGCCTATTTCAAATATATGGATCAGTTTTTTAAGGAACACACAGAGTACCAAATTGTTCATTCTCACATCGATACTATGTCAATATTTCCCTTATATGCGGCGAAAAGAAGAAATGTGTCTATCAGAATTTCGCATAGCCATAGTTCTAAGTTGGACAAGGATGCCAAAATAGCGATTAAGTATTTGGCAAAACTAGCTCTTACAAAGGTAGCAAATGTGTATTGCGCCTGCGGAGAGCGTGCTGGCAAGTTTATGTATGGCAATCGGACTTTTCGTGTGATAAAAAATGCTGTTGATTTGGAAAAATTCAAGTTTAATTCTGAATTGCGTATGAAAACTAAGGAGATGTTAGGGATTGGAAATGCTTTTGTTATCGGGCATGTGGGAAGGTATTGTTACATAAAGAATCAGGCATTTCTTATGGAAGTGTTTTATGAAGTACGCAAGACCATAACAAATGTAAAGCTGCTTTTGATTGGAAAAGGCGAAGATGAGGCAATGCTTCGTATAAAAGCAGAAGAATTGGGATGCAAGGACGATGTTCTCTTTCTTATAGACCGTTCGGATGTGGATGAATTGTATCAAGCAATGGATGTGTTTGTGATGCCTTCATTATTTGAGGGACTACCAGTGGTGGGAATTGAAGCACAGGCCAATGGTTTGCAGTGCATTGTTTCAAATCAAATTTCAAAGGAGATTCTTCTAACGAATTCAATCCAGATGCTGAGTCTTTCTGATACGAAAGAGCAATGGGCGGAAACTATTATAAGAATTCCTCGCACAAGGTCAAATAGCTGCATGGAGATGCTACGTAAGACTGGGTACGATGTTCACTATGAAGTAGATCGGATGATGGAATGGTATCAGTCGCTTGATGCACAAGCTAATAGCAGCATAACTGACAAATAGGATAAAGGAAGTACGATATATATGAGAATAGCAATGATAGGACATAAATATATTCCAGGTCGAGAAGGCGGCGTAGAAGTTGTTGTCGAAGAATTATCGACACGTATGGCGGAACTAGGGCATCAAGTACATGCGTATAATAGGTATTCAAAAGAGAAAACAAAAATAAAAGAATATAAAGGAGTAAAGATTATAACAACTCCTACAATTGAAAAGAAGAGTACTGATGCGGTGGTGTATTCCTTTTTAGCATCCATTTGTGTTTTGTTCGGGAAATATGATGTGATCCACTATCATGCTTTAGGACCTAGTGTTATGCAAGTAATTCCGCATCTTTTTGGTATCCGAACGGTTGTAACTGTGCATGGATTAAACTACAAGACTCCTAAATGGAAAGGTTTGGGAGCGAAATATATTCAATTGGGAGAACAAATCACGGCAAAATATGCAAACGAGATTATAGTTCTTTCAAAAGAACAACATGATTATTTTATGAAAAAATATAATCGGGAAACAACATTTATTCCAAATGGAACAACAATACATGAGATATGCCAACCAAATGAAATTCAAAAAAAATGGAGATTGGAGAAAAATGGGTACGTTCTTTTCGTATCAAGACTTGTACCGGGAAAAGGGTTGGAGCACTTGATTGAAGCATATAAACAGATAGATCTTTCGTTCCCCCTAATAATTGCAGGTGAGAGTACATTTGTGGATGATTTTTACAACGCCATTTGCAAAAGCGCTGCAGAGGATGACCGAATTCACATGATTGGATTTGCTAGTGGAGATACTCTCCGCGAGTTATATTCAAATACGGCACTCTTTGTCTTTCCAAGTGAGGCAGAAGGGATGCCAATGTGCCTGTTGGAAGCGATGAGTTTTAACGCTCCGTGTCTTGTTAGCGACATTCCGGAAAACACCGAGGTAGGTAAGGAGTATGTTCAGAGTTTTAAAACCGGTGATGTCGATGATTTGAAAATGCAGCTGGAGCGTTGCCTCCAGGACAACACGACACTTTTTGCAGGAAACTGTCGCAGCTATATCATGAAGCAATATGATTGGGAAGCTGTTGTACAGAAGACACTACAGTGTTATAGAGGGGAGGGGAAACATGCCATTCTTAACAATACTAACAGCGACATACAATCGTAAGGATCGACTGCCTGCGTTGTAAAAGGCTGATTATGAAAATAAAATAAATAATTTTAGTTTTTTGAATGATTAAAGTACAAACATATTAAAAGTGAGGATTATTGAATGGCTAAGAGAATACTTTGGGGGACCGTAAATATTACATATCGTTGTAATGCACGTTGCAATATGTGTGACTGTTTTAAGGACCCGACCAAGCTGGGTGAAGAAATTACTTTAGAAGATATTAAAAATCCCCCGGAAATGGCATTTACAAATTAGAATTGTGGGAAGGCTCACAAGCAGAACAGGTTCGTAAAAAGGTTCGTTGTTGTGATAGAGATTGCTGGATGATTGGTTCTGTTTCCACTGCAACGAAAAAGTACATCTGGAAACCTGGCTTTTGGGTTGCTAAACATAAATTCCTGCGCTATTTCAAGAATAAACAATATTTTTTGATTGAAATTAAATTGTCCGTGATTATAAAGATGGAAAAGTTACAAAAGAAGAACCTGATAAATGCTCAACTGGTGATATGTGCGCGGTAATTAACGACAGTTTATCAGAAAAATCAAAAGAACAGTTGAAAAATAAATCCGGCGAAGAAATTGTTGATCAAGATATTGCACAACAGATGTCAATATGATTGAGGAGTTAAGAAATGAATCCAAAAGTAAGTATTATAGTCCCAGTCTACAATGTGGAAAAATATTTAGATAGATGTATGAACTCATTATTGAATCAAACATTACAAGAAATAGAAATCATTTTAGTTGATGATGGATCTCCGGATAATTGCCCAAAGAAGTGCGATGAATATGCAAGAATTGATCTCAGAGTAAAGGTTATACATAAAGAAAATGCAGGATTAGGTTTAGCACGAAACACTGGAATGGAGGCGGCAAGCGGAGAGTATATCGCTTTTGTTGATTCAGATGATTTTGTAGAATTAAATGCTTTTGACGATATGTATAATGCTTCTTTGAAAAATAATGCTGAAATGTGTATGGCTGGGTATTATAAATATAATACCAATTGTCAATTAAAACAAAAAATCAGTATTTTTCAACAATATGAAATTTTTAGTGCAGAACAGGTTAATGAAATAGCTTACAAAATGGTTGGGGCACCTCCCGAACATATTTCAGATGAATATTATGGAATGTCTGTATGGAAAAATTTATATAGTTTAAAATTTTTAAGAGAAATTAGAGTGAATTTTAATTCTGAAAGAGAGTATGTTTCAGAAGATGCTGTATTTCATTTGAATGCCGTTCCAAAGATGTTTACAATTGTTACTTTACCTAATTCTTATTATTGCTACTGTGACAATAATGACACAACATTAACATCAACATTTAAAGAAAGCAAGTTTAAACAATATAAAAAATTGTATTTAAAAGAATTGAAAATTATAAAGCAAAATGCGAATAGTGAAAGTGAATTAGGAAAGCTTTGCGTGGCAAGAATGTTTCTCGGGAATATTAGAAATCATATGAAACAGCTGGTTAATAGTCCCAATAGTTTACTTGTTAAATATAAAAAAGCTAAAATAATTTGCAATGATGAAATATTACAAGATGTGTTAATTTGGTATCCGTATAAGAAAAATCCTATAGCACAAAAAATATTTTCGTTTTTGCTCAAACATAAGTTGGCATCATTATGCCTTGTATTTGCTAAATTAAAAACAATATACAATAAATAGCATAAGGAGTGTACTGATTGTTATGTTAAAAAATTTGTTAAAAAAAATATTATATAAAGAAAAATGTTCATCAGATGAGTATATAAAATATTTAAGAAAAATTGGCGTTGCGATTGGAGAAGATTGTACGATATATTCTCCAAAAAACACTGTAGTAGATGAACAATACCCATGGATGATAACTATTGGTGACCATGTTCGTATTACAAGTGGTGTTATCTTATTGACTCATGATTATAGCTGGTCAGTATTAAAAAGATTAAATCAAAATTGTGGAGCTGGAGTTATTCTAGGTGCTTCAGGAAAAATTTCCATAGGGAATAATGTATTTGTTGGAATGAATACTATAATTTTGCGTAATGTTTCAATCGGAGATAATGTAATTATAGGCGTAGGAAGTGTAGTTACAAAAGATTGTGAATCTAATTGGGTATATGCTGGCAACCCAGCAAAAAAAATAATGACTGTAGAAGAATACTATAACAAAAGAAAAGATAAACAATTACAAGATGCAAAACAACTGGCTATTGCGTATAAAGAACGCTTTGGTAAAATTCCAGGAAAAGAAATTTTTCATGAGTACTTTATGTTGTTTACCCAAACAAATGATTTGGATGATGTTTTTTTGTCGAAAATGAAATTGTGTGATAATTTTACGGATTCTAAGCAATATCTTTCATATTGTGAGCCGGTATTTGAAACTTTTCAAATATTTATAGAAAGGTGTTTTATCAATGAATAAATGTGTACTAATTTTACCGTATTTCGGAGAATTTAATAATTATTTTGATATGTTTTTAAAAACATGTGGATATAATAAAAACTATAATTGGATTATTATTACAGATAATAGAAATAAATACAAATATCCTAATAATGTAAAAATCATATATATGACTTTGAATGACCTGAAAATTCTTATTGAGAAAAAGGTCAAGTTCAGTATTTGTCTAAATACACCTTATAAATTATGTGATTATAAGCCAGCATATGGCTTTATTTTTGAAGAGTATATTGAAAATTATGAATATTGGGGACATTGTGACTGCGATTTATTGTTTGGAAATTTGGAAAAATTGCTAACACCTATACTTGACAAAAACTTTAATAAAATTTTTGCTGCGGGGCACTTGACTATTTATAAAAATAATTTTGATAATAATAGAGTTTTTATGAGTTCGTATAATGGTGTACAACTATATCGAGATGCATTCACTACCGACAAAATATATGTTCTAGATGAAGATTGGTATGAAAATAATGTCCACTCAATTTTTATTAGAAAAGATCCTAATAAAGTATATTGTAATGATTTGTCTATGAATGTAGCGGTTAATTCGGCAAAATTTATACGTGATGCATATAATTCTGAACTTAGAGAATTTTCAAAAGAAGCCTATATTCCTTCGCGTTATTACTGGGATTTAGGTAATGTAATTTCTATTCATAAAAATGATTTCGGAAAAATAAAAATAATAAAAAAAGAATATATGTATATTCATCTTCAACAACGAAAAATGAGAATTAAAAAATCTATAAATTATGAAAAAATAATAGAAATATTACCCGACAGATTTGTTAATAGAATTAAACTTCCTGAAAATTTAAAAGAACTTAAAGAATTTTCAATTGAATTTACTTATTTGAGTCATTGGGATACACTTACGAAAAAGTTAAAAAGAAGATTTTTTTCGATATTAGCAAAAATCTTAAAGAGGAAACGATATGAAAACTAAAATTTATTTATCGGACATTATAACTGTTTTATTTTTTCATATAAGCTTTATAGGATTACCATATTTTCCAGAATATAATATGATGAAATATGCCATTAGCTATTATTGCG